>JAAUYK010013124.1_pt1 | contig 26992 bp, 23 predicted proteins | sample 7278021 | NCBI WGS metagenome assembly JAAUYK01 (sample SAMN14350223, study PRJNA611818) | marine sediment metagenome | isolation source: surface marine sediment (1.8m) | place: French Polynesia: Moorea | collected 2018-08
AAGGCCGGCCAGATCGCCCAGGACACGGCGATCGGCGGCGGAATCGGGGCGGCCAGCGGCGCGGTCGGCGGAGCGATCAGCGGCAGCCCGGGCCTCGGTACGGTGATCGGCGCCGCCGCCGGCGCCACGGCCGGCCTGCTCAGGAGCCTGTTCCGCGAGGAGCGGCCGAGCGAGGCCCACGTCAATTTCGTCAACCGCTGCCTCGACGAGCGCGGCTACGACGTGGTCGGCTGGGACTGAGCGCTACTCTTTCTCGACCGGGGTCAGAGACGTACCGCCGTAGCACTGCTCGGTCGGCGTGATCTCGATCAGGCCGACGTTGACGTGCCAGGGGGCATCCAGCGCGTAGAGGATGGCGCCGGCGACGTCTTCCGAGGTCAGCTCCTCGATCCCGGTGTCCTTGATCTTGTCGCGCCGGGCCGGCTCGTCGAAGGCGGCGTCGAAGAACTCGGTCGCCACCCGACCCGGGCAGATCTCGGTGATCCGGACCCCGGTGCCGCGCAGCTCGATGCGAAGGTTCTGGGAGAAGAGGTGGATCGCCCCCTTGGTGGCGCCGTAGACCGAGGAGATGATGGGATAGAGGCCGGCCACCGAGCCGATGTTGACGATGTGGCCGCGCTTCCGCTCCGCCATGCCGGGCACCACGGTGCGCACCACTCGGAGCGCCGCCGCCACATTGGTCGCGACCGTGGTCTCCAGGTCCTCGGGATCGACCCGGTGGATCGGATCGAAGGCGCGGCCGACCCCGGCGTTGTTGACCAGAACGTCGATCTCGAGGCCGGCGAGCGCCGCCTCGACCGCGGCGCGGTCGCGCAGGTCGAGCGCCAGCGGCCGGCAGCCGGTCTCGCGGGCCAGGGCGGCCAGCCGGTCCTCGCGCCGGGCCGCGGCGTGCACGGTCAGGCCGCGGCCGCGGAGCTCCCTGACCACCGCCTCGCCGATGCCGCTGGAGGCGCCGGTCACCAGGGCGGTCCGATAGTCGCTGAGCGGCATTGAAGCTCTCCTCTCTGTCAGCCGATGCCGGATGTCCGATGCCCGTCCGTCGACCAGGTGACGGGGAAGTAATTCTCGTCCATGGCGTCGTCGCACAGCCGCCGGTAGCGACCGTAGATCGGGCCGTTGCCCTCGGCGAGCCTGGCCAGGTCGAAGCGGGCCCGAGCAGAGCCGCCGTGAATCACCAGGGAGCGCCGCTCGGCCGCGCCGCGGTTCGGTCCCGACCCGTGCCAGGTCCAGCCGTGATGGAACAGGCCGCCGCCCGCCGGCACCTCGACCGCCACGATCTCCGCCGCGCGGCCGAGAGCGCGGGCCGCCGCCTCGAGGGGCGCCCGGTAGTCCTCCGGCGCATGGAACGCTCCGCTCGGCGCCGCGTCCTCGGGCCAGAGGTGCGAGCCGCGGACCACCTCCATGGTGCCGCCCGACGCCGTCGTGTCGTCCAGGGCGATCCAGCAGCTCAGCATCTCCCGGGGCGCGAGCCAGCCGAGATAGGCGTTATCCCGGTGGTAGCCGAGCGAGCGAGCGCCGGGCGGCTTCCAGATCACATTGTCCTGGACCACGCGGGCCCCGGGCCAGCCCGCCAGTTCGGCCAGGGCGCGGCCGATCGCGGGATCCAGCACGACGCCGGCGACGGCCGGGTCGGCCTTCCAGCCGTTGCAGATCTGGCGCGTCAGGTCCGGCGCGTCGCGTCCGTAGAGCCAGTTGACCTCGTCCGGCGCGACGCCGGTCTCGAACTCGCCGTGAAACAGCCGCTCGAAGCGCGCCCGGAGCTTCTCGACCAGGCTATGGTCGATGATCTGCTCGACAATCAGGAAACCGTCGGCCTGGAACCGCGCTTTCTGGTCTTCGGTCAGAGGCTGCATGGCGAGCGGAGGTGAACGCGTTCGGGGAGCCGTTTAGGCAGCCTCGCGCTTTCCGTGCCGCCTTTCCAAGCTTTTTCTGTGGTCCGCCGGCGCAAGCTCATCGATACTTGCGGCAAGGGCCGGCAAGGCCCGGGAAAGAGGCGCTCGCGATGCACGACCGGCAGGAGCCCGTCAGCTTCTTTAGCACCGAAGGCCTGCCCATGGTCGCCTGGGGCAAGGGCAGCTACGTCCACGACCGCAGCGGCAAGCGCTACATCGACGGGTCCTGCGGCCCCTCGGTCTTCGCCCTGGGGCACGGCAACGAAGAGGTCAACGAGGCGATCAAGGCCCAGCTCGACCGGATCGCCCACGGCTACCGCTACACCTTCACCAGCGAGCCGCTGGAAGAGCTGCAGGCGATCCTGGCCGAGCGCTGCGGCGGCGACCTGAAGCATTCGGTCATCGTCTGCGACGGCTCGGAGGCGGTCGAATCCAGCCTCAAGATCGCGCTGCAGTACCAGCAGTCGATCGGCGAACGGCGGCGCCAGCGCTTCATCGCCCGCCAGCGCTCCTGGCACGGCAACACCCTGGGCGCCCTCTCGGTCTCCGGCTTCGCCCAGCGGCGCGCGCCCTTCGAAGGGGCTCTGATCCCGGCCTCCTTCGTCTCCGCCGCCAACGCCTATCGGCCGCCGCCCGGCGTCGCGCCCGAAGAGATCCCGGTCTACTGCGCAGACGAGCTGGAGCGCGAGATCCTTCGTCAGGGCCCGGAGCGGGTCTGCGCGTTCATCTTCGAGCCTGTGGTCGGCGCCGCCGGCGGCGCGGTGCCGGCGCCGCCGGGCTACGCCGCGGCCATGCGCGCGGTCTGCGACCGCCACGGCGTGCTGATGATCGCCGACGAGGTCATGTGCGGCGTCGGCCGCACGGGGTTCTGGCGCGCCCTCGAGGAGGACGGCGTCGAGCCCGACATCATGGCGGTGGCCAAGGGCCTGGGCGCCGGGTTCCTGCCCCTGGGCGCCGCGATCTACCGGGACGCGCTGCACGGCGCGATCATGGCGGCCTTCGGCGAGGTCATGACCGGCCACACCTTCGCCGGCCACACCACCGCCTGCGCCGCCGGGGTCGCGGTCCAGCGGATCATCGAGCGCGAGCGGCTGGTGGAGCGGGTCGCCGCCGAGGGCCCCTGGCTGCGCGCCGCGCTCGAGCGGGAACTGGGCCAGCATCCCCACGTCGGCGACGTGCGGGGCCGCGGCTACTTCCTCGGCATCGAGTTCGTCGCCGACCGCGAAAGCAAGGCGCCTTTCGACCCCGAGCGCCAGGTCTTCGCCCGGATCCGCGCCCAGGCCATGGAGAACGGCTTGATCTGCTATCCCGTCGGCGGCAACGTCGACGGGCGACGGGGCGACATCGCGATTCTCTCGCCGCCCTACAACGCGACCCGGGGCGAGCTGGAGGAGATCGTCACGCTGTTCGCCGAGACCTGCCGCCAGGTCCTGGCCTGACCCCGGCACAGAGGGGAGAAGACCATGAGAAACCTGACCCTGGAGATGGCTCTGGACGAGGCGCGCGCGGCCTTCATCGCCCGCAGCCCCGGCAGCCGGGCACAGAACGAGGAGGCCTGCAACTCCATGCCCGGCGGCTCGACCCGCTCGGCGATCTACTATGCGCCCTACCCGATCACGATCGAGCGGGCCGAGGGCGCCTATCTCTGGGACGTCGACGGCAACCGCTACACCGACTTCGTCGGCGAGCTGACCGCCGGCATCTACGGCCACTCCGACCCGGCGATCCGCGCCGCGATCGAGGAGGCGCTCTCGGGCGGCACGGTCCTGGGCGGCCCGAGCCGCTACGAGGCGCTGCTCGCCGCCGAGCTCTGCCGTAGGATCCCCTCGATCGACCTGGTCCGCTTCTGCAATTCGGGCACCGAGGCCAACCTGATGGCCCTCGGCACCGCGCGCAGCGTGACCGGCCGCGACAAGGTCATGGTGTTCGACGGCGGCTACCACGGCGGCGTGCTGAACTTCCCGGTCGGCGCGCCGGTCGCCGTCAACGCGCCTTTCCCCTTCGTCTCGGCGCCCTACAACGACGCCGACGCCGCCCTCGCCGTGATCGAGCGGGAGGCCGCCGACCTGGCCGCCATCCTGGTCGAGCCGATGCAGGGCAGCGCCGGCTGCATTCCCGGCGAGCCGGCCTTTCTCCAGGCCCTGCGCGACGCGGCGGCGCGCCACGGCATCGTGCTGATCTTCGACGAGGTCATGACCTCGCGCCTCTCGCCCGGCGGCCTGCAGGACCAGCTGGGAATCCTCCCGGACATGACCACCCTGGGCAAGTACCTGGGCGGCGGTCTCTCCTCCGGGGCGTTCGGCGGGCGCGCCGAGCTGATGGCGCACTTCGACCCGCGCCGTCCCGGCCACCTGCCCCACGCCGGTACCTTCAACAACAACGTCTGCAGCATGGCCGCCGGGCTGGCCGGCCTGACCCGGGTCCTGACGCCCGAGGCGCTGACCGCCCTCAACCGGCGGGGAGACGCCCTGCGCGAACGCCTGAACAGCCTGGCCGACCAGCAGGACGTGCCGATCCGGGTGACCGGCCTGGGCTCGATCATGAACATCCATTTCGCCGAGGCTTCGCCGCGCGACGCCGGCGAAGCGGCGGCCAGCCACGCCGGCTTGCGCGACCTGCTGCACTTCGACCTGCTCGCCGCCGGCCAGTACATCCACCGCCGCGGCTTCATGGCGCTCTCGCTGCCGCTCGATCAGGCGGATTTCGACGGCCTGGTCAGCGCCCTGGAGAGCTTCGTCGAGAAGCGCCGCCCGCTGCTGCGGGTCTAGGTTCCGGCTCAGCGTCGGGAGAAGCACAGCCCATCACCCCAAGGAGGAAACCCGCCATGTCCGCCATCGCCCTCTCCGTCGAACTCGTGCTGGTCCCCGGCGCCATGGACGGCTTTCTCTCCCGGGTCGCCCAGCACCGCGAGACCGTGCTGGCCAAGGAGCCGGGCTGTCTCGGCTTCGACATCCTGGTCCCCGAGGAGAGCGACAACACCGTCCTGCTGCACGAGGTCTACGCCGACGCGGCGGCGGTGGAGACCCACCTGGGCACGCCCCACATGCAGGCCTACCTGGCCGACACCGGGCCCATGATCGCCCGGCGCCACCGGCGGCGCTGCCGGCTGGCGAACGGATAGTGTAATAATCTCAGAATCTTAGCGCTCTAAATCTGGCCAAATAGCGTACTTTCGGGTCAGCCCGCCAGGTGCGGGCTCTTCTTGATGAAGAGATAGATTGCGCGGAAAATGCTGAAGCCGAGCACCGTCCGGAACAGGAAGACCAGGGACGAGATGAAGAGGTTTTCGCTGTTGTGGGTCACCTCGGTGACGGCGAAGCCGTAGACCTCCATGAAATCCAGCAGCAGAACCTTGTAGATGTTGTCCAGGCAGAACCAGATCACGTCGCGCACCGAGCTCTGCTCCATGTTGACGAACATCGAGCTGTCCAGCTGGTTGAGCAGATAGCAGAGGCTGCAGAAGGAAATCACCACGACCACCGGCTCGAAGATCGTGTGCTTGACCTCGATGTAGCGCGCCATCTCGACGAACTGCTTGGTCTTGGGCGAGATCACGCTGATGATGGTGAAGTAGCAGGACACGACGAAGATGCAGGAGGTGATGACCAGCGCGATGGTCATCGGCAGCCAGAGGATCGGCGGGACCAGGATCGCCAGGATCGCCACGACGTAGATAGAGAAATCGAGGAGTTTTCGCAGGAACGACATCGACGCGGGGGTGCTCTTGCCAGGGCCTGACCAACCGTTCCGGGAGATCGCCTCGCCCGGCCCGGAACCAAGCCCGAGCAGTGTGTCCAAAAACCGCCAACAAAATCTTGACGCCCCGGCCGGGAACCCTCGTCCGGGTGGCCGTTGTCGTCATTAAGAAGCAATTCTTGCCACGGCGGCGGCAACTTGGCCGCTTTGCGTGCGCGTACACCCGGCCGGCGGCTGGCACGTGTACGTACCCGCGCCTGATCCGGCCGGCTGCGCGCCGCTTTCAATTCCATGCTAGTCTTGGCTCAGGGCCCGGGTCGGCGGCCCCCTTCGCCGGCCGCAAGCATTGGGGAGGAAAGGCCATGGCAGAGAGCGTTTACAAGGTCGTAGAGCTGGTCGGCACCAGCACAGACTCCTGGGAGAAGGCCGCCGCCGCCGCGGTCGAACGGGCCGGGACGAGCCTGCGCGACCTGCGCATCGCCCGGGTTTCCGAACTCGACATGCAGATCGAAGGCGGCAAGGTCGCGGTCTACCGCGCCAAGCTGAAGGTCTCCTTCAAGTACGAAGACTGACCCCGGCGGCCGGCCGTCCCGCCGGGAGCTAGCTCCCGATCAGGTGCAGGACGATTTCGCGGCTGTGCGGCCGCGCCCGGTGTTCAAAGAGATAGATGCCCTGCCAGGTGCCGAGCAGAAGCCTTCCCTCGGCGACGGGAATGGCGAGCTGGGTCTGGGTCAGCGCCGCCTTGATGTGCGCCGGCATGTCGTCCGGCCCCTCGGTGCCGTGGCGGTAGAGCCGCGCGTCTTCGGGCACCAATCGCTTGAAGAAGGCCTCGAGGTCGAACAGCACGTCCGGATCCGCGTTCTCCTGGATCGTCAGTGAGGCCGAGGTATGGCGCAGGAAGAGCGTCAGCAGGCCGTCGCGGACGGGCTGCCTGGCGAGCCAGGCGGCCACCTCGGCGGTGACGTCGAGGAGCCCCTGGCCCCGGGTCTGAAAGCTCAGACGATGCTGTTCCTGCCGCATGCGCTTAAGTGTCCTTCAGATTGCCGGAAGATAGGACGCCGCGGCCTGCGCGCAAAGCGGTTCAGACAGGCGCCCCGCCTGTGCTATCCAGCCGGGGGCGAACGAGGGAGGCAGATTGGTGAAGTCCGGGCAGGAAACTGCGGTCGAAGGCGGCGACCGGATTACCAAGCTCTACGGCGAGGCCGAGATCGCCGACCGGGTCGCGGCGCTGGCCCGCGAGATTGCGGAGGTCGTGCCTCGCGACGTGCTCGTCGTCGGACTGCTCAAGGGCAGTTTCATGTTCGTCGCCGACCTGGTCCGCGCCCTTCATCCCTTGGGCTTATCGCCCAAGATCGAGTTCGTGCGGTTGAGTAGCTACGGCATGGAGAAGAAGAGCTCCGGGTCGGTGCGCCTGATCGGCGCGCTGCCCGGCGATCTCGCCGGCAAGCCTGTCCTCCTGGTCGACGACATCGTCGACACCGGCCGGTCCATGGCCAAGGCGCTCGACCTGCTTTCCGCCGAGGGGGCCGGCAAGGTCTGGACCTGCGCCCTCACTGACAAGCCGAGCCGGCGCGAGATCGACTTCGAGGCGGACTTCGTCGGCTTCACGGTGCCCGACCTCTTCGTGGTCGGCTACGGCATCGACTACGCGGAGAAGCACCGCCACCTGCCCTACATCGGGACGGTCGATTAGAGCGCAGGTCAGGCCTCTTCCAGGAGGCGGAAGACCTCGAGTGGCTCGTCGCGGCCGCGCAGGGTCCGAACGCCCAGGCTGACGAGCGGGAAGCGCCCCCCAAGCTCGGCCGCCGTGTCGGCGCTGATCAGGATTGTCACGGCAGCGCCTTCGGGCGGAAGCGCCCCTTCCGGATCTTCCTTGCCCAGGGCCTCGAGGCGCTGGGCGACGTTCACCGTATCGCCGATCAGCGTGTAGTTGACGCGGCCCGGCGCGCCGATGTTACCGACAATCGCCGGGCCGCTGTGGATTCCGATCCGCAGCCTGACGGGCGGCTCGCCTTCCGCTCTCTCTCGGTTGTCCGCGCCGATCCGCTCGGCGATCTCCAGCGCCGCGCGGCAGGCGCGCAGGGCATGTTCCGGCTCATCCACCGGTGCGCCCCAGAAGGCCATGACGGAATCGCCGATGTACTTGTCGATCGTGCCGCCTTCGGCCTCGATCACTTCGCCCAGGCGCGTGAAGTGGTCGTTCAGGAAACCCGCCAGCTCGACCGGCGTCTGCTTTGCGCTGAGGCCGGTGAACCCGGCGATATCGGTGAACAGCACCGTGACCTGGCGCTGCTCCGAGCGCAGCGCGTCCTCGCCAAGCTGCATCAGGCGCAGAACCAGGGTTCGCGGCACGTAGGTCTCGAACCAACGCAGGCCGGCCAGCATGGCGTTCCAGGCCTGGGCCACGTTGTCGAGTTCCCGGAAGACGCTGCGGGGCAGCGGCGTGGACTCGCCCATGTCCAGCCGGCGGATCGATCCCGCGGCCTGTTCGACCCGGGCGATCGGACGCGCGATCGCGCGCGCCAGAAAAATGCACGCGACACAGCCGAGGACCAAGATCGCCAGTCCGACGATCCCCGACACGACGAGATCTCCCAGATAGTCCGAGAGCTCGCTCTCCCGGAAGTAGGTCCCGATGATCCAGGGAGGCTCGCCGAAGCGCTCCAGGGTCTGGAACAGGTAGATGTAGTGTTCCTCCCGCCCACGGACCACGTGGCCCTCGATCCCGCTGCCGGCCAGCAGCTCCGGCATGTCGTCGACCGAGGGCTGCCAGATCGACGATAGGATGACGTCGTTGACCTCGGTCAGGGCCGGCAGGGGCTTCTCCTTGGACACCCCGCGGAATCCGCCGGCCAAGGAAGGATGCGCTAGGACCCGGTCGCGGCCGTAGAGAATGAAGCTGTGGGTGCCGTTGGCCCGGTCGGCCTCATCCAGGAAGCGGGACAGGGATGAGATCGACACGATCGAGAAGACCAGACCGAGCAAGGTCTCGTCCCGAACCACGGGCTCGGCGAGCACGATATGCGGCGTGCCGAAAGGCTCGGGCAGCGTGATCGACCGCCAATCCCGGCCGGTGAGCGCCGCGTAGTCGGTCATGGCGTCGTGGATCTCTCCGCGCTCCTTCCAGTCGCCGGGCAGGAACACGAAGTCGCCGCTTTGTCGGCCGACGCGGAGCACGCTGAAGTCGGGACGGACGAAGACGATTCCGCTGATCTGCTCTCCCGCCGCCAGGGAGCCCAGCATGATGTCAGACAGGCGCGCGTCATCCCAGGGATCGACATCGCCGTCGGCAATCGCGCGGGCCAGGAACTCGGCCTGCTCCTGGGCGTCGTCGAGGTATTCCTCGACCAGGCCGATGACGAGTTCCACCGTGATCGTCGCCTGGGCCCGCAACAGGTCGAAGGTGTTCTTCTGCCCGGTTGAGAGGGAAACCCAGAGACTGCCGAACAGCGCGGCGACCAGCAGGACGAGGAAGCCCAGGGTCAGGGTCGCCGAAAGGCGCAGCCGAAAGCCGCTCGAACTCCCGGAGACGTCCTTCTTGGCTGCTGCCTTTCCTTCGTGAGGCATGACGCGCCTGAAGATCGATGGATTTACGCGGCCGCACGCTAACACGGGCGCGCGCGCCGGAGTAGGCGCTTACCGGAGATCTGCGAATTTGACACGGCAAGCGTCGCGCCGAGGCTTGCAGGGCGATTGGTTCCGCATTCCCATCGGCAGGATGCATCGAAGCAATGGCCCATGAGCGAGGCGACGGCCACCGCGGGAAGAGACCACCCGGCCTATCGGCGCGGGCTCGCCCTGGTGCTGCTGGCCGGGACCCTCTGGTCAACGGTGGGCATCGTGGTGCGCCTGATGGAAGGCGCAACCGAGTGGCAGATCCTGTTCTACCGCTCGCTCGGACTGACGCTGTTTCTTTCCCTGGCGCTCACCCTGAAGAGCCGTGGCCGGCCTCTCGCGGTCTTCCGGCGCGCCGGCCCGACCGCGGTCTTCGGCGGTCTCAGCCTGGTCCTGGCCTTCGGCGGCTCGATCGTCTCCCTGGTCAACACGACCGTGGCCAACGCCATGTTCCTCTTCGCCTCCGCGCCCTTCCTGGCAGCCGTCCTCGGCCGCCTGGTCCTGGGCGAGAGCGTGCGCCGGGCCACCTGGATTGCGCTGGCCTTCGCGCTGGCGGGGGTCGGGATCATGGTCGTCGACGGCTTCGCCCTGGGGCACGGCTTCGGCAACCTGGCGGCGCTGGTATCGGCGCTCGGCTTCGCCCTCTTCACCGTGACCCTGCGCTGGCCGCGCGGCGGCCGGAGCGGCGCCGACGGTGACGACCAGCGGCTGGCCGCGGTCTGGTACGGCGGCCTCTTCATGACGCTGGTGGCCGCGCTGATGTGCCTGGCGCAGGGCCGGGGCTTCGCGGTCTCGGGCCACGACGCGATCCTGGCGCTCGGCCTCGGCGTGGTCCAGCTCGGCCTGGGGCTCTCGATCTATACGATCGGCGCCCGCTCGGTGCCGGCCGTGGAGCTGGCGCTTCTGTCCATGACCGAGGTCCTGTTCGGTCCGATCTGGGTCTGGCTCTTCCTCGGCGAGGAGGCGGGCGCCATGACGCTCGCCGGCGGCGCGCTGCTGCTCGGCGCGCTGGCCGGCAACGCGCTCAGCGGCCTGCGGCGGCGCCCGCCGCCGATCGGCCCGCTCTGAGCGCCGCCGGCGGCACCACGCCCGCCCCCGCCGGCGCCCGGTCGCGCCCCAGCCGGGGGTGCAGCCGGACCGAGGCGGCGGCCAGCCCCAACGCGGTAAGGCCCGCCGTCACGAAGACCACCGGCAGCTCGAAGAACCGCAGCAGAAGGGCGAAGGCGCCCGGCGGCGCGATGTCGGCCGCGTCGCGGTAGGTCGAGTAGACGGCGGTCATCTCGGCCCGCTCGCGCGGCCGCACCGCCAGCATGAAGACCACGTTGCCGGCGGCGTCGACCGCCACCATGCCGAAGGCGCCGCAGACTAGCAGCGCCGCGCCGAGCCAGGGGTACTCCCAGGCCGGCACCAGGGCCAGGGTCAGCGCGCCACAGAGCGCGTAGCCCAGGATGAAGATCCTCCGGATGCCGAGGCCGCGCAGCACACGGCCGAACAGCGGCATGAGGAAAAGAAAGGCCGTGCCGCAGGAAACGATGGCGCCGCCGGCGACCGCGCCGAGCCCGGTCTCGACCGCGTAGATCGGGACGTAAATGAAAAATATGACCCACCAGATGTTGCGCCCCGTCGAGAGCACCCAGGCGAGCGCCAGGCGCGGCTGGGCGAAGAAGCGCCCGAGATAGCGCAGCGGCGAGGGCGTCGGTCCTGCCTTCTGGGTCACTGCGGGATCGTCGGTCAGGCGCAGGAACCAGAAATAGCCGAGCGTCGCCAGGGCCGTCGCGGCGGCCAGCGCGTAGGGCGACCAGGGATGCAGGCGTTCGGCCAGATAGACGCCCAGGAAGGGCCCGAGGCTCCAGGCGCCGGCGGAATAGAGGATCCTGAGGGGCTCCGACCGGCTGAAGTCCCGCCGGGCGATGAAATCCATGATGTAGAGGGTGAAGCAGATCATCACGGCGACCGTGCCGAGCGCCCGCAGCATCACGCCGCTGATGAAAACCTCGAGCGTCCCAGCCGCAGCCAAGGCGGATCCGGCGGCCAACAGAATCACGCCCGCCGAATAGACCCAGCGCCGCGCCGTGCGCCGCACCACCAGCGGCACCATGAGGCCGCCGACCAGCGCGACCAGGCTGGCGGCGAAGAACAGGCTGCTGACCCCCTGGGCGTCGCCCACCAGGCGGAGCGCCTCCAGCGGGATCACCGTCGCGATCACTGCCCGGGAGAGCGACTCGAGGGCGAAGAGGGTGGCGAAGGATTCGGCCCCGGGCGACCCGAGGCGTCTTAGGAAAATGGGCAGTCGGTGCTGCATGGGGCCTCGCGCTGACGAGAAGGCCTCTCCCCAAGCGCGACGTTACGCCCAAGCCGCCATGTTCCCGGCACGATTTATCTTCGTGCCCGCCATCGGGTTTTTCGATTTGAGATTGGCCGCCGGCAACGAGACCCTTACGCTCGGTGGCCGAGCGCCAAACGCTGTTCCAGCAGATCATGTAACGCGGCGCTCAGGCGTCTCTCCCGCGCCGCACGGAGTAGACCAGGATCTGGCTGACCGTCTCGCCGTCTTCCGACAAGGGCAGGAAGATCGTGCACTCGTCGGACCATTTCCCATCGGGCGTGGTGTACTCGAGCGGATCGTAGAGGAAGCTGCGCCCGCGCCGGACCGTTTCGTAGCAGGCGATCACGTCCTCGCGGCTCGGCCCGAAGAAGCCCTCCTCGACCTGCTTGCCGGTCGGGTCGTGGCCGCGCAGATCGACCTCCCCAGTGCCCACCACGCGATACCGGAAGCGAGCGGGCCCCCTCTTCCCCTCGCCTTCGACATCCACCAGCAGGATGCCGGGCAATTGCCTCTTGAAGTCTCCCGGATCGATGTCCGCGCGCTTCGGCATGCGGCGTTCGCCGCGCCTCGAATCCCAGTACTGAAAAAGTTGGGCCACACTCGCCGGACAATCGCGGAGAAAGTCCTGGCTGGTGGTCCGCCGCGCCCCCGCCCCCCTCTTCTCGGAAGAGGTGCGTTCGATCATGCCCGAGTAATCCCGGTTTCAAGGAACTGCCTCTAGGAGTGGCAGTTCCGACAGTATTCATAGCACAACCTCGAATCGAAGGGAAACCGCGTCATCCTACCGTGATGCGCGGCACTCGGAAGACTCCGCGCTCGCTTAACATCCAATTCTTCAGGCATGGCTCGTCGAAAGCCATGATCTGGGGGGCTTTTCCCGCCTCGGCTCGACACTCTCGCGCTTCACTTCAGGGCAGGACTCCGTCCTTCAGGCCGAGGCGCTGCGGCTACTCCCGACCGCCGGAGTCCCCTGCTCTGATCAGCTTGATGTCCTCCTTGGCCGCCCAGGCGTGGATGTCATCGCGTCGCAGCGCGCAGGCCATAAGGTCGGGAAACTGGTCGGGCGTGCAGCCGAAGACCGGCGCGCCCAGGGCGGCGATCTCGCCAGCCAACCCGGGATCGTAGGAGGGCTGACCCGTGTCGGTCAGGGCGAGCAGCACCACCACGTTGACCCCCATGCCGATCAGGCGGGCGATCCGGGCGACCAGCTCCCTCGCGTTGCCGCCCTCGTAGAGGTCGGTGATCAGCACCAGGTGCGACTTGGTCGGCCGCTCGATCTTGTTCTCGCAGTAGGCCACCGCCTGGTTGATGTCGGTCCCGCCGCCGAGCTGGACGCCGAACAGGACCTCGACCGGATCGGCGAGTTCCTCGGTCAGGTCGACGATGGCCGTATCGAAGCAGACCAGCTTGGTCTGGACCACGGGCAGCGAGGCCATGACGGCGGCGAAGATCGAGGCGTAGACCACGGAGGTCGCCATGGAGCCCGATTGGTCGACGCAGAGCACCACCTCGTCCAGGTCGACGATCCGGCGCTGCTGACGCATGAACCCGACCAGCCGCTCGGGGACGATGGTCTCGTGCTCGGGCTGGTAGTGGCGCAGGTTGGCGCGGATCGTGCGCGGCCAGTCGATGTCGTTGAAGCGCGGCCGGAAAGTGCGCCGCGAGCGGTCGATCGCACCGCGGATCGCCTCGGCGGTGCGCCGCTCCAGCCGCTCGATCAGCTCGGCGACCACCTTGGCGATGACCTCCCGCGCGGTCTCTTTGGTCTTCTCCGGCATGACGCCGCGCAGCGAGACGAGATCGGCGACCAGATTGACGTCGGCCTCGACCGCCGCCAGGAACTCCGGCTCGACCAGCATCTGCCGGAGGCCGAGGCGGTCGAAGGCGTCCTTCTGCACGACCTGGACCACCGGCGCCGGGAAGAACTCGCGCACGTCGCCCATCCAGCGGGCGACGCTGGGCGCCGAGCGGCCAAGCCCGCCGCGCTTGTCCTTGCCGTTGCCCTTGCCGTCGCCCGGGCCCGCGCCGTAGAGAGCGCTCAGGCAGTTGGAGAGCCGCTGGTCCCGCTCTGAGAGCGCCTCTTCCTCGCCCCCCAGGGCGAGGCGCCAGCGGCGCTGCTGTTCCTCATCGGCCATCGGCGGCCTCCGCGTTCAGGATCTCGGTGAGCTTGGCAAGGTGGCGCGGCCAGACCTCGGCGGCGTCCGGCGCCGCGGCCAGGCCGGGCAAGGCGCGTATCGCGCGCCCGAAGAGCGCGTCCAGCAGGTGCCGCCGCTCGCTCCCGTCGAGGCCGGAGAAAACCCGGCGGAACAGCGGCAGGTACTGAATGAAGGCGTCCTCGTCGAGGCTCATCAGCCAGGTGTCGACACAGTCGCGCAGGCCCTTGTCGTGGATCAGGCGCTGGCCGGCGCCCTCGAAGAAGCCATCGAAGAAGGCGGCGGCCCCGGCCACCGCCGAGCCGGGCGAGAGCATGCGCCCCAGGAGGCCGACCGCCTCTTCCGGCGCGATCTCCTCCGCCTCGTAGAGCAAACGGCCCGCAGTCCCCGCGACCAATCGCGCCGCTTGGTCGTCGCCGAGCAGCGTCTTGAGCGCCCGCGTCCACTGTTCCAGGTCTTCGCCCTCAAGCTCGGCCAAGCGGATCGCGGCATCCGCGGCCCGCACGCAGTCGCGCAGGCTGGACGCGGCATCGGCGTCCAGATTGCGCGCGGCATAGGGCAAGGCGATGGCGCCCTGAACCGCGATGCGCCGCAGGAGGTCGCCCAGCGACGCCGTGTCCCGCGCCCGAGCCTCACCGTAGCGCAGGATATCGGCCATGGGCGGCACGGCGGTCAGGAGCTCCACGCCGTCGCTGGTCTGGGCCACGCGCTGGCTCAAGGCCTCGGTGCCCTTGGCGGCGGCCGTCTCCAGCTGGGCGGTGAGTGCCGAGAGCACCAGGTCTGCGAGCGCGCCGAGGTCGGCCGCCCTGTCGAGGTCGGCTTGGACCCGCCCGGCCGCCGCCTGCTCTATGGTCGCGCCGAAGACCAGATTCTCGACCAGGCGGACCGCGAATTCCGGCTCCCAGCGCAGCACCCACCGCTCGCGGAAGGTGCCGCGGCTGCGCCCGACGTCGGAAAGCTTGCCCCAGGGCACGCCGAGCAGGCTAAGGCGGTGCAGCAGAACCGAGCGGAACAGGCCGCTCTCGCTGCGCAGATCGAGCGCGAGCTCGCGCTCCAGGGCCTCGGGCTTGAGCCGGGCGGCCTTCTGCTGGCGCTGCAGGTCCTCGAGCAGCGGTGCCAGGGGCACCGCCTCGGGGATCGCGCCGACCTCGGCGCCGACCAGGAGGTCGCGCGCGATGCTTTCCCAGACCAGGGCCTCGCCGAAGCAGAGACAGGCGATCGCCGCGTCGCACAGCTCCTCGAAACCGGGCGCCGGCCGGCCGCGCAGGGCCGCCAGGCTCTGCCCCAGGCGCTGCGCCTCGATCAGCGAGGCGGTCGAGACCAGGTGTCCGTTCCCGCGCAGCAGGGCGGCGATCTTGCCGAGCCAGCCGGGAACGATGCGCGCCTGATCGCTGTCCCAGATGTGCGCGCACCAGCCCGGCGCCGTAACACCGGCACCGTAGCCGCTGTCGAAGGCCAGCCGCGGCGCGGTCCAGGGCGCCCAGGTCGCCAGGACCTTGCGCTTCTCGGCGCCCTTGAGGAGGGCCTGGTCGTCCTTGGCCGCGTGCCTCTCCTCGAGCGCCGGCACGTGCCAGGCGCCGCAGACCACCGCGACGGGGCCGCTCGCGGCCTTGGCCGACTTGGCGATCTCCAGGCGCATGTGCGCCTCGCGCGCCGCCTCGAAGGCGTCGTCCGGCGGGCGGCCCTCGCGCAGCGCCGCCATGGCATCGGCCACGGCCGCGAAGACCGGGCCCGGCGCGGGATTCTCCTCGATCACGTCGCGCCACCAGCTCTCGCCGTCCTCGTAGCCGGCGGCGTGGGCGAGCGTCCCGATCGGGTCGCGCAGGATCTGCTGGGCCCGATCGGTCGCGGCATCGCCCTCCGGCTCGGCCTCGCCCTCCTCTTCCGGCGGTTTCTTCGGCAGACGCCACCAGGTCGGCAGGTCGATGAAGCGCAGCGGTACGCCGCGGGCGACCGCCCAGCAGACGGCCTGGTATTCCGGCGAGAAGCGGGCGAAGGGCCAGAACACCGCCTGGTCCGGCGCATCGGCCGGGTAGGTCAGGAGCGCGACCGGTGGCACCATCGCCGGATCGGCCAGAAGCGGCAGCAGCTCGGACACGTCCGACGGCCCCTCGATCAGCACCTCGACGGGCTCGAGCGCGTCGAGCGCCTGCACCAGCTGGCGCGACGAGCCGGGCCCGTGGTGGCGAATGCCGAAGATATGGACGTCGGCGGCCAAGGTCTCAGACCAGATCGGTCATGACGTTGTAGTAGTCGCTATAGTCGCGCCGCTTCTTGAGCACGGTCTCCAGGTACTCCTCGAGGACGACCTTGTCCTGCACCGGGTCCTTGACGATCGCGCCCAGCATGTTGGGCGCGATGCCCTCGGCGCTCAGCTTGCCGCCGTCGAAGAACGCGGCCTGACTGAGGCCGCCGACCATGACGGCGATCGCCTCGGCGGTCGAAAGGTTGCCGGTCGGGGTCTTCAGGGCGACCTTGCCGTCCAGGGTCTCGCCGCCGCGCAGCTCGCGGAAGATCGCGATCACCCGGGCGACCTCCTCGGCCACGTTCTTCGGCGCGGGCAGCTCCAGGGTCGCGGCCATCTCTCCGACCCGCCTGGTGACGATGGCGATCTCCTGGTCCATGTCGTCGGGCAGCGGCAGCACGACCACGTTGAAGCGGCGCTTCAGCGCCGAGGAGAGCTCGTTCACGCCCTTGTCCCGGTTGTTGGCCGTAGCGATCAGGTTGAAGCCGCGCGCGGCATAGACCGAGTCGTTCAATTCGGGGATCGGCAGCATCTTCTCAGACAGCACCGTGATCAGCGTGTCCTGCACGTCGGAGCCCATGCGGGTCAGCTCCTCCATGCGGCAGAGGCTGCCGGACTCCATGGCGCGGAACAGCGGCGTCGGCACCAGGGCTTCGCGGCTCGGCCCCTTGGCCAGGAGCTGGGCGTAGTTCCAGCCGTAGCGGATCTGGTTCTCGTCGGTCCCGGCGGTGCACTGGATCACCAGCGTGGAATCGCCGCTGATCGCGGCGGCCAGGTGTTCCGAGACCCAGGACTTCGCGGTGCCGGGCACGCCGAGCAGGAGCAGCGCCCGGTCGGTCGCCAGGGTCGCCACCGCGGTCTCGATCAGCCGCCGGTCGCCGACGTACTTTGCGCTGATCTCCGCCCCGTTCGGCGCCTTGCCGCCCATCAGGTAGGTCACGACGGCCTGGGGCGACAGTGCCCAGCCGGTCGGCTTGGGCGCGTCGTCGCCAGCCTTCAGGGCTTCCAGGTCGGCGGCATAGGACTGTTCGGCGGGCAGGCGCAGAACCTCAGTCATGGTCGGATCTCCGTTCCAGGGCGGCGTTCAGATGCAGAAGGTCGAGTTGGGGGTCGACGGACATCATGCCGGCAGCCGTCACTTGCTCGAGCAGCTTGGCAGCGGCGGACTGGTCGGCCAGCAGGCCGAGATTGACGAGGCCCTCGGTCAGTAGCGCCTCCTCCTGGCGGCGCTTACCCTGATCGTCGGCCAGCACCTTCTTGAGATTGTCCAGGAAGGCCCGGTGGGCCGGCGCGGCCTCGATCTCCCTTGCCGTCGCAAGACCGAGCCGCTCGCCGGCGCAGGCCACCGAAGCCTCGAAGGTCAGCTCGTCCCTGGTAATGAACTCCGCGGCGACGTCGCGCCGCGCGGTCTCGTCCAGGCGGGCGACCAGCGGCAGGAGGATCAACAGTGAACCGGTAAAGTCGCCGAGCAGGTGATCGAGACAGGGGCGCTGCACCGCGTCTGACCCGGTCTGGGCGACCATGGACACGAATTCAATGGTTGCCTCGGTATCGCGGGTCGGCCTCCAGACCCGGACCAGGTCGAGCTCGCTCATCTCCAGCGCCGCCGCCAGCCCGGACAGTGTCAGGGTGTCGAAGAGCTGCCGTCGCCGGTTCCGCTGGGCGTTGGTCTTGAGCTTCTTTGCACTGACCGTCTTGCCGCGGTCCAGCAGGCCGGAAGAGCCTACCTTGAGAAACTCCGCGAGTTCCACGACGCTCTCGTCGGCGTCCTCGATCCGCCCCAGTCGGGCCAGCAGGCGGGCGGCAAGTTCCTTGACCTTGCCCGAGCGGTCCGCGGCCAGACCCTCCAGGTAGGGCACGTCGATCTCCGACAGCCCGACCGCGAAGAGCTCAACGACGCGCAGCCGCTGGTCGGCCTTCAGTTCCGCTCCCTTGGCGACGATCAGCGCGGCTGCCGCCGACGGATCCTTGACGCGCAGCGCGCGCAGGGCAGCGCGCCGCTCCGCCGGCCACCAGAGGTCCCAGTTCTCCTCGGTCAATTCCTCCTGCGGGCTCTTGGCCTCCTGCGACGTCTGCCAGGCGATCCAGGGGCCATAGACCGCCGGCGTCCCCTCGTCGTTGGCGTCCGGCATCCAATCCGCCGGATGCGCCACGTAGCCGCGCCCGGCCAGAAGCGCGAGAAGGGCGGACATCTGCTCCTTGCTCGGCTTCAGCGAGCCGAGCACACGGCGAAACCGGGCCCGCGCCGGCGCCGGGAGGCAGGGCAAGGACAGGGAAGGCAAGCCCGGACTGGGCGTCAGCTCGGCACTGGGCACGGGGCGGAAACCGATCTGCGAGGCCTGCCCGACGAGAACCACGAGACGCAGCTCGGCATCGCCGTCGGCGCCGACAATCGGCTGCCATTCCGGCGGGACCTGGCCGGCGGCGGCGCCGCCGATCAGCCAGCGCGCCTTGATCCGGGACAGATGGCTCTCGAGATCCTGCACGTCAGCCCTCGAAGGAAAGCCGGCCCCAGTCGCTCTGGCCGGCGAGCAGAGTGAGGCGGGTTCCGGTCCAGATGCCGGCCGCACCGGAAAGGTCCACGCCGAGAGCGACCGTTGGCGCCGCTTCGGCGAGCGGCAGGGTCGCGCCACCCTCGGCGGCGCGCCACCACTGCTGTCCCGAGGGCTCGGAACAGATCCGGCCTGCCGGCAGGAGAAGCGGGGCGCTCAGGCTCCAGGGCGCCGATTCCAGGGCCGCGGCGTAGCCCGCCAGGGGATCGGCGCCGGCCGCGTTGCACCAGGGCTTGGCCGCGCCGTTCGCCGGTTCGCGGCTGACGATGATGGCGCGCAGCGGCGTTGCGGCACGATAGAAGGCGAGCTCCGCCGAGAACTGCTCGCCAGCGGAAAAGGCGCCGCCGCGCCGCCCGGTCGCCGCGGGAAAGAAGTCGAGCAGCAGGGCGAATCGCTGGGGACCCTCGTCCAGGTTGAGCAGCCACGTCGCCTGACTGATCAGGCCGTCGCGCAGGGTGGTCACCTCTTCGCCCAGGACCTCCCAAGTCGCGCTGACCCGGCGCGCCTCGGAGTCCTCGAGAACCTGTTCGCGGGTCTCGCCCGTCGCCACGCTCCGGCGCAGTTCCGGGTCGTCCGGCGCCGCGCGCCAGGCGCGGGCGAGCAGCACCAGTTTTCCCAGCTCGCTGATCGCGGCGTCGGGCCTCTGTTCGGCCGGCAGGGCGAGAAGGCGGGCCGGCATCTCGTCGATCCGGCTGGCCAGGGCGGCCGCCTTGGCGTCGACCAGGCGGGCGGCGATCCGGCGGCAGCGCTCGGTCGACTCCGCGAGGAAGCCGTTCAGCCCGGTCCGGAGCTGATCGGCGATCCACTGCTCCATGTCCTCTGTCGCGGCCAGGATCGAGCGGCGGGTCGCCGCCGCGCGCTTCTCCGCCGCCGCCTTGCGCCGCGCCTCGGCCTTGGGATCGGGCGCCGCCGGCGCCTCGGCCGCGGCGGCCGCGGTCAGGCTCTTGGCCGGACCCGCCTTGGATTCCTTCTTGCTCTCGGGCTTGGCGCCGCCCTTTCGGCGGCGCCCGAGCCAGTCGGTCACCCACTCGGGGATTTCCTCCGGACTGAAGGCGCCGGCCTCCTCGGCGTACATCCACATGAGGGCAAGAACGTGCTTGCAGGGGAACTTGCGCGACGGGCAGGTGCACTTGTAGCCCTGGTCGGAGGTGTCGGCCATCACCCGATAGGGATTGGCGCCCGAGCCCTGGCACTCGCCCCAGATCAGGGCGCCGCCCTCCTCGCGCGCGCGCAGCGGCCACTTGGCCGGCTTCATCAGCTTCGAAGCGGCCTTCAGCGACGGCTGATCCGGCGCCAGCGCCTCGACGGTGGAGAGTGTCAGGCCCATTCGATCGACCGGAGAACCCGGATGAGGAGGTCGCGCAAGAAAATGCCCTGAGCCGATAGTGCCGAAGTTGCGTTACCAAATTGCTTCGCCGGGGAAGGCCATGCGGGCGGGAACACCGGGACGGAAGGCCGGTCTGCCGGGCCTCGATCACGCCCCTGGCCGCGTCGGTCGACGGCACGCGAATGATTTTCTCGCCTTTGTTTAAGGCTTGCTCAACACCCTCGCGCTTCACTCCAGGGCAGGATTCCGTCCTTCAGGCCGAGGCGCTGAAACGGGCCGGCGCGGCGGGCTCAGCCCCTCGTGACCGCCCCTCTCTCGACACCGCCCGCGTGATCGAAGCGCCGACCGGAACCCTCGAGGGACAACCAATCCGCCGGAGGGTGTCTTGCGGAAGAGCATGGAGAAGATAACGTCGCATATCTCGGCGGTTCTGCTCGCGTTCATCGTGTTCTTCGGGGCGGGCATGTACTCGGGCGCCGAGAAGAACTTCGCCTATCAGGCTTACAAGGCCTTGAGCGAGAACCTGGGCCTCGTGCTCTTGGAGGTCGCGGTCTTCGCGCCGGAAGGCGTGCCGACGCACTTTCGTCAGCCGGCCCGCGACGCGGGAAGCGGCGTCACGGTCAACGAAATGTCGGACGACGGCAGCCTCGTTTTCATGTCGGGGTTCTTCGACGGCGGCAACGAACTGCGGCTGATCCGACGCGACGGCACGCCGGTGGCCCGATGGCCGGTCCGCTTCTCGGAGCACTTCCCGGACACCTCGCATCTCAAGTACCCGCCCCAGAGGGATCTCAACACCGATCTCCACGGCGCCTTGCTGCACCCCGACGGATCGGTGGTCTTCAATTACGAGTACAACGGCACCGTCAAGCTGTCGCGCTGCGGCGAGGTGGTTTGGACGCTCGCCCACCCGACGCACCACTCGATCGAGAGATCCGAGAACGGCGGATACTGGATCCCGGGGCGCGCTTTTGTCGGGCCGGAGGAGAGCGCCAAGTTTCCGCCCTTCACCATCGGCGACGAGGACCTCATCCTGAAGGTCTCGGACGACGGCGAGATCCTGCTGCAGAAGTCGATCCCCGAGATCCTCTACGAGAACGGCCTCGAGACGGTCTTGACCGCGTCCGGCATCAATTTTCGCACCGGCCTTGCGTGGGGCAAGGAGCTCGTCCACGCCAACAAGATCGGGGAGCTGCCCCAGGCGATCGCCGACGCCTTCCCGGACTTCGACGCGGGCGACCTGGTGGTCTCGCTTCGGGCCTTCAACCTTGTCTTCGTCGTCGATCCCGACGATTGGAAGATCAAGTGGAACAGCGTCGGGCCCTGGCGTCGGCAGCACGACCCGGAGTTCAACCCGGACGGCACGATCACGGTTTTCAACAACAACGTCTATCGGAACGCCCTGGGCCCGCAAGACCTGGCCCGGCTGGACGTCCCCAGGGACAGCAATATCGTGAGGGTCGACCCCGCGACCGGCGTGTCGGAGGTGGCCTACGGCCAGCGGCCCGGCGAGGAATTCCTGACGGTCATCCGCGGCAAGCACGAAACCCTGCCGGGCGGCGGCTTCCTGATCACCGAGTTCGAAGCGGGGCGCGTGTTCGAGGTCGACGCCGAGCGCAGGATCGTCTGGGAATACATCAACCGCTACGACGAGGACGAGGTTCTCGAGGTCACCGAGGCCCGGGTCTACCCGGCCTCCTTCTTCACGGTGCAGGACTGGCGCTGCCCCTAGAGCGGATGGTGATCAACTCGTGACTCAGAGCATCGCGGGGACCAGCCGCGCGTAGAGCGCCTCGGCCCGGTCCCTGGTCTTGCTGCGGTGCGCCGCGACCTCGGGCGGGACCTCCGGCGCCGGCCGGAAGGCCCGGCCGATCTCAGGCGCGCTGGCCCGGTCCAGACCGAGCAGCTCGCAGAGCTCGCCGCCGACGGCCTCGCCGCGCCGGCAGATGTCCTCGTAGCCCAGCAGGCGGACGCGGTCGAGGCGGCCCGCCACGTGCTCGAAGGCGGCGACCCAGTAGGCCAGCCAGTAGTCGAGATCCGTCGGCTCGAGCCCCCGCGTCAGGCCGTCGAGGCCCTCGAACCGGAAGGGGCGATGCAGGGCGCCGAACTCGTAGTGCCCGATGTCCTCCATGTAGCGCCGCGCGAAGGGGTCCTCTCGGTGCCGCTGCAGGAAGGCGAGGTGCTGCCGGTGCAGGGAGGCGGCGTGGGCCAGGGGCTTGCGCAGGGGAACGAGGATATCCGAATCGGGAAACAGGCCGGGAATGAGGTCGAGCCGCGCGATGTTGCCGTTGTTCTTCGACAGGTAGCGCCCAATCCGCCGCGCGCCGCCACAGCGCAGCGACACGATCTTCCGGAAATGGCGGAGCATGAAGTCCCGGCCCTCGGCCTTGGCATCGCCGCTCGACCAGAGCGCGATCCCCTCGGGACCGTACTTCTCGGGCCAGAAGGTCCGCCAGATGACCTCCTCGAAGGCTTCCGGGCTGTCGTAGCCGATCTCGATGCCGTCCTTGTGGGCCCGCTCGCGCGGTGCCGCCTGCTTGCGGAACCCGCCGCTGAGCCGCGACCACAGGAGCGGGGCGAGCACGAAGGGCATGTCGCGGTAGAGATGGGTCGCCAGCTCGGGCGCCGCGTTGAGCGCGGTGAGCAGGATGGTCGTGCCCGCGCGCGGCAGCGAGGTGATGAAGATCGGCGGCCCCATGTCGACCCGGCCGAGATCCTTCCCGAAAAGGCTGTCTTCGATCTCGGAGGCCGAGAGCTGAACGTTGGGGAACGAGAAGGCGATCTGATGGACCAGCCGGTCGAGCCTGGAGTAGTCGCTCAGCGCGGCCATAAGCGGAGGCTCGCCCAGTACCCGGCGCAGATCGCCACGGTGGCGACGGCGATCACGTCCCAACGCTCCATGAAATCCAGGGTCGCCGTCATGGGCGACAGCCCGATCCAGTCGCACAGCGCGATCGGCACGAAGGCCGCCGCCAGCGCCAGCAGGCTGCGCAGGATCAGGATCGCCGAGAGCGTCAGCAGCCTCAGCGCCGCCGCCTGGACCGCTTGCTCGCGGGCCAGGTCGTCGAGATCGGGCGCGCGCACCGTCGCCGCGGCACCGCGGGCGATCGTGATCGCCTCTCTGGCGACCTGCATGATCCCGGCGAGCCAGAAGACGACCAGGAAGAGGCCGATCGACGCCGCCGCGATGATGGAAAGGACGAGCATTTAACGTCCCGGTAAGATTGACGAGAGCTTAGCTCTGCTGCTGGTCCAGCTGCTGTTCCTCGACCTTCGGCTCCGCACCCTTCCGGTTCCTGAGGAAGCGCTTCACCGGATACCAGACGAAGCCGACGATCAGGAGGAGGAACGCGCCGACCACGGCAACGGCCGTGCCGATGGCGCTGAGCCCTGCGCCGGGGCCGATGTAGGCCTGCGCCGGGAACGCGGCGAGCAGCGCCGCGAACACGATGGACAGGCCGATTGCCGGCTTCCTGAACGTCATCGAACCCTCCGCCACGGTTGACCCGCCACTTTGAAGGAAAATCGTAAAGACGCTGTTATCGATCGGGGCTGCCACGGGGGCTCCCGGCTGGCCGGCGCGGCACAGCTCTGGGTCAGAGGTACAAACAAGGTTCACGGAATTAAGGGATTGCCCCAGGCGATTCCATTCGATCGCGATCTGCTCTAGAGTCACGGCTCGTCTGCCGCCACTGTGACCCAGAGCAAGTTTGTGCGGGACGCCCACGGTGTAGGGTGAACGAGGCTCGGCCCGCCAACGCCGCGCGGCGGGCTGGCCCAGCGACGCGGGAGAGAGAGGGGGGATGGGATGCGCTCGACTGCGATTCGGCTCGGCTTGTGCACGGTGCTCTTGGCTTTCACGGCGGCCTGCGACGAGCAGCCGCCGCCGATCGAGCAGCCCGCACGGCCGATCAGGACCTTTACCGTTACCGAAGTGGCCAGCGGCCAGGTCCGGCGGTTCTCCGCCGTCATCGAGGCCAGCGACTCTTCCAGCCTGAGCTTCCAGATCACCGGCAACGTGCAGAAGGTCGCGGTCAATCAGGGCGATCAGGTGACCGCGGGACAGGTCCTGGCGGTGCTCGACCAGGAGCCCTTCAAATTGAGCGTGCAGGCGGCCCAGGCGGATCTCCAGACGACTCGGGCGAACCTGGCGCAGGCGAAGGCGGAGTACGAGAGGCAGAAGACCCTCTACGAGCAGGGATGGGTCGCGCGCGCCCGTTTCGACAACGCGGAGCGCGACTATCGCGCCACCCTGAGCCGCGTCGACTACGCGGTCGCCAGGCTCAGCCTGGCCGAGAGAGACCTCAGAAACACGACGCTGACCGCCCCCTTCGACGGGTTCATCTCGCTCCGAACGGTCGATGCCTTCGTCGAGGTCCGCGCCGGCCAGGAACTGTTCAGGATCGATGCCGAGGGCGGTTTGGACGCCGCCTTCGGGGTGCCCGAAACGACCATCGCGCAGATCATTCTGGGCATGCCGGCCTCGGTCAAGCTTCCCCAGTTCGCAGAGGCGGTGGAGGCCCTGGTCACCGAGGTCGGCAGCGCCGCGGGCGCCGGCAACACCTTCCCGGTCAACGCGGCATTGATCGAGCCGCCGGCCGGGATGCGCCCCGGCATGTCGGCCGAAGTGACGGTGACCCTGGCGGACGAGGCCGGTGAGACCGGCTACCTGGTCCCGCTCTCGGCCGTCACCCCCGGCGAAGGGCCGGAGCAGGGCTTCGTCTTCGTCTACGAACCCGGGAGCGGAACCGTGCGCCGTACGCCGGTCAAGCCCACGGTCACGCTGGCAAGCAACATGGTCGCCGTGACCGGCGTCGCGGCCGGGGACATCGTGGCCACGGCTGGGGCGAACTTCCTGGTCGACGGTCAGGCTGTCGAACTCATGGCGCCGCCGGCCGGCGGCGGGGCCCCGGGTTAGGGCCCGGAGCATGTTCGGAAAGATCACCGAGTTCGCGATCGAGACCAACCGAATCACGGTCATTTTCCTGCTCGCCATCCCCCTGGTCGGGTTTCTGATCTTTCTCGACTATCCGCGCCAGGAAGACCCCTCGATCGAGATCCGCGAGGCCATCGTCGTGACCTCGTTCCCGGGGATGGACGTCTACGAGATCGAGGACCTGATCACCTTCGAGGTGGAGGAAAAGGTCCGCGAGATCGGCGAGGTCGACGACATCTGGTCCTACTCCAAGGCCGGAACCTCCATCGTCCACCTGGAGCTGGACGACTGGGTGCAGGGCGAGGACATCGACCTGGTCTGGAAAGACCTGCGCAACAAGATGGACGACCTCAGGCCGACCCTGCCGGACGGGACCATCGGCCCCGTCGTCAACGACGACGTCGGCCTGACGGCGGTGGCGACCATCGCCCTGTGGAGCGACGGCTTTTCGCTCGAGGAGATGCGCCGCGTGGCGCGCGAGGCCCGGCGACGGCTCGACGCCCTGGCCGGGGTGGAACGGGTCGAGACCTTCGGTGTCCAACAGGAAAGGGTGTTCCTGGAGGTCTCGAACACGCGGCTGGCGCGGCTCGGGATACGGCCGGGCATGATCGTCGAGACGCTGCGGGACCAGAACATCCTGCTGCCCGGGGGCGTGATAGACGCCTACGGCCAGAACGTCTCCATCGAGGCGACCGGGACCTTCGACAGCGTCGAGGAGATCGCCGAGGTCCTCATTCCCCTGCCCGACAGCGACCAGACGATCCCGCTCAAGGACATCGTCGAGGTCAGGCGAGACTACGCCGACCCCGCCGACCGGCCGGTCTTCTTCAACGGCAGTCCGGCGATCGTGCTCAGCGTCACGATCCTGGACGGCGTCAACTCGGTCGAGTTCGGCGACCGCCTGACCCAGCGGATCGAGGAGATCAAGCAGACCCTGCCGTTCGGCTACTTCCTCGAGTACGCCACCTTCCAGCCGGTCCTGGTCGAGCGGGCGGTCAACGGCGCTCTGGTGAACCTGGCCCAAACGCTGGTCATCGTGCTCATCGTGGTCGTGCTTTTCCTGGGCGTGCGGACCGGCCTCATCGTCGGGTCTTTCGTACCGCTGACCATCCTGCTCGGCCTGATCGGCATGTCGGTGCTCGACGTCGAACTGCAGCGCATGTCGATCGCGACCATGATCATCGCCCTGGGCCTGATGGTCGATGCCGCGATCGTCGTCGCCGAGAACATCCGCAACCGGATCGAGCAGGGCGAGGACCGCAAGCAGGCTGCGATCGACGCGGGCCGGAACCTGGGGCTGCCGCTCCTGACCTCCACGGTGACCACGATCCTCGCCTTCATGCCGATCGCGCTCGCCGTCGGCAGCGTCGGCGAGTACACGCGGTCGATCGGACAGGTCGTGACCCTGGTCCTCATGGGGGCTTGGTTCATGTCGATGTTCATGACCCCGACCATGTGCTACTGGTTCCTCAAGGCCCCGCCGCAGACCGGGCAGGCGACCGAGAAGACGGATCTCTACGACTCCCCCTTCTACCGGCGCTATCGGGTCTTTCTCGAGACGCTCCTGCGGCAGCGCACGATCTGCATCGCGGTGGTCGCCACCATCGTGCTCGCCGTGGTTCTTCTGTCGCGCTTCGTGGTTCAGGAGTTCTTTCCGGCCAACGACCGCAACCAGTACCTGGTCTACATCGACCTCGAGGCGGGAGCGCATATCGACGAGACGACCCGGGTGGTCCGGGGCCTGAGCGACTGGCTGAAGGACGGGTCGATCAATCCCGAAGTCACAAGTACCGTCGCCTACGCTGGCAGCGGCGGGCCGCGCTTCTTCCTCTCCCTCACGCCGATCAATCCCGACCCCCACGTCGCCTTCCTCCTGGTGGAGACTGAGTCCAACACCCAGGTCCCCGAGATGCTGGCGCGGACCCGCCGCCATATCGAGGTCACCTACCCCGAGGCGCAGGGCCAGGTGAAGGCCATGTGGCTGGGGGCGTCGGAGACCGGCCTGGTCGAGTTCCGCATCAGCGGCGCCGACGAGACCGTCCTCATGTCGCGGGCGGAGCACCTGCTGAACGGGCTCCGCGCCATCCCCGGCACCATCCACGCCAAGCAGGACTGGGAGAACCGGGTCCTCAAGGTCGAGGTCGTGGTCGACCAGAACCGGGCGCGACGCGCGGGCGTGACCTCGGCGGACATCGCCAGCACGCTGGGCGCCTTCGTCAGCGGCGGCACGATCACGGACTACCGCGAGGG
>JAAUYK010193678.1_pt1 | contig 26961 bp, 27 predicted proteins | sample 7278021 | NCBI WGS metagenome assembly JAAUYK01 (sample SAMN14350223, study PRJNA611818) | marine sediment metagenome | isolation source: surface marine sediment (1.8m) | place: French Polynesia: Moorea | collected 2018-08
AACTCAAGGGCATTTCCACTTGGGTCATTAATGAACAACGTAGCCTGCTCACCTGCTTCTCCCTTGAAACGAATAGTTGGTTCAATCAGGAACGTCACCTGTTGCGTTTTTAATTGATCAGCCAGCAACTGCCACTGTTGCCATTCCAACACCAGACCAAAATGACGCACTGGCACGGATTCGCCATCAACTGGGTTGGTATTCGAAAGGTAAATCTCTTCGGGTTTCACATGCGCTGACAGTTGATGACCATAGAAATCGAAATCAATCCAGTTGTCTGCTTCGCGTCCAACGCGACAACCAAGAGTATCAACATAGAATTGCCGCGTAGACGCTATATCCTTTACCGGTATAGCGAGGTGAAAGGCAATGGCGCCAGCCGCATGGTTAGTCACGTTTTTGTTGCTGCCCATAGTGACTAAATTTTTCCAGGTTAATTTGCATTTCCCTGTCATCAAGTAACACAGGTTCACCAAATTGCAGGCTTAAACAATATTGCTTTGCCAGCGACTCGACCTCTCCGGCAAGCGCATATGCCTCTGCCACACTGCTTCCAACAGTAATCTGACCATGGTTAGCCAATAAACAGGCTTTACGTTCGCCCAGCGCCTTTACTGCGTTTACAGAGAGCTCCGTGCTACCGAAGGTCGCATACTCAGCACATTCAATTCGATTGCCGCCAGCAATCGCTACCATGTAATGAAATGGCGGGATTGACCTACGTGTAGTAGCCAACGCCGTTGCGTACGCCGAGTGACAGTGAACTATCGCTTGTATATCTTGCCGTGCCTTGTAAATTGCAGCATGGAATGGCCATTCACTGGAGGGCTGATAGCTTCCCTCCAGTAACACCCCTTCCAGATCGCAATAAGCAATATGCTGTGGTTGCAGGTCTTCATAGCTAAACCCGGTAGGTGTAATCAGAAAGCCTTGCTCAAAGCGGACACTGATATTGCCGGACTTACCTACGCTTAAACCGCCAGAGGCAAATTGACAGGCGTGGGCTATGATTTCTTTTCTAAGTTCACTATTTGTCATCACGACGGTCTACACATTAAACCTAAACAGAATGACATCACCATCTTTAACTACGTAGTCTTTCCCTTCTGAGCGACACTTACCTTTATCTCGGGCGCCCTGCTCTCCAGCACAGGCGATATAGTCTTCAAAGGCGGTAACCTCCGCCCTGATAAAACCCCGTTCAAAATCAGTATGAATGACACCCGCAGCTCTTGGTGCCGTGGCGCCTACCGGGATTGTCCAGGCACGCACCTCTTTTGGTCCTGCGGTAAAATAATTCTGCAGACCAAGTAACTCGTAACCGGCGCGAATTATTCGATTCAGACCTGGCTCTTCCAACCCCATGGCCTCTAGAAACTCCGTTTTCTCATCATCGTCAAGCTGCGCTATTTCAGACTCAATAGATGCACATACAGGGATAACCCTGGCCCCTTCCTGTTCAGCCAGGCCATTAATTTCTTGCAACCATGGATTGGTATCCATGCCTTCTTCATCGACATTGGCGATATACAGGGTTGGTTTATCGGTTAACAGGTGTAAGTCCTTAAGAGCCATCCTGTCATCATCAGAAAGTGACAACGAGCGCACTGGTAACCCCTGGTCAAGGTGTGCCAGTAGTGTTTGCAATCGTTCCTGTTCAGCCAATGCCGATTTGTCACCACTGCGTGTCATCTTGTTGGCCTTTTGCAAGGCCTTGTCCACCGTTTCCTGGTCGGCCAGGCAAAGCTCTGTGTTGATGACCTCGATATCAGAAACGGGATGAACCTTGCCAGATACATGCACGATATTGTCATCGTCAAAACAACGAACTACCTGGGCCACGGCCTGGGTTTCCCTGATATTGGCGAGAAACTTGTTTCCCAGTCCTTCGCCTTTTGATGCGCCCTCGACCAGTCCAGCAATATCAACAAACTCCATATGCGCAGGCACCAGCTTGGCTGGCTGAACCAGTTCGGCTAATTGCTGCAATCTGGGATCTGGCACTGCCACAACGCCGACATGCGGATCGATGGTACAAAAAGGATAGTTTTCGGCTTCAATTGCCGATTGTGTTAAAGCATTAAAGAGTGTCGATTTACCTACATTGGGTAATCCGACAATCCCGCATTTAAAGCCCATAATTAGCCCACTACATTGAGTTTAGTCAGTTATACTTGTTAAACCGGGGTTCGATTCAACATTAGATTGCATGTATGGCAGTGGTTGCTGATCACACACGCAAGTCGGGTCATCAAAAATCGCTTTTAATAACGCGACGACAAGGATGAATAGTAACAGATCGCAGGTTGGTTCAATAATGTCATTGACGCAAGATAAAGAGACACCATCGCTCCTGATAAACGCACCAGGTATCTATCGGCATGTGCTGCTGTTAATTATCTATGCCGTATTATGTGCCGCCTGCACAAAATCGCCTTCTATGCCACTGTCGGTTGGCGCCAATAACTGGATTGGCTATCAACCACTTTATATCGCCCGTGAGCTTGGCTACCTGGATAATAAATCAATCAAGCTGGTTGAATTAAACAGTAGCACCGACATTATGCAAGAGCTGCGAGCCGGCCAGCTACATGCAGCGGCGTTAACAATGGATGAAACCTTGACCATGCTTGAAGAAGGCCTTGATCTACAAGTAATTATGGTTATCGATATCTCTGCAGGCGGCGATGCACTGGTAGCAAAGCCCGGCTACGAACAGATCAAAGACCTGACCGGCAAAAGCATTGCCGTCGAATATACTGCAGTCGGCGCTGTGCTACTCGAAGCCGCGCTTAATTCAGCAAATATGGCGCTTGCTGATATAGAGACAGTGCCTTGTGAGTTTTACCAACATATTGACTGCTACTCATCAGCAGATGCAGTTGTCACGTTTGAGCCGAACAAAACCAAACTCGTCGAGCGGGGCGGTATCGTACTGTTTGACTCCAGTAGCATTATCGGTCGCATCATAGATGTACTTGTTGTCAGAACAGAAGTCATGCCGATCTATGCACCAGTAATCGAGGAACTGGTTGACGGTTATTTTAAAGGGCTACAAGCATTTACACTGAATACATCGCAAGTTTATCCTATCCTGCAAGACCGAACCGGACTGACAAAAGAAGAACTGGAGTTATCATATAAAGGTATCCTTATGCCGGCGAGATCACGCAATGTAGAGCTATTTAAAAGTAACGAGCTGCAGGAACAAACGCTGTCACTACTGGACATCATGCTGGAAAGAGAATTGCTAAAAAAACCTGTCGATATTACCACCCTGTTTAATTCAGACTACGTGGCTGGATAGTTATATGCGAAACATCAGAATTATCCCGCTGCGTTCATGGTTACCCCTGCTGGTACCAGCCTTATTCATGCTACTTGCCATTGTTTTCCTGTTTAGTACACAAAAAGGATATGAACAGGATCTCTATGACCGAAGTGTAATTGATATCAAGCAAGACCTTTCAGAACTCTCCCGCCAGATCATGCAGAACCTGATTGTTGGTGACATGCGTGAGGCAGATCGCTTGTTAACACGTAAGGGCGCAAGGACAAACTACAGCCTGCTAATAGCCGTAAATACCGATGGGTTCATCTATTCCAGTACGAACAAAGGCCACATTGATAAGCGGGCAAAGGACATCATTGATTTGTTCGATGCGATGACATTCAGACAATCACTGAGAGAGCTTAAAACATCGCTCATTGTTGATGAACAGCAACATCTGATACTGGCCTATCAACCATTGGTATCCGTACGAACACCAGAGCAGGTTGATCAGCAGAAATACGGCGGGCTGTTTCTTGTCTACGATATCAGCCTGCCAATCTCTTCAATCTGGCAAAACGCCTGGAATACATTGCAACTGGCCATGCTGGGATGCCTCTTCACCGCAGTATTTTTTTACGTATTCCTGAGTCGCTTTATTAATCAGCCACTGGATTATCTGAGCAGGATCACGCGCCGCATTGCCGATGGTGAACTGGGAATAGAAAGCACCATGCAAGGACGAGGTGAATTCAGGGAATTGAATGACTCTATCAACGCCATGAGTACTCGTTTACAAACCAACGTCAATGAGTTGGAGGAAAGTGAACAACAAATACAGGAAATACTCTGGGCATCAAACGTTGGAATCTGGATTTACGATGTTGCCAGTAGTCAGTTCATTGTCAACGACCGCTGGGCAGAATTCCTCGGCTATAACGAGCATGAGTTGCAACTACACACTGTGGACGACTTCACTGCCTTGTTAAATCCCTACGAGAAGGACGACATACTGCTGGGACTTGAGAACACTGTAAATGGCAATACACGCAATCTCGAGCTTGAGATGCGGTTGCGGACCAGGCACGGAGGCTGGTGCTGGGTCAAGATGCGCGGACGTATCGTTGAAAGAGATACCAATGACAGGGCGAAACGTATCTCCGGGACCATCACCGATATTAGCAAGCGCAAGCAAGCGGAAGCAGATATGATCATTCGTGACCGCTCACTGGAACTAATGCATGAGGGCGTGTTTATTACCGATGCCACTCTGCCTGATCTGCCTATCGTTTATGTTAACGAACAGGCAGCTAAAATTACCGGTTATAACAAGACTGATTTCCTCGGCAATAACTGTCGCTTCCTGCAAGGCAAAGATAGCGACCAGGAGGGCATAGAAACACTCCGACAGGCAATGAAAAAGCAGGAAGAGTGTACCGTGCGCATACGCAATTATCGCAAGGATGGCACGCTGTTCTGGAACGAGTTATCCATATCGCCAGTAACCAATTCCGAGGGTGAATTAACACATTACGTTGGCACGCTGAACGATATTACCGAAAGAAAACTGGCAGAGGAACGCATGAACATCCTGCGCCGGGCAATGGAGTCAACGGATTCGCCGATGATCATTGTCGACAGGAACCTCATGATTGAATACGTTAATCCTGCCTTCCTTGATACCATGGGCTATGACAAGGAACAGTTATTAGGCCGCAATCATCATTTCCTGCGTTCCAGCACGGTATCGGAACATAACTACAAAAAGGTCTGGGAGAAAGTCATACAGGATGGTATCTGGAAAGGAACATTCCAGAACAAACGCGGTGATGGCAGCCAGTTTACTGATAAATGCCTTATTTCAGCTGTTGAAGACAATAATAATGTAGTTACGCATTTTATCTGTATCCATGAAGACATAACGCGCGAACACGAACTCAACCTGCAGCTAAGCTACGAGGCGACCCATGACAGGCTGACAGACTTAATCAACCGCGGAGAATTTGAACGCCGAGCCTCTAGACTGATTGATAGTATTTCTCTAACCGATGAACATGCCATGTGTTTCATGGATATGGACCAGTTCAAAATTATTAATGATAGCTGCGGGCATACCGCAGGCGATGAATTGCTAAGACAAGTTGGTCGTTTGCTGAAATCTGTAACGCGTAAACGAGACACCGTGGCACGACTTGGTGGTGACGAATTCGCTGTACTCATGGAGCATTGTTCCATTGAACAGGCGCACCGCGTGGCGAATGACATACTCAATGCAATCCAGGATTTTACCTTTGTATGGGAAGACCGTTCGTTCAAACTGGGTATTAGTATTGGTCTGGTCAAAATTGACAACAATATCAATCAGCTTGAACAATTAATGAAGCAGGGCGATACAGCCTGTTACATGGCCAAGGACCTTGGGCGCAACCGCATTCATATCTACTACACTCATGATACCGAGATCGCTATGCGTGAAGGTGAAATGCAATGGGTTGAACGGATTTACAGGGCATTGGAAACAGATCAGTTCTGTTTCTACGCACAGCCGATTATGACAACGAAAACCGGGGCTATAGAGCATTATGAACTGTTGTTACGGATGATTGGTACAGACAATACTATGATACCTCCGGGGGCATTCCTGCCAGCTGCAGAGCGTTACAACATTATGGCCAAGATTGACCAGTGGGTCATTGACCATATCATTGATATGCTGATTAACCACAATAATTTTATGGACAGGATTGACTGCATATCGATCAACCTGTCTGGTCAGTCACTGGGTGACAGTAATTTTATTCAACACCTTCGAAACAAGTTGCACGCAAACAATACGTACACCAGGAAGTTATGTTTCGAGATAACTGAAACATCAGCAATCTCTAATCTGCAGGTTGCAAGTGATTTTATTCAGCAAATGCGACAACTTGGTTGTCGCTTCTCACTTGATGATTTTGGCAGTGGATTGTCCTCGTTTGCTTATCTGAAACAGTTACCAGTGGACTATCTTAAAATCGACGGAATGTTTGTTAAGGATATTTTTAATGACAAGATTGATCTCGCGATGGTCAGGTCAATGCATGAGATCGGCGAGGTCATGGGTATGGCGACTATCGCCGAGTTTGTTGAAAATGAAAACATACTGTCGTTATTGAATGAAATAGGCGTCGATTATTTACAAGGCCATGCAATCGCTAAACCAAGGCCATTACTGGACATACTGGACGACAAAGAGAACAAGGTTATCAAGCTACGGCCATAATTTTTTTTGCCAATTAACGCGCTTTTTAGGGAATTGCAGTTAAAAACACGCGTAATTTCGGGTACATTAAATTTTTGTATACATCACTAAACCGTTATGAGTAGCAACAGTAATGTCGCCGAAGCAAACTTTGACTCCGGCAAGAACCAGGATCTGAGGAAAACCCACTTACACGCTGATTTCTGGTATCCGGTGAGCCAGGCCAGCAAGTTGAAAAAGAACAAACCACTGGGTGTTCAATTTGCTGGCGAGCCGATAGTGTTGGTCAGGACTGAATCCAATTCGGTCTTTGCGCTGGAAGATCGTTGCGCGCATCGACAGGTGCCGCTTTCTGTTGGCGAAGTCAAGGGTGAACTACTACGCTGTAGTTATCATTGTTGGACTTACGACAAGTCCGGCAGCTGTGTGAACGTACCTTACCTTGATAAGGACAAACAGCTACCAACAGGCGTGCGTAGCTATCCCTGCAAGGAAGAGTACGGACTCATCTTTATATTCCCGGGTGATGCCACCAAGGCCGACAGTGTACCCATGCCGAATATACCCGACTGGCATCGTAGCGATTATAAAACCCGTTACCTCGACCGGCGCGTTGAGTGTCATTACAGTTTTATGCATGAAAACCTGATGGACATGAACCATCAATTCCTGCACCGTCGTCTTATGGGAAGTATACGCACCGTCTTTCTGAGCAAGGACAAGGGGCCTGACTGGGTAGAGTGTGAATACACCTTTGCCCGTCGCGCTGGTAAACAACACATCGGTGAAAAATTGATTATCCGTCGTGAAAGCGGCGAGGAAGATAACGATCCTGCAGCCAGCGAACGCGACTTGATGGTCATCCGTACCCAGTATCCTTATCAGACCTTAACGTTTACCGCCAGAGGCAGCAGTGAACCCGAATTGTCACTGTTCAATGTTTATATTCCCGTAGATAAAGAACAACGTATTTGTCATACCTATGGGCTAATGATGTTCAAGCGACCGGAAAAGTACCCCTGGCTCATGGAAGTCTTCTGGCCTGCCATTATCTGGTTTACCGAAGGTATCTTTAAAGAAGATCGTGACATCGTCGAACTCGAGCAAAAGGCCTTTGATGAACAGGGTGAGGACTTGAACCAGGAAATATTTCCCATTATCCAGGATTTGCGCAAGGTGCTACGTGACAACGGTGTCGACGCCAGCGCCATGTTCGAAAACTAACGATTAAAATCTATAACAAACGCTACAAAACCGTTACGAACGCAGTAATGTTGTATATCGCCGGAGTGCAAGATTACTAGAGTAGTCGGTTTTAGCGTTGTTTCTGATTGTGGTGATTCATGAGCTTATTAATCTCTCCAGCAAAGATAAGGTCAATATCATCGACAACCGCTGCTATCGCATTCAATATGTGATCTTCTTCTTCCTTACCTGGACGCCCGAGCACATAGCCAACCACCTTGTCCTTGCTGCCGGGGTGGCCTATACCAATTCGTAAACGATGAAAGCCGTTGCCACCGGTTTTCTGGATAATGTCGCGCAGCCCATTCTGGCCACCATGTCCACCACCTGTCTTAAAACGCGCCACACCGGCATCAAGATCTATCTCATCATGGATCACCAGCACTTCATCAGCATTAATCTTGTAATAACTCATTAATGCCTGCACCGCTGTGCCGCTGGCATTCATGTATGTTTGCGGTTTACAAAGCCAGCAGTCCGTTGATGAATGTTTATAACGACAGGTCTCGGCACTGAATTTTTTGTCTACGTTGAAATTGAGACCAAGCTTCCTGGACAAGGAATCCATAAACCAAAACCCGGCATTATGCCGGGTCTGGAGATGTTCGGGACCTGGATTGCCCAGGCCCACGATAAGTTTTACCGGTTTAGACACGGGCAGAGAATCTAACCCTGGCCTTCTTCTCCGCCTTCATCAGATTTCTGCTTGGTAGCCTCTACCTCGGCAGATACTTCTTCTTCTGTCTCTGAAGGCTCTTCCACGACGCGTGGCATGAAGACGGTAGCTACACCCAGGTCTTCTTCACCACCGTGTGCACCAGCATAGGACTCAACACCCTCAGGTAGCTTGAGATCGTTTACGTGTACCGTATCACCCACTGCCACTTCAAGCATATCCACTTCGATATATTCAGGCAGGTTCTTTGGTAAACACTCAATTTCAAGGTCTGACATAAGGTGGTTGATTGCACCGCCATCACGTTTTACACCGATGCACTTTTCTTCGTTAACAAAATGCAAGGGCACGCGCATGCTGATTTTTTCATCTGCTTTAACGCGCAGAAAATCAATATGCATAAGCAGTCGCTTGAACGGATGACGCTGCAGATCTTTAAGCACGACCTGTTCGCTATCTTTACCAACGTTTAGCGTCAGGATATGCGAGTAAAAGGCTTCATGTTCGAGATGGTGCAGGACATCGTTCTGGTCCAGCGTAATCATGGTGGCATCCTTGTTGGTACCGTAAACGATACCCGGGACCTTGCCGTCGCGACGCAGGCGGCGGCTCGCACCCTTCCCCACGTCCTCGCGCTTTTCGGCGTTAAGTTCGAAAGTTTCCATTGAGATTCTCCTCAATCAATTAGTATTACCTTCCAACCGCGACCAGTTGGAAGAATGGGTTGCTGCGGGATTAATCCAGGAACATGGAGCTCAGGGATTCGCCCTCAGAAATTCGACGTATACTCTCGGCCAGCATCGCTGCTACGCTGAGTTGTCGAATCCGCTCGCAGGCGGCTGCCTCCGGGCGGAGGGGAATTGTATCTGTTACTACCAATTCATCAAGTCTTGATTTCTCAATATTTTCCACGGCCTTGCCTGAAAGCACCGGGTGTGTACAGTAAGCGACCACTTTTGTCGCGCCGAAATCCTTCAGCGCCCCGGCGGCATTACAAAGCGTACCCGCCGTATCGACCAAATCGTCGATAATTACGCAGGTACGACCCTCTACGTCACCAATAATGTTCATAATCTCCGATTCATTCGGATTTGGGCGACGTTTATCAATAATGGCCAGGTCAGTATCATCGAGTCGCTTCGCCAATGCCCGGGCGCGAACCACACCACCCACATCTGGAGAAACGACCATCAGATCGGGGTATTTATGCTTCCAGAGGTCACCAAGCAACACCGGTGAACCATACACATTGTCGAGCGGGATATCGAAAAAGCCCTGTATTTGATCGGCGTGCAGATCCACAGTGAGTACACGATCGATACTGGCCGCCGAAATCATGTTCGCCACGACCTTGGCGGTTATGGGCACGCGCGATGAACGTGAGCGCCTGTCCTGTCTGGCATAGCCAAGGTATGGAATCACCGCGGTAATCCTGGCAGCTGACGCACGATGCATGGCATCGGCCATTACCAGTAATTCCATCAGATTATCGTTGGTTGGTGCACAGACAGATTGCATAAGGTATACATCCCGGCCACGCACATTCTCGATAATCTCAACCATGACCTCGCCATCGCTGAAGCGACCAACGGTACATTTTCCAAGTGGCAGGTTCAGGTAATTCGCGGCCTCACCAGCCAGGTTCGGATTGGCATTACCGGTAAACAGCATCATATTGGCAAAGGACATGGTTCAGTTCAGCTCCACGTTAAATTGACAAGGGAAGTATCGGGAACCAGGAGGGAATGGCAACAGGTTTGTCCGTATTGCACGACTGACCAGCAAAATGCTTGGCTTGATTAAAAACACGTAATCCCCGATGTATTGATGTAATTAGTAAAATGGCTGGGGCACCAGGACTCGAACCTGGGAATGCAGGGATCAAAACCCTGTGCCTTACCAACTTGGCTATGCCCCAAATTTTCTTCCATGACAGAAAATGGCTTTCGTCACGTATTACTCAATCATAATTATTCTGGCAGAGTTTGTCAGTCTTCCAACTGGCGTTCTCGCGCCAATCGGGTAAGTAGTGGTGATTGGTTCATCCCATCAACTACAAAACCTTGCCAGTCTTCAGGTAAATTACTTTTTGTACTCTGTGCCTCGGCCTCGGTATCAAAGCCTGCAAACAAACAGGCGCCAGTGCCGGTTAACCTGGCGGGCGCATACTGGTTTAACCAGTCCAGCGCTCTTGCTACAGCGCTATATCGCTTACGAACTGCAGGCTCACAATCATTATGTCCGCCGCGTTCGAGAAAGTCGCGTATTGTGATTGCAGGTGTATTGCGTGTCAAATCAGCTGCATTAAATATTTCCGCCGTTGAAACATGACAACCCGGATGAATAACAAGATAGTACTTTTCTTCGGGCTCAATGCTGGTGAGATTTTCGCCCACGCCTTCTGCCCATGCCGCATGCCCATGAATAAAAATCGGTACATCTGCGCCAAGTTGCAGTCCGAGCCTCGCCAGATCTGATTGCGTAAGCCCAAGTTGCCAAAGGTGGTTTAATGCTACCAGCGTCGTTGCCGCATCAGAGCTACCGCCCCCCAGTCCACCACCCTCAGGTATTCGCTTGTGCACCAATATCTCAACACCCTTGCCGTTACCGTTGTGTTGTTGTAACAACCTGGCAGCCCGCACCACCAGATCGTCTTCTTCGGGCACACCGGGCATATCGGACAAACGCCGTATATTACTACCTGCTGTCACCCGAAATTCAAGCTCGTCTCGCAAACTGATAAATTGAAATACGGTCTGTAACAGGTGATATCCATCAGCACGGCGACCGGTGATATGCAGAAACAGATTTAGCTTCGCTGGCGCTGGCCACGCCGATGCACTGATATCCTGGCTCATTAATTCATCTTTAGGTTTACTGATATACAGACGGTCATAGTTGCCAATTTTTAATAATCAATTTCAGTTGGACGTCTCTGCCACTGATAACAATTTTTTCAGGTAGTACCTGGCTTCCCACTTCAACATAGCGTTGAATATCAATATTAAAGCCCGACTGCTCTATGGAATCCAGCCGTCCTTCATCATCAAGTTCAAGTGAATTGAAAGCGATATCAGGTTGAGGCAACCCGCGTACCCAGTAACGCAGACCTTGCAGATTTACCGACCACCCCAACCCCTGCATCATTAACTCTTCTGCCGTGTTGGCAGTCAGTAACAGTTCGTCCGGACCAGCCATTTGTACAACTTCGGGTGACCCGGTCAGGATATAGGTACCTTGACCTAGCGGTGCCACAATCCGCATTTCGAAGTCTCTGCCCTGTTGCTGCCAGAACAACGATGCGGTGCCACTTTGTTTAGCCGTCTTAATGCCTATTCGACCATCAATGTCCCAGCTGGAAATGCGTGCAACCTGTTGTCGATGGTCCTGCCATAGGGGCGCAAGCTGCTGTTTGCCGGGTTTTTCAGTCAGCTGTGCACAGCCACCGAGCAGGATGACAAACAGCGAACAACTACATAAATGTCTAAGGCTGGAAACGCTCAATAACCTTGAGTAAGCGATCGTCAGTTGGTGTTGCTTGTAAAGCAGTATCCCAGACTTCACGGGCTGCATCTTTATCTCCCATGACCCATAACACCTCACCAAGGTGCGCAGCTATTTCAGGATCGTTGCGTAACTCAAGTGCCTGTTGCAGATACGACACTGCCTCATCAAGCCGGCCGAGTCGGTAAAGTACCCAGCCCATACTATCGAGGATATAAAAATCATCCGGGCTCAGTTCATAGGCACGCTTTATATAGTCATAGGCTTCTTCATAACGCTCGGTGCGATCGGCAAGTGTATAACCCAACGCATTTAATGCTGTCGCGTTATCAGGATCGTCTTTTAGAATTTGTTTCAGGTCTGCTTCGAGTACCTCCAGGCGACCCATTTTTTCAGCCAGCATTGCCCGCGAATAGAGTAAATCTGGGTGCGAGCCTTCATTTATTTCGCTATCGAACAATACCATTGCTTCTTCATAGCGCTTTTCATTTGTCAGTATTTCGCCTTCTGCCTGAATCAGGATCAAGCGATTGCTATTGCCGGGCTTACGCTCAATCGCACGTATGTTGCGCAGAGCTTTGTCTACGTCGCCCTGACGAGCCAGGATAAGGCTCAAGCGGATATTGGCATCCAGATAATTTTCGCCACCGTGAACGCCACGATAGTAATTCGTCGCCTCATCAAAACTATCGCGCTCTTCGGCAATGCGGCCAAGATAGTAATTGGCGTCAAACACGCGTTTCTTCAACTCGGTCAGGCGCAGAAACTGTTGTTCTGCATCATCAAGTCGACTGGTTTGCAGATATAACAGCCCCAGCGCATACAATGTGTCGATGTTATTTGGTGCCTGCACCTGCAAGATTTCAAACTGTCGCCGTGCTTCATCGAAACGCTTGGCGTCGGTTAGCAACCGCGCATAAGCCATACGCAATGTGAAATCGTCTTCTACTTCCTCCAGCGACTTTTCCAGCCAGCCAAGCGCCTTGCTCGTGTTGCCATTACGCTGCAAAAGTGACAGGTAAGTCATGATGGCCGCCTCATTACCTGGCTTCAGAGCCAACACGCTTTCCAGCAATGATTCCGCACGTTCAAGATCACCCAGGCGGGCAGCCACATGCGCGTAGGCATAAAGTGCCTCTGCGTCATTCATGTGGTTCTCCATCAGGCGCTCCATTAATTCCATGACTGCCGCCTGGTCTTCTTCACGGCCAAGAAAATTCGCAATCATCCACAGTTTCTGGTCCATTTGTCCCTGTGACATCGCCAGAATAGTTTCCAGATGTTGCAGCGCGCTATCAATATCGCCCTGCCGTAACGTCATTACCGCCATTACCTGGTGCGCATCAGTACTGTTGGGATCGATTTCGCTCCAGAGTTGCGCCGCTTCCAGCGCTGCCTCATCGTTGCGCGCATACACGGCAATCCGGGTTGCGCGTTCTATCACGGCGGGGTCGCGGGTACTGCGCGCCAGTTCCATGTAGTTCTGGACAGAAATATCCAACTCACCGCGTTGGCCAGCAACCTCTGCAACCAGGACCTTGAACATAATGTCTTCGGTCAGTTCGATACTTGGACGCTCCGGTGCGGCGGGCTGAATCGGTTCGACGCCCAGCTCTTCAGTCTTGGGAGTGTCAGCAACCTCTTTCTCTATCAACGCCTGATCTTCAGCGGCGGTATCGCTCGCAGGCATCGTGGTACAGGCCTGAATCATCAGTGCGGCCAGGAGCAGTATGGGCAAGCGCAATGCTGCCTGTAATTCTGAAACCAGCATGTAAAACCTCTTGTTACTTAGTTCTAATCCTTAACGTGTCTATGCTGACACTGAGTTATAAATGTTATTCTAATGACAAATATGCGTCATAGATACAATATAACTAGATTGCAAAAACGTCGGCTTGTTCACTTTATTCTTAGACCTGGACAATTTGACGCGGAATTTTCAAGTCACGGGCACGATATTACTTGTATTAAGATGGCTTCTGACAGAAAATTTTTATAAGTAATTCATAATATTAAGAGCAACATGGCTTTAATCGCTTTTGGCATAAACCATTCAACGGCGCCGATCGAGATCAGGGAACAGATCAGTATCGGCAACGAGGTGGTGAACGATGCACTGACCGAGCTGAAACACCAGCCTGGGGTGCATGAGGCAGCGATCCTGTCTACTTGCAATCGCACCGAGCTGTATTGCAGCCTTGATCAGCAAAGCAATCCGCTACCACTGGACTGGCTGCACAATTTCCATGGTATGAAACAGGGGCTGTTAAAGCCTTTCCTGTATACGCATCCCGACGTACAGGCAGTGCGGCATGTATTACGCGTTGCCAGCGGCCTTGATTCCATGATCCTGGGGGAGCCACAGGTACTCGGCCAGCTAAAAGATGCCTACCAGAAAGCCGTGCATGCTGGCAGCGTCGGCCACCAGTTAAACAGGCTATTCCAGCATTCTTTTCACGTTGCCAAGGAAGTGCGCAGCAACACCTCTATCGGTAACCACCCCGTTTCCGTCGCCTTCGCTTCCGTCAGGCTGGCACAACAAATATTCGGGGATTTAAAAAACCAGACGGCGTTGCTCATTGGCGCGGGTGAAACCATTGAACTGGCCACCAAGCATCTTTATGAAAATGGTCTGCGGCGAATGATAATTGCCAATCGGACACTGGAACGCTCGCAGCGACTCGCAAACCAGTATTCCGTTTACGCGATACAGATAGGCGACATTCCACGGCATCTGGCAGAGGCCGACATCGTTATCTCGTCCACGGCAAGCCCGCTGCCGATACTTGGCAAAGGTGCTGTAGAGAGCGCCATCAAGGAAAGGCGGCATAAACCGATCTTCATGGTAGATATTGCGGTACCGCGCGATATCGAGGTCGAGGTAGGCAACCTGGATGATGTTTATCTATACACTGTCGACGATCTCAAGGACATGGTGCAGGAGAACCTGCGAAATCGGCAGGAAGCAGCAATTCAGGCAGAGAAAATAATTGATTCGCGCGCCGTTGAATTTATGAACTGGCTGGATTCACTTGATGCCGTATCAACCATACGTGCCTTGCGCGGTCAGGCAGAGAAAATTCAGGAAGAAGTCATCGAAACCAGTATGAACAAGTTGCGGCGCGGTGCGGATCCGGAAACATTGCTGCTTGAGACAGCGCGCAACCTGACAAATAAACTCATGCATGTTCCCAGCGTAAAGCTACGCAATGCCAGCGCTGATAATCGCGATGATTTGTTGCAAGCCGCTGAAGAACTCTACGAACTCAACGGCGACACCCCGCATAAAAACAGCAAGCGCTAGCCAGCGCTGGCGACAAATTCTGTGTCGCGTTTGCTGACACCCACTAACCCCCTTTATAGATATGAAAGACTCACTACGGATAAAACTAGAAAAGTTAATGGAGCGCCAGGAAGAACTGGATGGCCTGTTGTCTGATCCCGAAATAATCAATAACCAGAATCGATTCCGTGAGCTATCGCAGGAATACGCTGAATTAAGGCCAATCGTCAGCTGTTTTAACGATTACACCAGTACAGCCGCGGATATTGAAAATGCAAAAGAGATGTTGAAAGACAGTGATGCCGACATCCAGGCGATGGCGGCTGAAGAACTGGAGCAGGCAGAGGCTGAATACCAGAGGCTTGATGCTGAATTACAGATACTGTTGCTACCAAAAGACCCGGCTGATAACAGTAATATCTTTCTCGAAATCCGGGCAGGCACAGGTGGAGAGGAAGCCGCGCTGTTTGCCGGTGATCTGTTGAAAATGTATTCACGCTATGCCGAACAACGGGGTTGGAAGACAGAAACGATCAGTGCAGCGGAAAGCGACCTCGAGGGTTACAAGGAAGTCATACTCCGTATCATTGGTGAAGGTGCCTATTCGCGACTAAAGTTTGAATCCGGTGCCCACCGCGTTCAACGGGTACCCGCGACCGAATCACAAGGGCGCATTCATACGTCGGCCTGCACCGTGGCTGTGCTGCCAGAGGCAGATGAGATCAGCGAGATTCAAATCAATCCGGCTGATCTTCGTATTGATACGTTCCGCGCTTCCGGTGCTGGCGGTCAACACGTTAACAAAACCGATTCGGCCATTCGTATTACACATATCCCTACGAATACGGTGGTCGAGTGTCAGGACGAACGTTCACAGCACAAGAATAAAGCTCGGGCGATGTCATTGTTACAAGCAAAACTTCTCAGCAGTGAAAAAGAAAAGCAGCAAACTGAGCAGGCAGAGAACCGCCGTAACCTTGTCGGCAGCGGCGATCGTTCAGAACGCATTCGCACCTATAATTTTCCCCAGGGACGCGTTACGGACCACCGGATTAATCTGACCCTTTACAGTCTGGATGAATTTCTTACCGGCAACCTCGACATGGTTATTGATCCCCTGATAAGCGAATATCAGGCAGATCTGCTATCTTCACTTGGCGACTAAACCACTGTTGCAAATGCAAATAGCAGAAGCGCTAAAGCAGGCAAAACAACAATTGGTGGACTCCGATTCCGCGCAGCTTGATGCTGAGGTACTGCTGGGTTTTTGCCTGCAAAAGGATCGTTCTTATCTATTTGCACACCCCGAACAGGAACTATCGAAGACTATCGATTCCACTTATTTTGACCTGATTACCAAGCGAGCAGCTGGTCAGCCGGTTGCGCATATTGTCGGTCAGCGCGAGTTCTGGTCGTTACCACTCAAGGTGACCACCGATACACTTATTCCCAGACCAGAGACAGAGTGTCTGGTTGAAGCAGCGCTACAAATTATTCCTGCAGATAACGAATACAACGTACTTGATCTTGGTACCGGTACAGGAGCTATTGCCCTGGCTCTGGCCAGTGAAAGAAAAAAGGTAAGTTTCATCGCGACAGATATTAATTCTGCTACGCTAACAGTTGCGCGCGATAATGCGCAGCGACTAAAACTGACAAATATAAGTTTCGTGCACGCAGACTGGTTTGAATTTGACCGGCGGGAGCCATTCAATCTTATTGTTAGTAACCCACCTTACATCAGCGCAGATGATGAACACTTACAAAACGGAGACGTGCGATTCGAGAACAGTAGCGCGCTGGTTGCCGATAACAATGGTCTGGCGGCCATCCAGATTATTATTGAAACAGCGCCACGGTTTCTTTGCGCGTCTGGCTGGCTGTTGCTTGAACACGGCTACCAGCAAGGTCAGAATGTTCGGCAGATGTTTACTGAGAGTGGCTTTATCAAAGTACATACCGGCCGGGATTACGCCGGTAACGAGCGTTTTACCCGCGGTCAATTGAGATGAGCAGTAACAATAAACGTAGACACTTCAGGTTAACAATTGATGTTGCTGCCGACAGCGTCAGTGAAAAACTGGACAGGTTGCAGCATTATCCAGGCATAATTGCAGCGACCGCGAACGGTAGCGATATTGCGGTTACCTATACTCTGGGAGAATGCAGCTATGTTGTAGTAAAACGCTACCTTGCCGAATTGCAACTATCACCGGTAGTCATCGGCAGCAACGGATTCAAGGACACCTGGATTACCTTTTGTGAAAATAATGAACTTGCTAATATGGCATTACCAGCAGGCTGGCCACAACACCTGCAAAACCTTTACCTTTCTCTGGACTCAATTGACAGGGGGCTATCGCAATGAATGACGATCAGTTACTTCGTTATAGCAGGCAGATGATGCTCCCTGAAATTGATGCGTTAGGACAGGAAAAGCTGGGTGCAGCAAGAGTACTTTTAATCGGGCTTGGCGGTCTTGGCTCTCCCATTTCCATGTACCTTGCCAGTGCCGGCGTTGGTAACCTCGTACTGGTTGACTTTGACAAGGTAGATCTGAGCAACCTGCAAAGACAAATAGTTCATTCAACAGCCGATATAGATAGGCCAAAGATTGATTCCGCACGCGATCGTTTGCAGGCATTAAATCCCGATATAACGATAGAAACGATTGACCACGCGCTGGAGTATGACGAACTGGTTGAACAGGCCAGGCGCGCCGATGTAATCGTTGACGGCTCTGACAATTTTCAGACTCGATTTGCAGTCAACCAGGCATCTGTAGCAACAAAAACACCACTGGTATCCGGTGCGGCGATTCGCTTCGAGGGCCAGGTCAGTGTTTTTGATCCTCGCGATGCAAACTCGCCTTGCTACCGCTGTCTTTATAGTGACGATGTAGCAACGCAAGAGACCTGCACAGCCAACGGTGTCATCGCACCGTTGCTGGGGATTATCGGCAGTATCCAGGCAAATGAAGCGATGAAAATTATTATGGGTATCGGGGATACCCTCTGCGGAAGATTGCTATTACTGGACGCCATGTACATGGAATGGAACCAGGCCATACTGAAAAAAGACCCGGATTGTCCCGTCTGTAGCGCCATCAAGGAAGCCGCGACTGCCTTGTGATACGGAGTCGAACTCCGCTAGTAGCTACCTCTCAGGAACAGTTGCCTTATTGATATGCGGGTTAGTGTTTTAACCACTGTGCGTCCGAGATCAGGCATACACCACCAAATTTCTGTAGCTTCGGCCGTAGTGCGTCAGTGATCTTACCAACCTGGTCTTCTTCGCAGGCAATCAGGATATAACTATTCTTCATAATGTCATTCAACATATCGCCACTATGCGAACCCCGATCACCGTTACCAATCACATCCCGAATTACCGTGTACCCGGAAACACCCATTGCTTCCAGTTCCTTGAGGCAAGGCTTTAAATCGAGTGAGTCAATAATTATTTCAATTCGTTTTACAGGTTTCATCACATCACCCACTGAATAATCGCCATGTATAGCGGTAGACCAACAATGATATTAAATGGAAAAGTCACCGCAAGCGACATGGTGACATAGAGGCTGGCATTTGCCTGTGGAATCGATAATCGCATCGCTGCGGGCACAGCAATATAGGATGCGCTGGCGCAAAGAACAGTAAACAACAACGCATCGCCAACGCTTAGCTTGAGTATGCTGGCTACAGCGATAGCAACTATCGCATTCACGAGGGGGACCAGTAGAGAAAAAGTCACAAGCTTCAATCCGGCATCCATTAACGCGCCCAGTCTACGGCCGGCAATTAAACCCATGTCCAGTAAAAACAGGGCGAGCACGCCCTTGAACAAATCGTTGGTAAAGACTGACATGCTGGCAGCATGTTTATCCGTGCTTAGAAAACCGATTAACAGGCTACCCAGGATGAGAAAAACAGATCCATTAAAACAGGCCTCACGCACAATTTTTCCCCAGGAAAAATCTTCATCCACCTGCTCACCGTCCCTGAGAAACATCCGGTACAGAAGCAGGCCTGCAATGATAGCTGGCGACTCCATCAACGCCATTGCAGCAACCATGTAACCACTGGCAACGACATCCATTGCTTCCAGGAAAGCAACGGCGGTAATAAAGGTGACGGCACTGATTGAGCCATATGTCGCTGCAATCGCGGCACTATCATGAATAGAAGTAAACTTTTTCAGTATAAAAAAGCAGTAGACAGGCACGCCCGCCGACATCACCATCGCGGCCAGCAATGTCAGCATAATATCCATATTCAGGCCGCTATGGTGTAGCTCGACACCACCCTTAAAACCAATAGCCAGCAATAAATACAGGGACATCAGTTTGGATATTGACTGCGGAATTTCGAGATCAGAGCGGACCAGTACGGCAAGGATACCCAGGAAAAAAAACATGACTGCCGGGTTCAACAAGTTTGATAGAAGTAACTCGGTATTCATATGCTTAAACTGCAATCCTTTATGCTAGAACATCGTAAGTTATGAATGTAACACATGACCGGTCTTAAAGATAAAACTGATGCAGCTATCAACTGTGCCTGAGCTCCATCTAAGCGCTTGTTATTTACCGCATCAATAGATCACCAAACCCCCATAGGAAGGTGCCGGTTATCAGCAATGACACTTCCAGCACACCGAATGACAACTGCATCTCCTGGCGCAGTAACTCAGCACGCGTATCATAGCTGGCATTAATTTCTTCAATACGAAGCTTAATTTTTTCTGCGTCCGGCTCTTGCTCTGCCAACCTTGCCCGAGCCTCAGTTATCGCATTGCGTCGCTGCCATTTAAGCCGTGCGTTAATGACCTTTTCCTGTAATACAACGCCAAGGCCAGACCAGATACCTAACATCACTACAACACAGCCAGCGCGGCTAAGCCATTCTGTTTGCATGAACTCCAAATGGCTCAGGTATACGCCTGCAACAATGACGATCGTCGCTGCCAGCCAGAGTAAAATGTGTTGTAGTTTTGATGCCATTTTCAACCGCCATACCTGTCAATATGTATATGAAAGCGATATAGAACCGAAGCTCTGACCACTTCGTTGCAGTTCAAACTCCCTTGAACGAAATACCTGGGCATAGGAAAGCTTGAAACTTCGATAGCTGATCGCTCCACCGAGGATATATTCTCCCACCAGGGTATGCTTATCAACGCTATGACTGTCCCTGAATGTATTACCATCAAGGAATATATCACGCAGCACGATACGTCCATTAGACGCAGCGAACATATAAATACTAAGTGACTGCCTACCTGACTCGTAACGTGGGTCGGTTGCGTCCGTAGGTGCATTCGTGTTTCCGGCTGGGCGAATCAATGCCGAACCAAAGTCAGTCGGCAGATTCCAGCCCAACCTGAACTCAGCACCCGCAGTCATATTTGTAAACACGGTGCCAACGGCACCACCAGCATGGAGAATAGCGTCAAAGCCAAGCTGCTTGTAAAAATCACTACGCCGAAAGACCCGACGCTTGTGATTGTAGATAATTGAAAAAGCCAATTCGTTTTTTAGCTGGTTATCCCAGCCATTGGCCTTTTCAATATTGCGAATAGAGTGGACCAGGTCCTGCGCCTCCTCTGCAAGGGATATATTTCCAATCAGGCCTACTTGCAGAGTGTAGGTATCAAGCCGACGTTTGTTCTTGGAATGAAAACCTAGATCACCATATAGCCAGCCTGCATAGGGCCTGTCATTTATAAGCAGTTCCCTTGCCTCTATGTTTTCTGGTGTAAATATCTTTTGGCCAAGCGAAAAGGAAAAGTGGCGCTGGCGGGTAGAGTCATCACTATGCGGCAATAAGCTAATCAGTTGCTTGAGTTGTCGACTGAATAGCTGCCTGTTTTTAATCCACTCCAGATCTTCAAAATATGCAAGCTCTGGAGAAATCCAGTTTAATTGGATGCCGTTGGTATAAAACCGATCTGTGTTCGCAAATAAATCATTTTCAAGACCAACACTGAACGTCCACGACTCGTGAGGAGGATCAACATCAGCTTGTGCAGTCTGGACAAAAAAACCAAGTAACAGCACCAGCCGAATACAGTTGGCCAGCATTTATGTAAGCAATACCAACAACCAGACGACTGCTGCATTCACCAGTGAAAGTAAGACAGCGGATGAACCAATATCCTTGGCACGACCGGCCAATTCATGATGCTCTGTTCCAACCCTGTCAGTAACAACCTCAATGCCTGTATTCAATAATTCGACAATCATTATCAGCAGGATAACACCAACCAGTAATGCGCGTTCAAGACCATTATCACCAAGGTATAAACCAAGCGGAATGGCGATAAGCGCTAGCAAGACCTCCTGTCGGAAGGCCTCTTCATATTGATATGCTGCCTTGAAACCCTGCCATGAATACTGTGTCGCCTTGATAAGACGTGTGATACCGGTATGACCCTGTGACGCCATTTTGTAGCCCTAAGCTGAAAACATCCCTGTGTTGAATGACTATTACTGTCAAACTTTACCAAGTGCGGATTCGTAATCAGGTTCCTGTGCTATTTCAGGCACCAGCTCACTATGTATAACCTTGTCGTTTTCATCAAGCACGAGCACCGCGCGCGCGGTTATTCCTGCCAGCGGACCATCCTCGATTAATACGCCATAGTCCTTGGCAAAGTTTCGTGAGCGCATCATGGATAACGGTATAACATTGTCGGCCCCTTCTGCGGTGCAGAATCTTGACATCGCAAAAGGAAGATCAGCCGATATCATCAAAAAAACCGCGTCGGATTTATCTTTTGCCGCATCATTGAATTTCTTTGTAGAAATGGCACACACGGGGGTATCAAGACTGGGCACAATACTTAGCAGTTTCTTTTTGCCGGCATATGTGGACAACGATACGTTGTTGAGCTCAGCATCCACCAGGTTAAGTTCCGGTGCACTCTCCCCAACAGCAGGCAGGTCGCCACTGGTGTGTATTTCTGTTCCTTGTAGTGTAATCGTTGCCATATTGTTACTCCTCTTCCGTTAACTGTGTATAGGCATCAGCATCAAGCAGCTCTTCCAGTTCAGCTTTATCATCCATTGCAATTATAAAAATCCAGCCGTCGGCATAGGGATCGCTATTGATCATTTCCGGTGCGTCTTCCAACGCGGAATTGATCTCGACGATACTGCCGCTGAGAGGACAAATAATATCAGAGGTTGATTTCACTGATTCCACAACTGCACACTCTTCTTCTTGTTCAAAACTGCGACCGAGTTCAGGCGGCTCAACAAAAACGATATCGCCAAGTTCATCCTGGGCAAAATCGGTTATGCCAGCACGGTATTTTCCCTCACCAACATGCTCTATCCAGAGATGATGGCTCGTATATAGTAATTCTCCAGGTACATGGTGCATAAAGGTTCTCTATAGCAGGTTTATGTTCAGTTAGAGATTTGTATAGTGTAGGTCACGACGCTGTGCTGTTCCAGCCTGCCCGCAGATCCGCTTCACGACGAAACCGGAAACATAACAAGGTGATCAACATCAAGACGTATACCAATGGCTTCGCCTACAGGATGATCGTGATGACTAGGTATAAGGCTTAGCAAACGCGCACCATCGGGGCCTTCCAGCGTGTAAAGATAATTGGCGCCCCTGAACGCCTTGTCTGTAACTACGGCACGCATTGGGCTTTGCTCATCATGCACAATGTCATCTGGACGTATTAGTACATTAACCTTTACATCAGAATCGAGCGCATGCGCCGCCTTTGTCTTGATAATACCAATCGCGGTGTTAACTTCGGTTGCAGATATAACCTGACCCGCAATGAACACGCCTTCACCTATCAGGTCAGCGACTTGTTCGGTCGCCGGTCTATGATAAAGATTAAAGGCCGAATCCCATTGTAATAGCTGACCCTTATTCATAACCCCGATTACATCAGCCATTGCAAATGCCTCCAGTTGATTGTGACTCACCATAATTGTCGTCACGCCGTCTTGTTTCAATATATGTCTGAGCTCCAAAGCAAGCTGCTCACGCAATTCTACGTCCAGCGAAGCAAACGGTTCGTCCAACAACATAACCCTGGGGCGCGGTGCCATCGCCCTCGCAAGCGCCACACGCTGTTGCTGCCCACCCGATAATTGATGTGGAAATTTGTTTACATGTTCCTGCAGGGATAACAAATCAAGCAACTCTTCTACCCTGTCAGTAGCGCTGCTTGACTGTCGCTGCTGCAGTCCAAACTTAATATTATCGGCGACATCAAGGTGCGGGAATAATGCAAAGTCCTGGAAGACCATACCGATTTCCCTTTCTTCCACGGGCATGACATGTTCCTGGTTACTGGCGCGGACGCCATTTACAAAAATTTCACCAAGACGAGGCTTTTCAAAGCCTGCAATGCAACGCAGTAACGTCGTTTTACCACAGCCACTAGGACCGAGGATACTGGCTATCGATGCTTCTGGTAACGCAAAGCTGATCTCATCCAGTATAGAACGCCCGCCCTTTGAGACTGATAACTTCCTGGTTTCAACAATGCTATTCATTACCTGGTCTCGAACGTCTGATACTGTTACTGATTAGTATGACCGGGATTATCCCAGTAAGAACAATTGCCAACGCTGGCACGGCCGCATCCGCCAACAATTCTTCGTTTGCAAGTTCGTAGGCACGCACAGCCAGAGTATTAAAATTAAAAGGCCGCAGGATTAACGTTGCGGGCAATTCTTTCATAACATCAACAAACACCAGCAGTAGCGCGGTCAACAAGCTACCACGCATCATCGGAATATGAATACGACGCAGTATCGCCGGCGTCGACAAACCTGATGTTCTTGCTACCTCGTCCATTGACGGTTTGATCTTGGCCAGAGCTGCTTCTGTTGTATTGATGGAGATAGCGAGAAATCTGACAAGATAGGCAAACACAACGGTAAATAGCGTGCCACTGAGTAACAGGCCAGTGCTAATGCCAAAACTATTGGATAGAAAACTATCAACAGCATTATCGAACCAGGCAAACGGTACCAGAACGCCAACGGCGATCACCGTGCCCGGTATCGCATATCCCATACTAACGATACGAACCAGTATCGCATTTAGTAATGATGCGTTATTTCGTTTGCTGTAGGTCATAAACAACGCAATACAAAGCGCCAATGAGGCCGTAAAAAGCGCCAGTATAAAACTGTTTACAAGCAATAAATAAAACGCCTGGTCTACAACACGTGTATAGGTCGACAACGACCATCGCAACAGCAGCAGGAACGGCAACACAAAGCCAAGCGCCACAGGTAATAGACAAAAACAGGATGCCAGCAAAGCAGTACCGGGGCGGAGACGTTGTTGTAACAGGTTGCTATAACGGGAACTGGTATGGTGGTATCGCGCCTGCCGTCGTGATCGACGTTCCAGATAAAGGAATATGGCTACAAACATCAACAGCATGGCAGACAACTGGGCGGCCGCGACACCATCGCCCATGCCAAACCAGATGCGAAAGATACCCGTAGTAAAAGCTGACACACCGAAATACTGGACGGTGCCGTAGTCTGCCAACGTTTCCATCATAACGAGGGAAAGACCAACAATAATCGCAGGTCTTGCCAACGGCAAGGCCACGCGAAAAAATGCGGCACGCTGATTACAGCCCAACGTGCGTGATACTTCCAATACACAAATAGATTGTTCGATAAACGCTGCACGTGATAACAGATAAACATAGGGATATAAAACCAGCGACAACATCGCGATTGCACCACCGATTGAACGTATTTCAGGAAACCAGTAATCGCGATAAGACCAACCCATGATTTCTCGTAACTGTGTTTGTACCGGGCCAGCCACGTCCAGAAACCCGGTGTAACTGTAAGCAATGATATATGCCGGCATAGCCATTGGTAATAACAGCGCCCACTCAAGATAACGTGACAGTGGAAAGCGATACATGGTAACGAGCCAGGCCGGTAAGACACCAAGCAGTAAACTCAAAAGACCCACGCCGCACATCAATAGCAACGAATTAAGAACGTAGTCAGATAAAACAGTGGTATAGAGATGCGACCAGATTTCGGTTGCCGGGTAAAACAGTGAGCCAACTATGACTAAAACAGGAACGCAGAAAAGAGCGGTAATGCAAAGCAACAGCACTTTGCTCCACCGTCTGGCATGTGCTGACTGACTAAAGTTAGTCAGGTCCTCTGTTTGTGCAGCGCTGTATTCCAAATGTGTCGTTTACTTCCAGCCGGCGCGATCCATTAATAAGACGGCAGTAGCATTATATTCACCGAGCATCCCAAGGTTTAGTGTGTCCGGCTTGAACTCACCCCAGCCAGACAAGACCTCACTTATGGCAATACCTTCACGCACCGGGAACTCATGATTGGTTTCACCATACCATTGCTGTGCTTCGTCGCTTGCCAGGAACTCAAGCAGCTTGATAGCCGCAGTTTTATTTGGTGCATGCTTCATGATACCTGCGCCACTAACATTCATGTGTGTGCCACGGTCTGCCTGGTTGGGCCAATGAAGACGAACCTGCTGCGCCAGTTGCGCCTCGTCTGCCTGGTCTGATTCCAGCATGCCTGCCAGGTAATACGTGTTAACCAACGCGACATCACAGACCCCAACAGCAACGGCCTTAATCTGGTCGCGATCGCCGCCCTTGGGACTGCGGGCAAAGTTATTAACCAACCCCTTTGCCCATGCCTCGGTCTGATCTTCACCAAGGTTAGCGACCAGGGAAGCAACAAGAGACTGGTTATAAACATTCGACGAAGACCGCACGCACACCCTTTTCTTCCATTCAGGCGCCGCCAGGTTTTCATAAGAAGATAGTTCGCCAGGACTAACGCGCTCCGGCGCGTAAACAACAACGCGAGAACGTAATGACAAGCCATACCATTGCGCGTCGATGTCTCGGTAATAAGATGGTATCAACGCATCCAGCTGCGCTGATTGTATTGGTTGAAACAGGTCCAGCTCCTTTGCACGCGCTAAACGGGCGACATCGACAGTCAGCAGCATATCTGCAGGCGAATTACGGCCTTCTGCTTCCAGGCGCTTAATCAATGTATCTGCCTTACCTGTCACCAGGTTAACCTTTATCCCGGTTTGCTCGGTGAAACGCAGCAACAATGGCTTAATCAGGTTCTGCTTACGCGCTGAGTAGATGTTGACTTCTTCTGCAAATAAATTCGGCTGGAACAATACCAGCAGAATAACGAGGTACTTCTTCATGACTATCCTTGATTATGCTTGGCTGTATAAACGGCCATGAATTATATGGGATTAACAGTATTTTGTTCTATCAACTACAACAGTTCGTGTATTTAAGGACAAAATAAAAAAAAGGGTGCCATGAGACACCCTGAACATTGCTACCAGAGATTGATTCAGTATTACTAAAACTGCTCGCGCCTTGTAAAAACTTTCAATGAATAGGGGTTACGGCGTAGTGTAAATGGGAATCATTACTATTAAGTGTGCAAAAAAAAAGCTATATGCCCAACGCTGCGATTCCATCCAGGTCCTTCTCCAGAGACCGTTGCAGGCAAGCTGCAACATCACAGGCGCAGGAACCGCATTGACTGCTTGCGCCGGTATGGTCTTCCAGCTGGCGCATGCTATTACAACCCTGATTAACCGCCTTCTCTATGTCAGATTCGGTCACCGCATTACAAATACAAACGTACATCAGTAACTACACTCCGTATATCGTTATTAAGAATATTAGTAGTAATGAGAATTATTATCAACTTA
>JAAUYK010180926.1_pt1 | contig 26805 bp, 24 predicted proteins | sample 7278021 | NCBI WGS metagenome assembly JAAUYK01 (sample SAMN14350223, study PRJNA611818) | marine sediment metagenome | isolation source: surface marine sediment (1.8m) | place: French Polynesia: Moorea | collected 2018-08
CAAGCGTTGCGCATCATCAGTGATCAATTTATCAAAATTAAACAAAAATTCGGCGCTAGATCTGTCGTCTTTGGGCAAGGAATGCCCAAAGGTTTAGAGCATTTTGTTCTCATTCGTCTGGCCAATCTTTTTGGATCTCCAAATGTGGTGGCCGTTCAAGATGTCTGTCATGCTCCCCGGGAAGTCAGCGGATTGCATACCTGCGGCTTCTACCCTGTGGTCGATTTCGACCATGCTAGCCAATTAATACTGTTATGGGGCAGCAATCCTATGGCTACCAATGAAGAGGGTGCTATTTGCCGCCTGGTACTTGATAAGCTGAAGGCCGGCAGCCGGCTTGTGGTGATTGATCCGAAGGAAACAGAACTTGCCGAGCGGGCTGATTTGTGGTTGCCGATCCGACCGGGTGCCGATAGCGCTTTGGCACTGGCACTGCTGCACGTCATTATTGAAGAAAAGCTATATGATAACGATTTTGTTTCGAACTGGACCCATGGATTCCATGATTTAGCTCAGCAGATTAAAACGTATTCACCGGAAAAAATGGCGGTACATACCTGGTTGAGCCCGGAGCAGATCCGTCAATGTGCCCGCCAATATGCCGCCGCCCAGCCGGCCGCGATCCATTGGGGTAACCCCTTGGAGCAGACCAATAATACATTTCACACGGTGCGGGCTATTTTGTGTTTAATGGCGCTGTGTGGCAATTTAGATATTGCCGGCGGTAATGTTCAGGCAGCAGAGCCGCAAATTTTGGGACTCGGGTCATTTGTGCGGGCGGATCTTATTCCCAACAAGCGTTTTGAGATGATTCACGCCCATCACAACACCATCCCAAAAATGATGACGGTTCCGCCGGCCTACTTACGCAGCGCAATTTTAAAGGAAATTCCGTATCCGGTAAAAGGGGCGTTTTTTCAGGGCGCTAATCCGTTATTGGGATATGCCGACAGTCGGCAAACCGATGCAGCCCTGCAGCAACTCGATTTTTTAGTGGTATCCGACATCGTCATGACACCAACGGCCGCCCTGGCCGATATCGTTTTGCCGGCAGCGACACATTTTGAATTTAACGATATCGGGCATTATGGCCTCGGTCACGGTTATATTCTGGCACGCCCCCGGGTGGTATCGCCACCCCCGGGATGTTGGCCGGACATGAAAATTCTCAATGAGTTGGGTAAACTCATAAGCCCAGGCCGGTACTGGTTTGATAATTATGAAGATCTGCTGGAGCTCGTTTTAAAACCATCTGGATTGAGCTTTGATCAGTTTGCCCACCAGGGGTATTTAAAAGGTGAGCAGCAATATCAAAAATACTTATCGAGTGACTTTAACACGGCTACCGGTAAGGTCGAATTGGCATTAAGTCAGGCTGAGAAATTTAATTTGCCGGCGTTGCCGCGTTTCGATGGATTTGCGAATGAACCAGACTCTGATTATCCACTGGTATTAACCAGTGCCAAAAGTCCATATTATTTGCATTCATCATATCGCTGGTTGGCCAGCCTCAAGAAATACAGGCCGAGGCCTGTGGCTGAAATCCATCCAGCGACAGCCGCCAAGTACAATATCGATTCCAAAGATCAAATCATCATTGAAACCAAATACGGACAAATCAGTCAGCAGGTGCATCTGACCGATAGGGTCCGGCAAGGGGTTGTTTTCGCCGATTACGGATGGTGGGAAGGTGTCCAAGATCAGGGATGCTTTTTCGATTGGCAATCCGCTAATTATAATATGCTGACATCAACCGATCTACTTGGCCAAGAATTTGGAACGCCAAATTTAAAAGGCATTCCCTGCAGGATTTCAAAAAAAAATAGAGATTAACACTTTTCTATTGTGTTGATTTAAACGTGACTTCTTTTAGGCGAAAGGTTGATTGGCCTACGGTGGGAATATCGCCGCTTACTTGAACAGGGAGGTTTGAGGTCGGGTCGATATAAATAGCGATGTTTTTATGAAATCCCAAAAATGAAAAATTTTCTTCTTTGTCCAAATTAGATGGTAGCGGCTGAGACATAATCGAAATTTTGCGTGCCTTGACGTTGCTTTGCCGGTGTAGGATATCTTGGCCCTTCTTTTCAAAATAATCAACCTTGACCGTATGCAGGCCTGCAGATTGCATTTGGACGCGAAACAATTGTCGTTTGCCAAAAACACATATCGAAACGGATTTATCATGTGCAAGTAGTTCAGATGCCGAAGCAATGAAAATCAACACTAAGCGTTCCGAAACATCCGGGCACTCTAATTGTTCCGGGTTATAGGGGTAAAAATTATTTTGAGTGTCTGACCATTTCTCAGGCTTCTGTTTAGCTTCGTTTTTATTGAGAGGCTCCCGCCGGTGGCGAAAAACGCCTTGGTTTGTGAACCGATAAACTTTTTTAAAGTCATCTTCACCCTGCCGCAATCTTGCCCTGCCCAATCCGCTGGCATTAGTCGGATCGAACCAAACGTGGTTCAATATCGTTACGGGCGGCTGAAAAACCGTGTCAATGGTTGCATCAGTGGTAATTTTGTAACAGCCACTGTTAGGAACCGGCAATGGGTTTCCTTGACGACTCTGAATCAGTGAAGCCTTTACTTCATTAGTTGCCAGAGATTTCAAATAAACCGTTGTTGCGGCATCGACCCAAAAACTGTTGGCTTGGTAAAATAGTTTGCTCCACTGAATTCTTTCAGGATCCAGCCTAAGGGTGTCAGCTTGTGCCTGAACCGACTCAGCGGAGATGACGTATGCGGGCAGGTTTGTCAGTAAGATCAGTGTTATTGCAATGAAGGCTCGTTGCATCGGATTAAAATACCCTTGAAGCAAATCAAGTCAGGTTATCCAAAGGATAGCCACGAGGCGATGTTAGACAATTTCGATAGGGTTTGAGCCTATCCTTTAATACTTCGGGGCAGCAGCATTTGATGTTGCGGGCATATCGATTTCGGGTTCTGGTAGACGCAGCCGGCGAATGCTGCTAAATATTTACGAATGTCGCTCATATTGGCTACCTCGTCCACAAAGCCCTTTTGGGCGCAGTAGATCGGTCGCGAGTAATCGTGGTACGCTTGAACCATCTGATTCATTTTTTCGATAACGGGACCTAATGGTTTGCCGGCATCTTTTTCCTTTACCAGTCGGCGCGAAAAACTGGCCGCTGCAGCCGTCTCGCCGTGCATGACGTAAATTTCAGTAGTGGGACAACCCACCGTAAAAGCATTATGGCGATTGGCAGTTGGCCCCCCCATGATATAGTGGGCGGCGGCTGTTCCTTTGCGTAGCAGCACAAGTATCATGGCAACATCGGTTTGTTGAATAGAATAGATCAATGCTTGGCCCAGTCCCAACAACTCGGCCTTTTCGGCCAAATCGCCAACATCAATGCCGGTGGTATCTTGAAACCAAATAACGGGCACCCGATCGCGCCCGCAAAGCGTCACAAATTCATTTAGCTTGATTAAACCCTGACGGTAGAGTTTTCCTCCGATACCGGCATAAGGAGCATATTCCGGGTAATCTTCACCCAGATATCCCTGTCGATTGCCAATAACACCCATGAGGTATCCATCCACTTTACATAATCCAGTGTAAACTTCAGGTCCGTAATTTGGCCGATATTCCATGTGCTCACTGCCATCAACCAGACGCGCCAATACTTCATCAAAATCATACATTTGTTTTTGGTTAAAGGGAATTAAACGATACAGATCTTCGCTCGGATATTTAGGGGGCTTGGGGTCGGCAACACGAAAGAACTTGGGGTTGTAGGCCGGCATATCCTGCATATATTCTCTAACGCCATCCAAGACACCGATTTCTTCTTCAAATACGTAGCGAAAAAAACCGGTTTGATCGTAATGGATCTCTGCCGATCCAGGCGGTTTTGCTTTAAACTGTTTAGCAGCGCTAATGAGTTGCTCGGCACCCTCTTCATCAAAATAGCCTTTGGGCGACATGCCACTTAAAATTCCACCGCCCCCAACTGCTATGTTACAATTTTTATGCGCAAACAGGATCGTGGGACTGATGCCCTGATAACCGCCGCCGGCGGGATTGGTGCCGTATATGCTTGCTAGGATCGGAATACCAAGTTGTTCCAGTTCAGCATGGCGGAAAAAAGTGGTTCCGCCGCCACGGCGGTTGGCATAAAACTTTTCCTGTTCGGTGAGCTTCACGCCGCTGCAGTTAACCAACCAAACCAGCGGAATATTTAAGCGTTTGGCAAGATTGGTTACGCGCAAAATATTTTCATATTGACCCGGCAGCCAAGCCCCTGCAAATACTTTATTGTCAAATCCGATAATAACCGCCCATTTCCCACTGATTTTTCCCAGGCCGTCAATGACATTTGAAGTGCCTTCAACATTGTCTTCCGGATTAAACAGCGTGTGCAGCGGGCACCACGTGCCTGGATCGACTAAATAACGCAGGCGCTGAAAAACCGTCATTTGTCCGCGGGCATTTATTTTCTCTTCCGGCATACCCGCATTTATGACGCTATCGACCGCATTTTTTACTTCTGCTTCTACCGCTTTAATTTTTTTGAGATTCTCTTCTGTACTAGCAATTTGCCCCTTGCTAAGTGGATGGCCGAATGCTTGCATCTGCTCAAAATAAGGTCTCATGTTTTGCTCCCGGATTAATGGCGGCTATTTATGGCGATATTTTCAATGTCAATTCACATGATGTGACAAGTGCATGCATCCGAACCTTGAGTTTTGATAAAAACAATGTGCCCATCCCGTCCGTAATGTAGCTAATTACTAGCTAAATAGCGTTCAAATTGTCAAGCGATTTCCTGCCCCAGTATTTGCTTGGGTTTAATCTGCCTTTCAAAGCATAATTATGAAAAAAATGTAATTTCAATAAGTCATCTCGATAAATTTTAATTGAAGAAAATCCCTTTGGTATTTAACCACTTGACAGCATGCTTGCCTGTTTGGCATAAGTCAATAGATAAAACATTGTTTTGATATATGAAACAATTCGATGGCAAATACAGCTCGGTTGAAAAAGCGTTGCGGGTGTTACAGGTGTTTCAAGAACCCCGTCCGTTTTGGGGTGTGCGTGAACTCAGCGCGCATCTAAATTTTAGCCCAGCGACGGTATTGCGGATTTTGCAAACCTTGAAAAATTACGGTTTTGTCGACCAAGATCCCAATACCCGTCTTTATCGATTGGGCACAATTTACTACTGTTTTTTGCATGCACTGCAAAGTACCCATCCGATCAGTCGAACGGCTTTGCCCTACTTACAGCAGCTTACCGAACGGACGCATGAAACCGCTCATCTGAACACAATTGACGGAGTTGAACGCTTGTGCATCGAAAATGTGGAATCACTGCAGCCCTTGAAAGCCGCCATGCCGATCGGCAGCCGTTCGCCATTGTATGCCGGTGCATCATCAAAATGCCTGTTGGCATTTTCAACCTCCGACTTTATTGATTCGTTTCTCAATGGAGCAACATTGCGGCCAATTGCAGAAAATACGATAACAGATCCAAAAACGTTACTTAAAGAATTGCACCTGATTCAGCGCCAGGGATTTGCTGTTAGTTTGGGTGAGCGCAATCCAGGGTTAGGATCTTTGAGCGCGCCGATTCTTAACCATCAAGGCGTGCTGTTGGCTGCCATCAGCCTAGCCATGCCTGAAATCCGGTTCCAAGACCGTCGGCATCGCAATTTTTGCCTGGATGAACTTCTTGCTACTGCCGGAAGCCTCGGCAAGGCCATGGGTTTTGAAAGTGGTTGAATTGCGATTTTAATTGATCAAACAAACCTCAATGCAGATATTTTTACGCGGAGTTGATCGCATGCAAAAAAGTGCTAATAAAGTCATGGAGTTGAGCCAAGCCATTGGTCGTTTTGTAACCGATGGGTGTCATATTTCAATTGGTGGCTTCACGATTAATCGGAATCCCATGGCCGCTGTTTACGAGATTATACGGCAAAAAATTAAGAATCTACACTTGTATGCGCATTCTAACGGTCAAGGTGTTGATGAATTGGTCGGTGCCGGTTGCGCTGCTAAAATAGAAATCGCCTATGCCGGCAGCGGGCGTTTTGCCCCCACCTGTATTCGGTTTCGCAAAGCCGTGGAAAGCGGCAGCATTAAGGTTGAAGATTATTCCAATTATCAAATGACGTTGCGGTTTCAAGCCGGTGCCATGGGAGTTCCTTTCTTGCCGACGCGCTCTGGACTGGGAACCAGCATTGTAGATCATTGGGGATTTTCAAAACAGATGCGTAAATCTGATCCTAGGCTGCCGAATGACAAACTGGTCGTCCAGGAAAACCCAATGAGAGGCTGGGGTGGCATCAAGCATGTTGTGTTGGTGCCTGCGATCAATCCGGATGTGACCATTTTGCATGTGCAAAAATCCGATCGGCAAGGAACCGCACGCATCGAAGGCCTCGTATTTGCCGATATCGAACAGGCCAAATCTGCCCGGCATGTCATATTGACCTGTGAAGAGTTGGTGGATGCGCAGGAGCTCAGAGAAACCCCCGATCGTAACCAGATTCCCTTTTTCAATGTTGATGCCGTAGTGCCTTTGTCCCATGGCGCCTATCCCACAGCGTGCTACCGGTATTATGACTATGATCCGGTTTATCTAAACGATTACCGCCAATCGGCGGTCGATAACAACCGTTACCAGAAATACCTGAGCACCTTTATATATGGCGTCAAAGATCATAAGGATCTGCTGGACACGATCGGCAAAGAGCGTGTTTTAAAGATTAAAGCCGATAGCCGTACCGGATATGCGGTGAATTTAGATCGCAAATAAAGAATCGTAACCACTGCGGTACCAAACCAATAGGAGTTTTCATGGCTGCATATACTCGCAGGGAAATGATGGCCATCGCTGCCGCCCGCCAGATTGAAGACGGTGATATTGTATTTTGTGGAACCGGCATATCCATGTTGGCGGCTATGGCTGCCAAGCACATTAGTGCGCCCAACAGTACCATCTTTTTTGAAACCGGTGCAATCGATTCCCGGCTTGAAGAGGTCCCCATGGCAGTTGCCGATCCACGGGTGATGTATGGGACAGCCGTAAATGGAAGTCTTGCCGACGCATTTGCAACCATGCAAAATCGATGGACAGGGTCCCGTGTGGTCGGTATTATGGGGGCTGCTCAAATCGACAAGTTCGGCAACCTAAATTCCACTGTTATTGGAAATTATGATCACCCCACGGTTAGGTTCTCTGGTAGTGGAGGGGCTTGTGATGTCGGTTCGCTTGTGGGCCGTACCATAATATTCATGCAGCATGAGAAAAGAAAATTTGTTGAAAAGCTTGACTATTTAACCAGTCCAGGATGGCTTTCAGGTAGTGGGCAGCGGGAGCAAACGGGTTTGGCACCGGGTGGACCGGCCGCCGTAATTACCAATATGGCGGTCATGGGCTTTGATGCAACCACCCATGAAATGTATTTAAAGGCTATTTATCCGGGTGTCCGGCCATCAAAGATCCTGGCGCATATGTCTTTTAAAGTTGATACCAAAAGGGCGTACGAATTACCTCCGCCATCTTCGCAAGAGCTTTTGACTCTTAGAGAAATATGCGACCCGCAGCGTCTCATTCTGGGATGAGCAGGTTTGGTATTGAACAGTTTGTAGCAGCAAAATGATCAAACACCGAATTGTCTCTTCGAAAACAAACATTGAATCCGTTTACGATTGAGATCATTATCATTTATACCCAAATCTGAGATCGATAAAAATTACATTTAACCCGTATTTGATGCTAACCTATTAGTGATGAAACCTGTCAATACGCTCATGCAACGCGCCATTTCCGAAACAGTATTTCCAGGTGCGGTGCTATTAGTAGCCCACCAAGACCAGGTAGTATTTTTTAATGCATATGGCGTTGCCAACCTCGCCACGCAGATTAGGATAAACCAGGAAACGTTGTTTGATTTGGCATCGCTGACCAAACCACTGGCGACAACGCTGGGCATCATGTATCTCGTGCAGAAAGAAAAACTGAAGCTGAGTGATACGGTGGCCCGCGTTTTGGCAGTGTTTAAAAATTCTAATAAAGCCATGGTGACCATTCAAGCCCTGTTGACCCATACGTCGGGGCTGCCAGATTATCGGCCGTATTTTAAAAAATTATCCCAAACGGATCCTTCTCACAGTAAAAAAGTGCTGCGAGAGTTTCTGGTCAATGAGCCCCTAGAGTATCGTTCTGAACAGCAAACGGTTTACAGCGATTTGGGTTTCATGATACTGGCCTGGATTTTAGAGCAAATATCCGGGGATTCTTTGAATCAGTTTGTTGAAAGCAAAATTTATGCGCCATTGGGTATCAAAGATCTTTTTTTTATTGATCGGCAAACTTCAGTTGCCAAGCGTGAATTTGCGGCCACTGAGAAGTGTTCCTGGCGTGGCAAAATTGTCCAAGGGGTTGTGCATGATGAAAACGCCTACGCGGTGGGGGGTTTTGATGGGCATGCGGGACTGTTTGGCAATGCGATGGCAGTATATCAATTGCTGTATTACTTATTAGCCGCTTACGATAATCGTGCAACTAAGTCGGTTTTAGCCCCAAATCTTGTCAGGCAGTTTTTGACGCACCAGGCGGGCGCCTCACGCGCGTTGGGCTTTGATCGGCCATCTGAAGAAAATTCCAGTGCCGGTAAATATTTTTCTAAGAACAGTGTGGGTCATTTAGGTTTTACCGGTACATCGTTTTGGGTGGACTTAGACCGGCACATTATTGTCATCTTATTAACCAATCGGGTACATCCCACGCGCCAAAATGAGCGAATCCGTTCTTTCCGTCCTCAGTTGCATGATACCATCATGTCGTTGCTCATATCTTGATATCGTCCTCGGATGTCAATAAAAAGTAGGCTGTTTTGCAAATTTATGCTATATAATTAATAATTTCTGCTTGTAATGGCAGATTTATTTTGTTAGCCAGACACATTTTTTAAACTTCTGGATGGAAATTGAAACGGCTGGATTTGGCCATAAATTTTTCGATACAGAAATGAGGTTGTATGAATCCGATGATTGACAAAATTTTGGGGGTCTTTTCCAACGATCTTGCCATTGATTTGGGAACCGCGAATACACTTGTTTACGTAAAAGGCAAAGGCATTGTTTTACGCGAGCCATCGGTGGTGGCGGTCCGCACGGACCACCGGGCTAAGAACCGGGTTCTGGCCGTGGGTAATGAGGCCAAAAATATGCTTGGAAGGACCCCCGGCAACATTGTCGCCATTCGCCCCATGCGCGATGGTGTCATTGCAGATTTTGAAGTGACGGAAGCCATGCTGAAGCACTTCATCCGTAAAGTTCACAATCGGCGGGCTTTTGTACGTCCTAGAATTGTGGTGGCGGTGCCTTCCGGCATTACCCAGGTTGAAAAACGAGCTGTCAGGGAATCGGCCGAATCTGCCGGGGCACGGGAAGTTTTTTTGATTGAGGAGCCCATGGCGGCGGCTATTGGAGCTGATCTACCAATTACCGAACCAACGTGCAATATGGTTGTCGATATCGGCGGCGGGACCACTGAAGTAGCGGTTATCTCCCTGGCAGGTATTGTTTACAGCCGATCCATGCGGGTTGCCGGGGACAAGATGGACGCGGCCATCATCCAATATATTAAACGCAAATACAATTTACTGATTGGTGAACGCACCGCCGAAATTATCAAAACAACTATCGGCAACGCCTATCCAGACCCGCAGGATTTAGAAACCATTGAAGTGAAAGGGCGCGATCTGGTTTCCGGAATTCCGAAAATTCTGGCGATTGATTCTGAAGAGATCCGGGTAGCGATTGCTGAGCAAATAGATGCCATTGTTGAAACAGTTAAAATTGCTTTAGAGCAAACCCCTCCAGAATTAGCCGCGGATATTGTGGATCGTGGCATTGTGCTCACCGGCGGAGGTGCGCTACTTAAAAATCTCGACAAATTGATACGCGAGGAAAGCGGTTTGCCCATCACGGTCACCGAAGATCCGCTTTCGACGGTCGCTTTGGGTTCCGGCAAAACGCTTGATAATATAGAAATCCTCAAACATGTCATGTTGTAAGATTGATCGTTTATGTTTTCAAGAAAAACGGTGATAATTGCTGGTATCATTGTTTTTATCGCCGTCAACGTTATCATTCTTTCCATCACTAGCAGGCGGGAATACGCTTCCTCAAGGCCTGGTCCGATTGCCATCGCGCTGGTAGCCCCTTTCCAAAAAATGGTCACCAGATCGGTACAGTTTGTCCGCGATATCTGGCTTGACTATTTTTTTCTAGTCTCGGTCGCTAAAGAAAATACAGAACTTCGCCAAGCGCTCAAACAATCTATGCAGAGCAACAATCAGTGCTATGAAGTCAGGCAGAAAAATAGCCAACTGCGTAACATGTTAAACTACCAAGAAAAGCAATCACTTAATATTGCGGCGGCGGAGGTTGTCGGCCGGGATCCATCGCCTTGGTTGAAAACCATTATAATTGATAAAGGTAAATCGGATGGTGTGATTCGGGGATTGCCGGTAGTAGTGCCTGAGGGAATCGTTGGCCAAGTGGTTGATGTTTCCAATCGTTATGCCAAAGTGCTTATGATCATAGACCAAAATAGCGCTGTAGATGCCTTGGTTCAAAGGACGCGGGCTCGTGGGGTAATCAAAGGCGAGTCGGAAAATCGGTGTTTATTTAAATTCGCGTTGCGCAAACACGATATCAAGATCGGCGACATGATCATTTCGTCCGGTATGGATGGTGTCTATCCCAAAGGCCTCACAATCGGAAAAGTATCGCAGGTAATTAAACGCAGTGCTGGGATTTTTCAAGATGTTGCCGTGGTGCCCTTCGTGGATTTTGAGAAATTGGAAGAGGTGCTGGTAATCTTGGATCTGCAAACCCACGATTTAGATCACAAGTCATGACCTACCTGTTTTATGCTATAATTCTTCTTGGATTGATTATTTGCCAGACCACTTTATTGTCTCGAATTCCTCTGACAGCCGAGATTTATGACCTGGTAATTGCCTTTATTATTTACCTCGGCATTTTCAGACCTTTCCGCGAAAGTCTGCTCGTCGTTCTTTTGGCGGGATTCATGATGGACAATTTATCCGGCAGCCCTTTTGGGATTTATATGTCGGCCTATTTTTGGATATTTGCCGGACTGCAGCGGTCGGCCCAGTGGTTTCGAATCGGCGACAGTATCTTATTGCCCTTTGTGGTGGCGGCGGGCGTATTATTTGAGAATATCATTTTTTTTGGTACGATTTATATACTCGGTTCATCGGAGATAAATAGTAGCTTTGTTATCCGCACGACAGCGATTCAAATTGCCTGGGCTTTGGTAACGGGGCTGGTACTTCTGCGAATGGTTAGGGTTGCGCATCAATTATGGGACAATTGGCATCTCAAATTTGTGACGGCTAGAAACGGACACAGTAAACATTAGCGCCATGGCTGGCTTGGGCCGCCGATCAAATTTTGTCGTCGAAGTTAAAGTCGTGATGTTACCGATCTCAACGGCGAGCTTACGCTAATTCTTGGCATAAGGGCTACACCGAACAGATGGATCAGATTTGAGCGATTATCTAAATACTACGACCACCGACTGGTATAAACAGCGCGTTATCGGGGTGTTGGTCTGCGTGCTGACTGCTTTTGCAGTGCTGGCTATCCGGCTTTTCTACCTTCAAATTATCGAGGGTGAGGAATTAAGGCGGCTCTCTGAAAGCAACAGTATCCGACTTCAAGATATTGATCCGCCACGCGGCCTGATTTTTGATCGAACCAACACTCTCATCGTGGATAATCGTCCCTCGTTTGACCTTGGCATTATTGTGAAAGATGCCAAACCAGTCGAAGAAACGATCGAAAAGCTTTCGCAATACACGGGTATACCGGCAGCTGCCATGATGGATAAGATAAAAACCAGTAATAAATTGCCAGCTTTTAAGCCGATTCTGCTGAAAAGTGATATTGGGCGCAACGCCTTGGCGGCCATCGAGACGCACAAATTTGATCTGCCGGGTGTGGTCGTAAACATCCAACCGCTCCGGCATTATATTTTTAAACAAAGTGCTTCGCATTTGCTAGGCTATTTGGGCGAGATTAATCCGACCGAACTGGCACGCGAAGCATTTGTGGATTACAAAGCCGGTGATTTAATTGGTAAATTTGGTGTGGAAAAAACCTATGAACCATTTTTGCGCGGGAGACGCGGCGGGCGGCAGGTGGAAGTCAATGCGACCGGGCAAGTTGTGCGCGTTTTGAAAACGGTTGAGGGTCACCCCGGCAAAAATTTATATCTTACCATTGATCATCGGATTCAGCAAAAAGCGGAAGAGCTATTGGAAGGCCAGGCCGGCGCTGTAGCCGCCATTGATCCCAATTCTGGAGCAGTTTTAGCGCTGGCCAGCAGCCCTTCCTTTGATCAAAATATTTTTGTCGGTGGCCTGGCGCGCGATGACTGGAATATGCTGCTGACGAATCCGTATCATCCGATGGAAAATAAATCCATACAGGGTGAATATCCGCCGGGATCGACCTACAAAATAGTAACAGCCATAGCAGGTCTGGAGGAAGGTGTCCTTGATGAAACGACAACGGTTCACTGTCCGGGTCAGTATCGCTTCGGCGATCGAATTTTTCGGTGTTGGAAAAAAGGGGGACACGGTAAAGTCGATCTTATTCAGGCCATCGAACAATCTTGCGATGTGTATTTCTATCAGGCGGGACAAAATGTGGGCGTGGACCGATTGGCATGGTATGCGAAAGCCTGCGGCTTGGGTTCGCCTGCGGGTATTAACCTAAGCCATGAAGCCAAAGGACTGATTCCGACCGCCGCCTGGAAAAAACGCCGATTCGGTATCGACTGGCAGCGTGGCGAAACACTTTCGATTGCCATCGGGCAAGGCTACAATTTGACAACACCGCTTCAAATGGCAGTCCTAACCGGAGCGGTCGCGAATGGCGGTACGCGTTATAAACCGATCATTATGAATAAGATCCAAACGGCCGATGGAGAAATGGTCGTTGAAAATAAAAGTGAAATGATCGGCCAATTGCCGGTGAGCGCCAAAACACTTGATTTAGTACGCATAGGTCTAAGGCAAGTGGTGGCCGGCGAAAAAGGAACCGCCCGCGGCTCCCGGGTTGAGGGTATCGATATCAGTGGTAAAACGGGGACTTCCCAGGTTGTGGGTCGCAAGAAAAATAGCGATGAAGAAGAAGAGGAACGCCCTGATCATTTGAAGGCCCACGCCTGGTTCGTCGCCTACGCCCCTTCGGATAATCCCCAAATAGCGGTTGCGGTTATTGTCGAACACGGGGAACATGGATCAAGTGCTGCGGCGCCCATCGCCAGGGAAGTCATCAAAACTTATCTGTTAGACCAAAAGAGTATAAAAGAGCAAGTGGGCTAGATGGTTATCAGGAGTGCTGCAGCGTTGATTCGCGTTTAAATGTTTTTTTGATACTTAATGATTAAATCATGTTTGATCGTCGACCGGAACAATATTTTGATTGGGGTTTGCTGGCGGTAACGCTTTTGGTTGCTACCATTGGTTTTTTAACCCTTTACAGTGCGGTTTCGGCAGGAGCCACCACCCCTGCAAAGGCATTTTACATCAAGCAGTTGATTTGGTATCTAGTCGGCCTGGTTTGCATGGTCATCACGATCCTGTTTAACTATAAAATGATGGATCGTCATGCGAATGTTATTTATGTGGTGTGCATCGTTCTGTTGATTTGCGTGTTGTTTTTCGGCAAATACGTCGGCGGTTCGCGCCGCTGGTTGGCTCTGGGCCCAATTTCGCTGCAACCCTCTGAAATGGTCAAGGTGGGTGTTATTATCATTTTGGCTCGATACTATGCCAAGTCGGCCAGTACCAGTGGCTTGACGATTCGCGAGTTATGCAAGCCTGTCATCATGATCATGATTCCGTTTGCATTGATTGTAAAACAGCCCGATCTAGGAACCGCTATGCTGATAGTGTTAATTGCCGGATCGATGACCATGTTTGTCAAGATTCAAAGACGATCATTAATTTACATTATGATTTCGGGATTGATTTCAGTTCCTTTGGTGTGGTCTTTTTTAAAAGGTTATCAAAAGCAACGGATACTTACATTTCTCAACCCCGACAGTGATCCATTGGGAACGGGCTACCATATCATCCAATCCAAGATAGCCATCGGATCCGGAATGCTAACCGGCAAAGGCTATCTGAAAGGGACTCAAAATGCGTTGTCATTTTTACCCGAACAGCATACAGATTTCATCTTTTCGGTTTTGGCGGAAGAATGGGGATTTATCGGCGCGATTGCTTTGTTGGTACTATTGATGATTTTGGTTGCTTGGGGACTAAACGTGGCCCACAGCTGTCGGGATCCATTTGGTACTATTCTATCTGTCGGAGTTACAGCAACCATATTCTGGCAGGTTTTTGTTAACATCGGGATGACCATGGGGCTTATGCCGGTAGTGGGTGTGCCGCTCCCATTGGTTAGCTACGGGGGGTCTTCAGTTATTACATCGATGATCTGTATTGGTATTTTAATGAATGTCAGCATGCGACGATTTATGATTGACTGAGTGGGTGCTGTTAGAAATGACAATAAATGGCATTTAGCATTTTAAACGCCATGCTAGGAGGCATTATGGGTAGAGCAAAAAAAGGCGATTCCATTTCCACTTTTCTAGGGGCCGATGTGAATGTGGAAGGTACCATTGAATTCAAAGGTACCATCCGGCTTGACGGAAATGTCAAAGGACGCATTTGCAGCGATGGTGGCACTGTTATCGTTGGTGAAAATGCGGTGATCATGGCAGATGTTGTGGTGGACAAGGCTATCATTATGGGTGAAGTTCAAGGCACTATCAATGCGAAAGAACGCATCGAGGTATATCATCCGGGACGCGTCAAAGGCGATATCCAGGCCCCTGTCATTTCCATTGATGCAGGGGTTATGTTCAACGGCAAATGCTCCATGAAACCGCGTACAATTGACCACCGCGAAAATGTGGAAAAATCCCCCAAACCCGTCTTGGTAAAGGATTCCAGCGAAAACTAAAATTATTGAAAAAATCTTTTGACATTGCGTTTAGCCTAATGATATAGGATCGCTCTGGTTGTCTCTGTGCCTTGTGAAACAACCGTGAGTATCATCATGCCGTGATTGATGATGCGATTACTTGCAATGGGGGAATATTGAATGAAACTATCGGGTTCGTATTGGAAAAATGTTTCTGCCTTAACCCTTTCCTTCCTGCTCTGCCTTCTCCTCTTAGCCCCGCCCGCATTCGCTCTTACCGTTTTGCCGGACTCATCGGTTTTTATCCAGATTGTTAATTTTCTAGTTCTGATTTGGATATTGAACATTGTTCTTTATCGACCGATCCGTAGTGTTTTGCAGCAGCGCAAAGAGAAAGTCGAGGGGCTTGAGGATAAAATTGAAACCTGCACCAGAGAAGTGCAAGAAAAAGATGAAGCGTTTGTCAACGGGTTAAGAGAGGCCCGCGTCAAGGGTCTGCAGGAAAAGGATCGCTTCCTGCAGGAGGCGGCTGAAGAGGAAAAAGCAATTATTGAAGAAATCAATAAAAAATCAATGGCCGAACTGGAGGCAATCCGCGCACAAGTCGCGCAAGACACGGATAAAGTCCGGGGGGATCTGATGAGCCAGGTCGATGGGTTTGCCGGTTCAATTGTTGAAAAGATTTTGGGGAGGGCAATTTCATGAAGATTCCTGTTAGCAAGCGGATGCCCCTTAGGATAAGCACGATTGTGCTAATGATAAGTTTGTTATTTTTAGTTGGGCTGGCCATTGGTGCATCGGTTCAAGCCGCCAGCGAGGATGCCGGGCATGACGACCACGGCACGAAAGGCTGGGTGGCCACAGACACCTACAAAGTCATGAACTTTGCGGTGCTGGCCATCGCGCTTTTTTTTCTTTTACGCAAACCGGCCGCGCAAGCGCTAAATGCACGCATTGATGGCATTCGCGATCAGCTAACCGATCTAGAAGCAAAGAAAAAGAAAGCCGAACAGCAGCTTGCGGAATACAACGAGCGATTGGCGCTTTTGGATCAAGAGGCCGCAAAATTGCTTGAGGATTACAAACAACAAGGCCTGGATGCCAAAGCCCGTATAATTGAGGAAGCCAAAGCCTCCGCCCAAAAGCTTGAGGAACAGGCCAAACGCAACATTGAAAATGAATTCAAAAAAGCCAAAGCCGGCTTGCAAGAGGAAATTGTGGATCAGGCTTTGGCCAAAGCCGAAGAGGTGTTAAAGACCAAGATTACAAACGATGATCAAGAGAAATTGGTCGATGAATATCTAGCGAAGGTGGTGGCATAGTGAAGAATTTGACGATATCGCGGCGTTATGCCAAAGCATTGCTGTTAATCGGCAAAGAGGACGGCCAGGCCGAATCCTACAAAGACGAACTGAACCAGGTTGCGGATCTAATCCAAAAAGAGAAAGAATTGAAACAGGCCATCACAAATCCGTTGTATGATGCGGGGGGGCGGCGCAAAGTTTTAGAGGCGGTTATTGAAAAAAGCAATATCTCAGCGGTGATGAAATCTTTTTTGCTATTGCTTTTCGATAAAGGCCGCTTCGGATTTCTGCCGCATATTAACGATTTTTACCAGAGAATGGTTGACGAATTACAGGGAATTGGCCGAGCCAGTTTGGTTTCGGCTACAGAGCTTTCTTCGGAAACCGTTGAAAAGATTCGTGCAGCCCTGTCGAAACGGACAGGTCAAGATATAATTCTGGAGGTGGCGCAAGATCCCGCACTCATTGGCGGAATTGTGACTAAAATTGGGGATCTTGTCCTGGATGGCAGTTTGAAAACGAGTTTGGAAAATATGAGAGAATCTTTAAAAAGGGGTGAGAGTGCATAATGGAATTACGAGCCGAAGAAATAAGTCAAATTATTAAGGAGCAGATTACTGATTACGACAAGAAGGTCGAACTCAGTGAAACAGGAATTGTTTTATCGGTCGGTGACGGTATCGCCCGCATTTACGGTCTCGAAAAGGCGATGGCATTGGAGCTGGTGGAATTTCCCGGAGGAATCCTCGGGCTCGTGCTGAACCTCGAGGAAGACAATGTCGGTGTCGCAGTTATGGGTGAGGACGTTCATATCAAAGAAGGCGATATTGTCAAACGCACCGGCCGTATTGCCGAGGTGCCGGTTGGCGAGGCCGTGTTGGGGCGAGTTGTGGACGCTGTGGGCGAACCGATTGATGGCAAGGGCGCAATCGATGCCAAAGAGTTCCGGCGGGTTGAAATGGTGGCGCCGGGTGTTATTGCCCGTAAGAGCGTTCATGAACCCTGTTACACCGGCCTGAAAGCAGTTGATGCCATGACGCCCGTCGGTCGTGGGCAACGCGAGCTGATTATTGGCGACCGTCAAATTGGAAAAACCGCAGTGGCCATTGATGCCATTCTGGCTCAGAAAGAAACCGATATCTATTGTATCTATGTAGCCTGTGGGCAGAAAAAATCCACCGTGGCCCAAGTGGCCGCTGTTCTGGAAAAACATGGGGCCATGGAATATACAACCATTGTGTCGGCTTGTGCCAGCGATCCCGCCACTCAACAATTTATTGCACCGTATGCGGGCTGTGCCATGGGCGAATATTTTCGCGATAAGGGACAGCATGCCTTAATCATTTACGATGACCTTTCCAAGCAGGCCGCCGCCTATCGCCAGGTGTCACTGCTTCTGCGGCGACCGCCGGGACGTGAAGCTTTTCCGGGTGATATTTTCTACAACCATTCGCGCCTTTTAGAACGGTCGGCCAAGATGAACGATGAGTTGGGTGCGGGATCACTTACCGCGCTACCAATTATTGAAACCCAAGCCGGTGACGTCTCGGCCTACATTCCCACCAATGTTATTTCCATTACCGACGGTCAGATTTATCTCGAACCGGCTCTATTTTTTGCGGGTGTCCGGCCATCAATCAACGTCGGGCTTTCGGTTTCACGGGTAGGGGGCGCCGCCCAGGTCAAGGCCATGAAACAAGTTGCTGGAACGCTGCGCCTTGATTTGGCGCAATATCGCGAACTGGAGGCTTTTGCCGCATTTGGCAGCGACCTTGACAAGGCCACACAACAGCAGCTGACGCGTGGTGCCCGTTTGGTTGAAATTCTAAAACAACCGCAGTACCAACCGCTGCCGTTAGAAAAACAAGTAGCCATTCTGTATGCGGGTACGCGCGGGTTTTTGGATGAGTTGCCAATCGACGTTTTAGCAAAATACGAAGCGGGTTTATATCCATTTATTGAAGATCGATATCCGCAGGTCTTTGCGGATTTGAAAGAAAAACAAGAAATTGATGATGCGCTTGATAAGCAGATGGGCGATGCACTCACTGCCTACAATCAAGAATTCAAAGACACCATCAAGTAGCAGCAGAAAAAGTGAATTTCGGTAAGCCGCGCTTACCGAGTCTCAAATTGGACGTTTCACATTTCAAATCGTAGAGGCTGGTTTGTATGGCGACACTAAAAGATGTTGAAAATAAAATAAAAGCGGTTAAAAAGACGAAGCAAATCACCAAGGCCATGAACATGGTGGCCGCTTCCCGATTGCGTGGCGCGCAAACCGCCATGGAAGCGTTCCGGCCCTACGCCGGTAAATTCGCTGAAGTGCTGGGAAGCCTGGCTCGAAAAGCTGGCGAAGGCGAAGAAAGTAATCCGCTACTCATGCCAAAGGAAGATGTCAAATCGGTACATATTATCCTGATGACCTCTGATCGCGGTTTGTGCGGGGGATTTAACAGCAATCTGATTGAAAAGGCTGAAGCATTTATGAAAGAAAAGGCCTCGGATACAACCGAAGTCTCTTTTTCCAATTTTGGCAAAAAGGGACGTGATTGGGCGCGTAACCGTAGGCTGACGATTGCCCATGAACATATCGGTGTTGTAGGGGCCAGTTTTGGTTTTAATGTGGCCTCCACGGCAGGCCACCAACTTATCGATGGTTTTTTATCGGGCGTGTATGATGAAGTCCATGTGGTGTTTGCGCAATTTGCCAGCATGGCAAAACAATTACCTACGGTGAGCCAACTACTTCCAATCCCGCCGATAGAAGCGGCGGAGGAAGTGCAAGACGAAAATGCGCCTTATTTAGCCGAACATATTTGTGAGCCATCACCACCGGCGTTGTTGGGCGAAATGTTGCCCCGCAACGTGTATGTTCAGATCTTCAGTGCCCTGCTGGAAACATCCACCAGTGAACACGCGGCGCGGATGATGGCAATGGATAATGCTACGAGTGCATGCAATGATATGATTGAAAACCTTACTTTAACATATAATAAGGCACGGCAGGCGGCCATCACTGCTGAACTAATGGATATTGTTGGTGGTGCCGAGGCCCTCAAAGGATAATAAACGGAATACCATAAGGCGTAATAGGAGGTCTTTCGATGGGAGAAAATATTGGTAAAGTATTGCAGGTCATGGGACCTGTTGTCGACGTAGAATTTGAACAGGGCAAACTGCCGACCATTTATACGGCATTGACGCTTTCAAACCCGGCCATCAGCGATGAAGCTGACAATCTTGTTGTTGAAGTGGCCCAACACTTAGGGGACAATGTTGTACGCACCATTGCCATGGATGTTACCGACGGCTTGGTTAGGGGTATGGATGTCAAAGATACTGGCAATCCAATATTAATGCCGGTGGGCGAAGCCGGTCTGGGTCGCGTGTTGAATGTGGTGGGTCGTCCAGTTGACGGCTTGGGTGACGTAAGCCAAGAAAAGACACGTCCTATTCACCGGGAAGCTCCCAAGTTTACCGAGCAGGACGTTACCGTGCGGGTCTTGGAAACCGGTGTTAAAGTCATTGATTTATTGGTACCCTTTCCCCGTGGCGGCAAAATGGGTATGTTTGGTGGTGCCGGTGTGGGTAAAACCGTTATTATGATGGAAATGGTTCATAATATCGCCATGCAGCATGGCGGTATCTCGGTCTTTGCCGGCGTTGGCGAAAGAACCCGCGAGGGCAATGACCTCTATCATGAAATGAAAGATTCTGGTGTTTTACCGAAAGCCGCTCTTATTTATGGCCAAATGACCGAACCGCCAGGCGCGCGTGCACGGGTCGCACTATCTGCGCTGACCGCGGCAGAATATTTCCGCGATGAAGAAGGCCAGGATGTGCTGATCTTTATCGACAATATTTTCCGTTTTACCCAGGCCGGTTCCGAGGTTTCGGCACTGCTGGGCCGCATGCCTTCGGCGGTTGGTTATCAACCGACACTGGCGGTTGACTTGGGTGAATTACAGGAACGCATTACCTCCACCGACAAAGGATCGATTACTGCTGTTCAATGTGTGTATGTACCGGCCGACGATTTAACCGACCCTGCACCTGCAACCACTTTTGCACATTTGGATGGTACCGTTGTCTTGTCGCGTCAGATTGCCGAACTGGGTATTTACCCGGCAGTGGATCCCTTGGATTCGACCTCTCGGATTTTGGATGCGTCCTATATCGGTGACGAGCATTACCAGACGGCACGACAGAGCCAGCAAATCCTCCAAAAATACAAAGAGTTGCAGGATATTATTGCCATTTTGGGAATGGAGGAATTATCCGACGAAGATAAAATTACGGTTGCCCGTGCTCGTAAAATTCAACGATTTCTCTCGCAGCCTTTCCATGTGGCTGAGGTATTCACCGGCAAAGCCGGCAAGTATGTAAAAATTGAAGATACCGTCCGCGCATTCAAAGAAATCTGCGAAGGCGTGCATGATGATGTTCCTGAACAGGCTTTTTACATGAAGGGCGGCATTGAAGAAGTTCTTGAAGAAGCCAAAAAAATGGCTGAAGCAGCGGCTTAAGATAAAGGATAAAAAATGGCTGAAAATATCATACTTGAGGTCGTTACGCCTCAGGATATAATTGTTAGCGAAGAGGCCCAAATTGTGGCGGCGCCCGGTACCTTAGGTGAATTTGGCGTGCTGCGGGGCCACACTCCCTTTATGACAACCCTCAAGACCGGGACAATCCGCTACACCGATGTCAGTGGGGCGGAACGGTGTGTGTTTATTAGCGGGGGATTTGCCGAAGCATTGCCAAACAAAGTGACTGTTTTAGCTGAATCAGCCGAACGTCGATGTGATATTGATATCGAACGAGCCAAATCGGCCTTGGACAGGGCGGAAAAACGAATGCAGGAAGAACGCAGCAAAGATGATATCGATTTTACCCGGGCAGCAACTGCTCTGGAAAGAGCCAAGGAACGCTTGAGGCTGGGTAGCAAGCCGCGACAATAAGTGCGCCATACCACAGCGATTGTAGGTGCTAACACCACATATTACGTTATCTAACAGAATGTTATCATAGATTGAGGGCAGCCTGTCTAATTGGCTGCCCTTTTTGCGTGTATCTGTTTATATTGGTAACATGAAATAATACTTTATCGGGTGTTGAAAAATGAACAAACTTCGAACTGATTGTGCTGTCATCGTTCTGGCTGCCGGCAAGGGCACACGCATGAAGTCCGACAAAGCCAAGGTATTGCATGAACTTATAGGAAAGCCGATGGTTTTGTATGTTTTGGAAACCGCAGCCTCTATCGTTGGAGATTTAGTGTTTGCGGTTGTGGGACATCAGGCCAACCGTGTCAAAGAAGCTGTTGCCCGTGAAATGCGTGTTCATTTTGTAGACCAACCTGAGCAATTGGGCACCGGCCATGCGGTTCAATGTGCTTTGCCGGTTTTACCGCCGAATGTTGATCATATCATTATTTTGTGTGGAGATGTTCCCCTAATACGTTTTGAAACTATTGACGCTTTAATCAAAACGCATGTTGCCAATCAACAAGATGTGACGCTACTGGCTGTTGAAGTGGAAGATCCCACGGGATATGGGCGTATTATTTTAAGCCACAACGGGCAATTGACCGCTATTGTTGAAGAAGCGGATGCAAACGCAAAACAAAAAGCCATACGATTGATCAACGCCGGCATCTATTGCGTCAAACGTCAATTTTTAGAGCGAGCTTTAACTCAGATTACCAACGCCAATGCCCAAATGGAATTTTATCTCACTGATATCATCGGCATCGGCTATGCCGCCAATTGCAGCATGGGGGTAATGATTGGAGCTAATCCGGATGAGATTATCGGCATTAACACGTTGGATGATTTGCAAAGGGTTGCAGCCGTATTGCATCGAATGCAATAATGGTCGATATGATTGAATTATCCGTTTTATTTAGAATTTCGCTTTAAAGCGATGGACTAAAAGAGCTTGACTTTCCTTTTGATCAACGCGTATATTGTGAAAAAAATTGGGAACCAGCTGTGGAAACTGAACATATTTCATCACAATTTGACCTAATTGAAGAAAAAGTCGAAAAATTAATCGCATTTTGCAAAACCTTAGAGGAAACCAATTTAAAACTAAAAGACAAAGTTAACCAACTAGAAAAAGAGCTTCAGGCAAAGACAGATACGGAAAGTACTTATTCCGAGGAGCGGGCCTTAATCCGGTCAAAGATTGATAACTTATTGACCCGGCTGGACGGCATTGCGATGGTGTAACAGAATAAAAATAGGCGAAAGGTTGGGGAAAGGTAGCCATTTCGTTGGAACAGCTAATTACAATAAATCTTTTTGGACAGCCGTACACATTCAAAACTGAATCAGAATTCACCAAGGCTAAGGAGGTTGCCGATCTGCTCGTAAAGGAGGTCACGCGCGTTGAATCGCAGCAGCCGGGCGAATCATCAGGAATTACCAAACAAGCTGTCTTAATTCTAGCAGCCCTCAATATTGCCAATCAGAATATTGAGTTAAAGCAAAGCTATTCTGAATTTATGAGTGTGCTATCAGAAAAATCTTCTAATCTGATTCATTCATTGGATACGACTTTGGGTTCTGAGAAGGCTTATTGATTTGCCACCCCATTATTAGAAGGTTTTTGAACGCTACCTATTTTCGACACTTTCGTTACTTACTGAAACACCTTCCATCTGCCTTCCATAGGATGACGGCGGCAAAGCCTGTCTGCAAGAACAGAATTTTTGCCTGTGACCCCTGCCGTGTTCGTGATTGGAAGATGCTCTTTGAACCAACACTAACTAAATGGGAGCTTTCCCTGGTTTCGGTGTGCAAGTTCTGCGCGTACAGAAAAGCCTAAAGAAACTACAAGGCGCCCCCCTTTGATCAAAAGGATCAAAGACCTACCAACACGGCACTATGGCAGGGGTTACTCGCCAGGCTTTGATTGGCGTTTGTCATCTCGTGCTCATTTATCGGCATCGTACCCGGACGATTGGCAATCAAGGATCTTCGGTTGCCTTGCGGCGATGACCATCTAAAGCACAATTCATAAGGCTCACCATACGATACTTTCCGAAGTTAAAGACTCTAAGAGTCACATTGTCATTTGTAAAATTTTTAACCACTTATTGTTTAAAGTGGATGATGCGAGTTTATGTGAAGCGCATCGCTAAAGTGCGCCGATTGTCACCTTGTTGCCTTCACTGATTATAAAATCCATTTTGCCGCTGTTAACAATCACTAAGGCCATTTGGATGTAAGGAGAAATTAAATGAATGAAAATCTAATCATATTGATTGTGGCCGGTTTTGCTATTGGGTTCGGCATAGCCTATTGGATACGTGGCAAAGTTGTATCGCATAAAATAAAAGCTGCGAATGAAGAAGCCAAGCGGATAAATGAAGAGGCCCGACGACAATCGGAGACGTTGCTAAAAGAAGCCGATATTGAGATCAAAGACCGGCTTTTTAAAATGAAAAATGAGTTTGATGCTGAAACCAAAGAGACCCGCACGGATTTAAAACAACGCGAGCGGCGAATAGGTCAAAAGGAAGAGAACCTAGACCGCAAACTTGAACAATTTGAACGCCGTGATCGTGACCTATCCAAAAAGGAAAAGAAGTTTACCAACCGCGAAGATAGAATCAAACGGGATGAAACGCGTTATAAAGAATTGATTGAGGAACAAAAAATTCAACTTGAAAAAATATCCGGGCTAACCGCTGAGCAGGCTAAAGATCTACTGATTAAGGCCATGGAAAATGAAGCGCGCCATGATGGCGCCAAAATGATTAAACGTATTGAAAATGAAGCCAAAGAAAATGCTGATAAAAAGGCCAAGAAAATTATTGCCACAGCGGTGCAGCGTTACGCCGCCGACTTTGTTGCTGATCGCACGGTATCTGTTGTTCAACTGCCCAGCGATGAGATGAAAGGTCGCATTATTGGGCGGGAAGGTCGAAATATTCGTGCTTTGGAAGCCGTCACCGGAATTGATCTCATTATCGATGATACACCCGAAGCCGTCATTCTATCTGGTTTTAATCCGGTACGCCGAGAAGTCGCTCGTATTGCCTTATCTCGGTTAATAGCGGATGGACGCATCCATCCGGCCCGCATTGAAGATGTGGTTAAAAAAGTTGAGCAAGAAGTTGACGGCACCATAAAAGAGGCGGGTGAGCAAGCGGCCTTTGATCTCGGGGTGCATGGGATTCATCCTGAATTAATTAAATATATTGGCCGGTTAAAGTATCGAACCAGCTATGCCCAGAATGTTTTACAGCATTCCGTCGAAGTGGGTTTTCTAACCGGTATTATGGCGGCGGAACTGGGGCTGAACCAAAAGCTGGCGAGACGCATGGGCTTGTTACACGATCTGGGTAAAGCCGCCGATCATGAAGTTGAGGGGCCGCATGCGGTTATCGGTTCCAAATTGGCCAAAAAATTCGGCGAATCAGGTAAAATCGTTAATGCCATTGCCGCTCATCATGAAGATATAACACCTACAACGGTCTATGACTTCATCGTTCAGGCTGCTGATGGACTATCCGGCGCCCGTCCCGGGGCTCGCAAAGAATTACTAGAAAATTACATCAAACGATTGGAAGAGCTTGAAAATATTGCTAATTCTTTCAATGGGGTAGCAAATTCATATGCGATCCAAGCGGGACGTGAGATACGGGTGATGGTTGAAAGCGATATTGTTTCGGACGAAAATGCTACCTTATTGAGTCGCGACATTGTCAAAAGAATCGAGGAATCGCTTACATTCCCTGGCCAAATCAAAGTTATGGTCATTCGTGAAACCAGATCGGTGGCGTATGCCAATAAATAAAGGGACGATGCAAATATGACGGATGTAATTCAAATATTGAGCGAGCGCGGATTCATTGAGAACCAAACCCATGAAGAGGAGATGGATCGGTATTTGGCGCAAGGATCCATCACGTGTTATATCGGGTTCGATCCTACCGCCGCTAGCCTGCATATTGGCAGTTTGGTGCCGATCATGTCTCTGGCGCACATGCAGCGCAATGGTCATCGGCCCATCGCACTGGTTGGAGGCGGCACCGGTTTGGTGGGTGATCCCAGCGGAAAAACCGAAATGCGCAAACTACTCACCCCTGAAAAAGTCGAGGAAAATGCGCAAGGCTTGAAAAAACAGTTATCCCGATTTATCGACTTTTCTGATGGCAAAGCGCTGTTGGTCAATAATGCCGATTGGCTGACAGATTTAAAATATATCAATTTCTTAAGAGATATCGGACGTTATTTCAGCGTTAACCGAATGATTAAAGCTGAAAGCTATAAAATGCGCCTCGATTCAGATGACGGTCTCAGTTTTATCGAATTTAATTACATGGTACTGCAAGCATATGATTTCTTAGAACTTTTTGATAAATGGGACTGCTGCTTACAGATGGGAGGCAGTGACCAATGGGGCAACATTGTGGCCGGTATCGATTTGATTAGGCGCATGCGCCAAAAAACCGCCTTTGGTATTACATTCCCATTGATTACCACCAGCAGCGGCGCAAAAATGGGGAAAACCGCCAAGGGTGCCGTCTGGCTGGATGCGGAGCGAACCAGTCCATATGATTATTTTCAATACTGGGTTAACACCGACGACAGAGATGTCGAGCGCTTTTTAGCCCTGTTTACGTTTTTGCCCATGGATGAAATTCGTGCAGTGGCCAATTTCAAAGGTGCCGATCTCAATTTTGCCAAAGCAATTTTAGCCTTTGAAGCGACCAAATTGGCCCATGGGGCTGAAGAAGCTGAAGCCGCTTACCGATCTGCTCAGGAAATGTTTGGAGCCCGCAGAGTGCCGGCCGACATTTTACCGTCAAGTCAAATCCTGCGGGATGTTGAACAACCGGCTAATACCAAAGTGCCGTATACGCTCTTTGAAAAAGACAGACTGGAGGCCGGTATCGCAGCTTTCAAACTCTTTCATCAAGTCGGTTTAGCGCAATCAGGCGGTGCGGCTCGCAGACTCATTGAGCAAGGTGGCGCGTATATAAATGGTCAGCGGGTCAAAGCCATAGATGATGTGGTTGGCCTTAAAGATCTAAACGACACTGAGATCGTTTTACGAGCCGGTAAAAAGAAGTTTCACAAAATTTTGGTGCAATCATAACCTTGTTTTTATCATTGCAGTCCTTTGCGATAAAAGGTTGCCGTTAGTGTTTAAGAGATAAAAACATTATAAATATTGCATTTTTTCTGAAATAAGTATTGACATGAGCGACAGGCAGGTATAATTAATTTGAGTTTTCCTAAACGGCCGGGTGTTTGGTTTGTTTGGATGTGATCTTTGAAAACTAGGTAGTGCAGCCAAGCCGATTTAACGGGTCTCAAAGCTTTTAGGCAGCGCTTTAAATAAGTGTTGCATAGAAATAAGAGTTTAATTGGAGAGTTTGATCCTGGCTCAGAATGAACGCTGGCGGCGTGCTTAACACATGCAAGTCGCACGAGAAAGCTTTTGCTTGCAAAAGCGAGTAAAGTGG
>JAAUYK010045007.1_pt1 | contig 26717 bp, 20 predicted proteins | sample 7278021 | NCBI WGS metagenome assembly JAAUYK01 (sample SAMN14350223, study PRJNA611818) | marine sediment metagenome | isolation source: surface marine sediment (1.8m) | place: French Polynesia: Moorea | collected 2018-08
GAGCGCTTCCGCATCGACTCACTGCCGACTGCGACCGCGGGCCTCCTCACGCTCGGCGGCGGCGCGGTCTCCGTGGGTGACGAGATCACGGTGGCGGAGATCGCCTCGGGGGACCTCGTCTTCACCCCTGCCCCGGACTACCAGGGCCCTGCGACCTTCACGTTCAGCGCCCACGACGGTGACGCCTGGTCCACGACCTCGGCCACCGTCTCGATCACCGTCGACCCCCTCAACGACGCTCCGACCGCCGACGCGCTTGCGGTCACCGTCGACGAGGACGGCTCCGTCGCGCTCCATCTCTCCGGTTCCGACATCGACGCCGGCGATTCCGTCGAGCGCTTCCGCATCGACTCACTGCCGACTGCGACCGCGGGTGTCCTCACGCTCGGCGGCGGTGCGGTCTCCGTGGGTGACGAGATCACGGTGGCGGAGATCGCCTCGGGCGATCTCGTGTTCACGCCCGCTGCCAACTACCACGGCCCCGCGAGCTTCACGTTCAGCGCCCACGACGGCCAGGTCTGGTCGAGTGGGCCCGCCTCGGTCTCGATCAGCGTCGATCCGGTCAACGACGCTCCAACGGCTTCTCCCACCTATTCGTCGGCCGACTATGGAGCGCCGCTCGTCGTGACGCTGGCGGGAGCGGATCTCGACGCTGGGGACGCCGTCGAGCGCTATCGCATCGAAACGCTGCCCCGGGGCGGCGTGCTGATGCTCGGTGGTTCCACGCTGGGCATTGGCGACGAAGTCACGGCGCTGCAGGTGCAAGGTGGGGAGCTCGTGTTCGAAGCCGAACCCGCCTTCACGGGTGTGAGCTCCTTCGAGTACAGCTCGTTCGACGGGACCGACTGGTCTTCGGCACCGGCGACGGCTTCGCTCGAAGTGACCGGCAGTCCCGAGCTCGTCGGAGGCTTCGACGTGGAGGAGGGACCGGTCGACGAAGCGGCGACAGAGGAGCCCACCACAAACGCCGAACCCGACTCCCCTGAAACCGAATCGGCGAAGCTGGAAGAGCCCGCCGGGCTCTTCGACCTCGCGCTCGCGTCGTTGCGCGAGAGTGAGCCGGTCGGGCAAGCGGATCGCAGCGAACTCGTCACTCCCGAATTCGACGCCGAGGGGGTTCTCGAGACCGCCGTGATCGAGGACGACGACTCGCGTACGCGCACCCGCGAAGAGCGGGAAGAACACGAGGCCATCGCCACGCTTCGCGGTCCGGGTCTCGCGGCACGAATGCTCGACCTCGACGTCCCCGCGATGAACGACATCGCAACCGAACTCTCGCGGCGCGTCGCCGAGGAGATCGTGAACGAAGAGGCGTCCGTCGAGTCGGTGCAGGCCGCCGCGGTCGCCGCTTCCACGGGGCTGCTCGCGTTGCTGAGCCGCAGCAGTTCGCTGATCGCCATGGCGGTGGCGTCGCTTCCCGCGTGGCGCTACTTCGATCCGCTCGCGATCGTCTCCGTTCCCTATGCGGCCAAGATTGCGCGCGATGCCCGGAAGATGGAGGCGAAGGCCGAAGACGACGAGTCCGGCGGTCGCCTGCGCGAAGTCCTGGACGGCTGATCTCCGCGAGTGCCGCTCGATCGGGCGCGCGATTCGCGTTCGATCCCCGAGACGGGCGGTGGGGTGTTCCCCTGGCATGGCCAGGAAGCAGGAGCCCGGCATTCCCTCGAGGTCCGACAACCGGCCGCTCTGTCGAGTCGCGCGTGAGGGGACGGACCTCAGCTTCGCAGCACGCGACCGGCCTGGGCCCCGGCCTCGTAGCGTCCGCCCGCGAGCACCTGGACGCCGCCGATGAAGACGTCGTCGATGCCCTCGGGAAAGCGCGCCGGCGCTTCGAAGCTGGCGGTGTCGCGCAACCGGTCCGGGTCGAGGACCACCACGTCCGCCGCCGCGCCCTCCCGCAGCGTGCCGCGGTCGCGCCAGCCGAGCCGCTCCGCCGGAGCCCCCGTCATCTTGTGCACGGCCTGCTCGAGGCTGAAGAGGCCTTCCTTCACGTAGGTGTGGAGCACGCGAGGGAAGGTCCCGAAGCTGGCCGGGTTCTGGTGGCCGTTCTCCGTCAGGAAGGTGTCGGTCTCGATGCTGCACAGGGGGTGGGCGAGCACGGCGCGCAGCGCGTCCTCCTCGCCCTCGTGGCCGCTGTAGGTGTGGTTGAGGACGCGCGCGTTGCGCTGGCTCTCCACCACCATGCGCGCATAGAACTCCCACACGTCCATGCCGGCGCGCTCGGCGGCCTCGCCCACGAAGAGCCCGTTGTAGGCGTCGAAGCGCGGCGCGTTGGCGTTCATGATCTGGATGTCCTCGAGGAAGAAGCCGATCTGCTCGAAGACCTGGTGGCCGAGCGCCTTCACGCCCGCCATGGCCTCCGGGTTCGCGAGGATCGACTCGAGCTGGGGCAGCATCTCCGGCGGGAACAGCACGCTGGCGGTGGTGTTGCCCGCGGTGTAGGGAAAGGCGTCGAAGGCGACGTCGAGCCCGCTCTCGCGCTCGCGCTCGATCTCCTCGAGGGCACGCGCACAGGTGGGCCAGGTGTTGCGTCCGACGAAGATCAGGTGGGAGAGCTGGCAGCGGGCGCCGCCGGTCCGGGCGGCGCGCATCACCTCCGAGAGCGCCTCCAGGTTGTGGGGCCGCGCGTGGGGGTCGCTCTGGTAGACGGGCGAGATCCAGCTGTAGGCGCGGACGTGAGAGGTGAAGAGCTTGTTCGCCGCGCCCGCCCAGCCCGCCACGCGCGCGAGCTCCGCCTCGCCGGCGAAGATGCCGGGCGGGTAGCCGAGACCGGTGCTCACGCCGACGCAACCGGCGTCGAGCGCCTCGCGCGCCAGCCGGTCCATGGCCCGGAGCTCGTCCTCGCTGGGAAGCCGCGGGTCCAGGTAGTTCATCACCGCGGAGCGGACCGCGCCGTGGCCCACCAGCTCCGCCACGTTGAGCGGCAGCCCCGTCTGCTCGAGCCCGGCGAGGAACTCCTCCATGCTGCTCCAAGCGGGCTCGATCTCGTCGTCGACGATGAGGCGACTGCTGATGCGGGCCGCCTCCCGGTTGCACTCGCTGACCGGCGCCGGGCTGAAGCCGCAGTTGCCGCCCACGAGCGTCGTCATCCCCTGGCGCACGAAGGGCTCGACCAGCGCACCGCAGTCCGCACCGGGCACCAGCCAGTCCGAGTGGGAGTGGATGTCGATGAAGCCGGGGGCCACCACGCGGCCGCGGCAGTCGACGCTGCGGGCGGCCGGGAGATCCGTCAGGTCTCCGATGTGGCTGAGGGTCCCGCCGGTCAGCGCCACGTCCGCGCGGCGTGCGGGCGCCCCGGTTCCGTCGATCAGCTGCCCGCCGACGAGCTTGACGTCGCACCCCATCCCATCACCCCCTTGCACAGACCTGGCGCGTCGCGAGGGTGCCACCCCGGACCGACGGCTTCAACGTCTCCCCGCCCCGCTCGAGGCGTCTGCATCCCATCGGCAGAACGCCGTCCGGGATTCACAGCCTCGCGCGCGCCACCACCCAGCGACAGGCGTCGAGCAGGGCGGGCACGAAGCGACCGGCCTGCGCCACGCAGGCATCGTGGTCGCCCTCCACCTCGATCACCTCGCAGCCCGGGATGGAGCCCGCGAGCTTGCGCTGCTGCTCTGGGGGCACCATCAGGTCCCGCGTCGTGACGAGTACCGCGGTCGGGACGTCGATGGCGCCGATCCAGTCGTGGGAGGAGAAGCTCCCGACGGCTCCCGCGGCCTGCAGCACCGTGGCGGGATCGTGCCCACCGAGCTCCTCGTGCACCCGGTCGCGAAGCTGCGGGTGCTCGATGCGGGTGAGCATCCGGGCCAACATGCGCCGGTGGACCGGCCCCGGCATGAGACGCGTGGCCTCCGCAACCACGGGCAGCAGCAGCCGCGCGCCGCGCGCCATGCTGCGCGGAGCGAAGTGACGCGCCGTCGCGCACAGCACCAGCCCCCCCACCCACTGCGGGTGACGCCGCCAGGTGAGGGCCGCGATCGGTCCACCCATCGAGTAGCCGACGGCGACGAATCGGGGGACCCCCAGGGCCTCGGCCACCGCGACCGCGTCGTCCGCGCACTCCTCGAGCCGGAAGCGCCGCGTGCGCAGTCCGCGGCCGTGGCCCCGGTGGTCCAGGCTGATCACGCGGAAGTGTCGGGACAGCGGCCGGAAGCTCGGCCCCCAGTTGAGGCGCGCCGTGGCTCCCAGCCCGTGGAGGAGCACGACGGCGGGCGCTCCTTCGGGGCCGGGGAGGTCGCGGACCGGGACGACGCCGCGCCCGGGAAGGTCGACGCGGCGGTCCACGGCGCGCTGCGTCGCCTCCGAGGGCTTCGGCGGCTCGGCGGAGGGATCGCGCATCAGACCGTGCAGGCTAGCTGCGATCGGCCCGTCGGGCCGATCGTTGCGGCGTCGGGCGGACCGAGGACGGAGTCCTGGGTCACCCTCCTGGCCCTCGAGCGACCCCGATGCTGTACTGGGCGCGGGCCGAGGGACAGGAGGAAGCCGTGGACGCGTATCGAGACATCCTCTTCGAGAAGGAGCGGGGCCGCGCACGCATCGTGCTGAACCGTCCCGGGAAGCACAACGCGATCCGGCCGAGGATGCACCAGGAGCTCCACGAGGCGCTGTGGGCCGCCGACGAGGATCCGGAGATCCACGCCATCGTGATCAAGGGCGCCGGGCCGAGCTTCTGCGCGGGCTTCGATCTGGCGGGCTACGAGTCCCATCCGGAGGGCGGGGGTCGCCGGCGCGACCTGTTCGACGACGACGCCTGGGAGATCGAGCGCGGGCAGCGGCTCGACGTCGCTCCCTTCGACCTCCACAAGCCGGTGATCGCCCAGGTCCACGGCCACTGCCTGGCGGGCGGCACCGTGATCGCGCTCTTCTGCGACATGGTGATCTGCGCCGAGGACGCCCGCTTCGGCTTCCCGCCCTCCCGCGACCTGGGCGCCACGCCCTCAATGATGTGGCTCTACCACGTGGGCCCCCAGTGGGCGAAGCGACTGCTCCTCACGGGCGACAGCGTGAGCGGCGCCGACGCGGCGCAACTGGGGTTGGCCCTGAAGGCGGTGCCTGCCACGCGGCTCGCGGCGGAGGTCGAGCACCTCCTCGACCGTCTCGCGCGCATCGATCCCCACCTGCTCTCGGCGAACAAGCGCATCGTGAACCTGGGGCTCGAGCTGATGGGAGCGCGCACCCTGCAGCGGCTGGCGGCGGAGAACGACGCGCGCGCCCACCGCGCCCCGGGCACGCGCGCCTTCTTCGAGCGCGTCGCAGAGCACGGTCTGCGCGACGCCTTCAAGCGTCGCGATGCAGAGTTCGGCGACGGACGCGCGCGGGTGCGGGAGCCCGAGGTCCCTGGCGACTGAGATCAGACGCGCGGCGCGCGGCGGCACCCCCACGCCAGCGCGAGGAGGCCCGCCGCGACGAGCGCGCCCGTCGCGGGCTCGGGAACCACGACGCCGCTCACGATCTGGAAGTCGTCGAGCCAGGCGTCCCCGCTCGCGAGCGTCAGCCCGGAGCCTCGGGCGCCGAACGCCACCAGCACGCGGTCGGCCCCCCAGGTTCCCCGCACCAGGTTCGGCAGCGTGTACTGGGCGAGGACCGCGCCGTAGTCGACGGAGCTCAGGTAGACCTCGTCGAGGATCGCGTCGTACGAGATGTAGAGGGTGCCGCTCGCGGGCAGGGGATTGGCGATCGGCGTGAGGATCGTCTGGGCGTCGTCGACGAGGAAGCCGGCCACGTATCCGGCCGCCACCCCGGCCCAGCCGTAGCCGAAGCTCAGGGAGTCGTCGCCGTTCACCGTGGTCCCCAGCCCGAAGGTGAGGCTCAGGGCTTCGAAGAGCGGCGTGGTGACCGACCCGAACTGGAAGTCGATCTGCATCGCGAAGTCCGAGTCGGTGCGGAGGAAGCAGCTCGGCGGTCCGGCGCTCAGGTACAGGGCATCGTCGGTCATGGCCCCGCCGGGCGAGGCGAGCACCTCGAGGCGACCGTTCTGCTCGGCGACGGCGAGGCGGGCCGGGTCGTCCTCGATCTCCATCCAGGAGGGATCCCGGAATCCGTCGTCGAAGTCGTCCATCAGGATCACCGCGCCGGCCGCCGACGGCGCGACCAGCGCAAACAGCAGCGCGGCAATCCCTCTGCACGTCGGCAACATCTCTCCTCCGCTCCTCTTCGTGGGCGTGCCGTGGGCGTGCGCGGGTCCCCGAACCCCCTGGCCTCGATTTTTTGGGGGCTTTTACCCTCGTTTTGTCCTTCACCAGGTAGGTGGTTCGGCGCGACGCGCCGTGGCATGATTCCCCGGGGGGCTCGCGTGCCGGAGCCCCTTCGGGAGTGAATTCCAGCGGCTGCCGAGCCCGGCTAGGATCCCGCGCCGAGAGCACCCGCCGTGTACCTGCGTCGACTCCAGGTCTCCCACTTCCGCGGCATCCAGCAGGTGTGCCTCGACCTCGACGAGACGACGGTCCTCATCGGGGAGAACAACACCGGCAAGTCGAGCCTGCTGCGCGCCATCGACGTGTGTCTCGGCGTCGATTCCGACGGGTACGCGCTGCATTTCTCGCCCGAGGACTTCCATCGCGAAGCCGGCGCGGCCCCGGAAGTGGCCCCACCTCCCATCGAGATCGCGCTGCACTTCGCCGAGCGGGAGAGACGCGAGTGGGACGAGGCCTGGCTGACGAGCCTCTCCGCGGCGATCGTGCCGTCGCGCTCGGGCCGACGAGAGATCGCGCTGCGGGTCACCGCCACGTCGAACGACGGCGGGATCGTCGCCGAGACGACGTATCTGGATGCGCAGGGCGCGCCCCTCCCCGATCAACCCCCCGCCCCCCTGCTCGCCGAGCTGCGGCGGCTCTCCCCGTTCCTGCTGATCGGTGCGGATCGGGACTACCGCCGGGCCGCCGCGGTCGCGGAGGCGACCGACAGCCCTCACCCGACCGTCCACGACGCGGACGAGGCCACGCTGCGCGAGCTCGAGCGCCGCATCGAGAAGGTCTACGGCAAGCTGCGCTCCGGCCACGGCCACGTGCCCGACGACGAGCTCGAGGAGGGTCTCGATGCGGTGGGCGAGTGGCTCGAGTCCGCGCGGGAGCGCCTGCTGCGAGAGGAGACGAGCGGTGGCGGCCTGCGCGAGCTGGTCCGGACCCCGCTCAAGCTCGCCCGCAGCGGTGCGCCCGCGACCGACACGCGTCTCGACGGATCGGGAACCCGGAGCCTGGGCACGCTGGTCGTCCTCGCCTCGCTCCTGCAGGCGCGGGGCCGCAGGCGCATCTCCCGCGAGGCCCATCCGATCGTCGCCATCGAGGAGCCCGAGGCCCACCTCCATCCCCTGATGCTGCTCTCCGCCTGGGCGCTGGTGTCGGGCTTCCGGACCCAGAAGATCGTCACCACCAACTCCGGCGAGCTGCTGGCCGCGGCGCCGCTGGGAGCGTTGCGGCGGCTCGCCCGCGTGGGCGGCGAGACCCGCGTGTACCAGATCGGCGAGGAGACGCTCGAGACGGACGAGATGCGCCGCGTCGCCTACCACGTCCGCATCCAGCGCGGCGGGGTGTTCTTCGCGCGCTGCTGGCTGCTCGTGGAGGGGCAGACGGAGTTCTGGCTGCTTCCGGAGCTCGCGCGCCTGTGTGGCCACGATCTGCTGGCGGAGGGCGTGGCGTGCATCGAGCTGGCCCAGTGCGGCCCCGTACCGCTGGTGAAGCTCGCCAACGCGCTGGGAATCGGCTGGCACCTGTTCGTCGACGGCGACGCGGCGGGCAAGCAGTACGCCGAGGCCGTGCGTCCGCACCTTGGCGACCTGCCCGAGCGCGAACACATCACCGTGTTGCGCCAGCCCGACCTGGAGCACTGCCTGTGGCGAAACGGTTACGAGGAGATCTACCGCGAGGCCGCAGGCGGAGCCGCGCGCGAGCACCCCACCGGAGGAAAGCACGGCGAGCGGCCGTCTCGCGTGATCGAGAAGGCGGTGCGCAAGCGCTCCAAGCCCGGCCTGGCCCTGGCGGTGGTCCAGGCCGCTGCGGAACAGGACTCCCCGGGCGTGCCGGAGCCGATCCGCGCCGCCGTGGAGTCCGCGGTGCGCCTCGCGCGCAGAGAGGGTTGAGGCCGCTCAGTCGAGCGCGAGCCTCTCCCGGTACGCGGGGACGCTGACCTCGCAGCCGAGCTCGGCGCGGATCCGCTCCGCCAGGGCGAGCGCCGCCGACTCCTCTCCGTGGGTCACGACGACGCGGCGGGGCGGTGCCGCACAGGTCTCGAGCCAGGCCAGCAGGTCGGCGCGTCCCGCGTGGGCCGACAGGCCCTGGATCTGTCGGATGCGGGCGCGGACCGGGTAGGTCTTGCCGAGGATCCGCACCTCGGGCGCGCCGTCGACGATCTGGCGACCGAGGGTGCCCTCGGCCTGGTATCCGGCGAACAGGATCGTCGACTCGGGCCGCGCGATGTTCCAGACCAGGTGGTGCTTGATGCGGCCGCCCGTGCACATCCCGGAGCCCGCCATGATCAAGCAGCTGCCCTTGATGCGATTGATCGCCTTCGACTCGGTGGCGGAGCGCACCCGCTCGAGCCAGCCGAAGGCCCCGACCAGGTGGCCGGTCGTGAGCGCCTCGCGGGTCTCGTCATCCATGAAATCCACGTGCCGCCGGTAGATCTCGGTGGCGTTCACCGCCATCGGGCTGTCGAGGAAGGCCATCACCTCGGGCACGCGCTTCGCGTGCAGGAGCTCGGCGAGGTGCAGCATGAGCTGCTGCGCGCGATCGATCGCGAAGGTGGGAATCACGACGTTCCCGCCGGCCTGCACCGTCTCGAGAATCGCCGCCTCGAGCTGGTCTTCGATCTCGGCGAGCCGCTGGTGGTCGCGGTCGCCGTAGGTGGACTCGACCACCACCACATCGGCGGCGCCGATCTCCGCCGGGTCGCACACGATCGGGACCTCGGGCTGGCCCAGGTCTCCGCTGAACACGAGCCGCCGCGTGCGACCGTTCGAGCGCTCCGCGATCTCCACCGAGGCGGAGCCCAGGATGTGGCCGGCGTCGCGCAGCCGCGCCACGACACCGCCCCCGAGGTCGATCGGCTCGCCGTAGCGCACCGCGCGCAGCCGCGACGCGGCCGCCGCGGCGTCCTCCACCGTGTAGAGCGGTACGTAGGGGTGCGGACCCTTGCGCCCCTCCCGGCGGTGCCGCCGCCGCTTGGTCGCGACGTCCTCCTGTTGGATCCGCGCCGAGTCTTCGATCACGAGCTTCGCCAGGTCGACGCTCGGGGACGTGGTGTAGATGGGACCGTGGAAGCCCTCCCGCACGAGCTTCGGCAGCAGTCCGCAGTGATCGAGGTGGGCGTGGGTGAGCAGGACCGCGTCGAGCTTCGAGACGTCGGTGGGCGTGGGATCCCAGTTGCGCGACTGGAAGGCGCGCTCCTGGTAGAGCCCGCAGTCGACCAGCAGGTTCCGGCCGCCGGCCTCGACGCGGTAGCAGGAGCCGGTCACCTGGCGCGCGGCGCCGAGAAACTCGATGCGCATGGCTCTGCGTTCTCCGCTGCGGGCCGCGGCTCAGCCGGGTGGCTGGAGCGCGACCATCACCTTCCCGCCCGCCGAAGGGTCCCGCGCGACGTCGAGGGCCTCGCGAAAGCGCCCGAGCGGGAAGCGGTGGCTGATCATCGGCGACAGATCGCGCCGCCCGAGCAGCGCGATCGGGTCGCGGTAGTCCTCCGGGTACTCCATGGCGCCGCGGATCGTGAGCTGCTTCATCATCACCAGCAGGAAGTTCACCGGGATCTCCCCGTGGAGCGCCACCACCGAGATGCGCGCCTCGCCGCGCGCTTCGTGCAGGATGCGGGGGATCACGGGCGCCGCTCCCGACGCCTCGATGTAGACGTCGGTGGCGCACAGGGGCGCGCCGAGCAGCGGCGCCTCGCCGTGGAGCGCCCGCAGCTTCGCGAAGGGATCCCCTTCGCCCGCATCCAGGGTCGCGCGGGCTCCGAGCGCGGCGGCGATCTCGAGCCGCCGCCGCGAGAGGTCCACGGCGACCACGTCGTCGACGCCGCGATCGCGCAGCGCCGCGACGGCCGCGAGCCCGATGGGCCCCGCACCGAAGACCGCGACGCGATCGCCGGGACGGGCCTCCGCGCGGTTCACCGCGTTCATCCCGACGCCCAGGGGCTCGGCGAGCGCCGCCACGTCGTCGGGCAGCGAATCCGGAATCGGAAACAGGCTGTCGCCCGCGGCCGCGTCGCGCACCCGCAGCGCGGGCGCGAAGCCCCCCTCTTCCCCGCCGTTGCCGATCATGTTGCCGCGGGCCGTCGGGTTGAGGACCACGCGATCGCCGGGCGCCAGGTCCCGGACCTCGGAGCCCACCCGCTCCACCACGCCCGAGAGCTCGTGACCGAGCGGCATGGGCCTTCCGGTCGGGCCGGCGAGTCCCCCGAGGCGCACGTAGCGCAGGTCCGTGCCGCAGATCCCGCAGAAGGACACGCGCACCACCGCGTCCCGCGGGCCCGCCTCGGGATCCGCCACCTCGTCGATCCGCACGTCGTCGGGCCCGTGGACCTGCACCTGCTTCATCGCGCTACTCGCCGCCCGGCGCCGTCGACGCGTGCGGCTCGGCCGCGACGGGAAAGCGCTCGAAGTAGAAGCCGAAGCGCTCGCGCAGCCCGGCGGGATCGACACCGAAATCCGCCTCGAGGTCGTAGCGCACCCGGCCGTACTTGCCGCGGGGGTTGTGGTCCATGAAGGCCTCCAGGGCGCGGCGCGCCTCCGGCGTCATCTCGAGATCCGCCAGGGCGTAGATGCGCTCCACCATGGCGAGGTCGTCCGCCATGAACTCGTGGAAGAGCACGTCGAGGCTCTGCTCGGCGGGGACCTTGTCGCGGTCGCGCACGCAGGAGCGCAGCAGCCGCTCGATGCGGTCGATCCAGTAGGCCGCGATCGCGTCGAGATCGACCCGCTCGCACCGCAGCCGGCTCCCGTAGGCGAGCATCGTCACCGTCGACGCGATCACCGAGACCGGATCCCGGTGGGTGATCACGACGGTGGCGTCCGGGAAGGTCTGCAGCAGCGGGACGAGCTGCTCCAGGTGCTGGGGCGACTTCAGGATCCAGCGATCCGGCCCGCGCAGCCACTGGAGCGCCTGGAGCGCCTTCTCGAGATACGCGTAGTGGGGCGTCTGATCCGTCGCGAGGTAGTGATCGCGCCAGCGCGGCACCACGGCGATCCACTCGAGCAGGTAGGAGGAGAAGTCCAGTGCCTGGAGCTCGATCTCCTCGTGAACGTGCTCGGGCGTCATGTAGTGCATCGCCCGGAGGTGGGGAAGGAGACCGTCCTGGCGCTCGAAGCTCCGCCGGCAGCGGGCCAGACGCGGGTCCACGCCGTCGGACTCGGGCTCCTCGCCCGGCACGGGAACCGGCTCCAGACTCTCCCAATAGGGAAGCGAGCGAAGCCGGCGATCCGCCGAGACGAGGTTCAGGAGGTGGGTCGTTCCCGAGCGCGGCAGCCCGGCGATCACGATCGGGCGCCGAATCTCGACCTCGAGGATCTCGGGATGCCGCCGGATCAGATCTTCCAGCCTCAGGCGGTTCACCGCGTAGCGCACGCAGTCGTTGAAGACCCCGATCCGCCCCACGGGCCCGAGGGTGTCGTCCTCGTCGGCGCTTCGCAGCCAGATCCGCAGCCGCTCGCGGAAGTCGTCGGCGCCGAAGTCCGAGAGCCCGGTGCGCTCGGCGGCGGCGGTGAGCACCGCGTCCTCGTCGAAGCGCACGGGCATGCGGCTCACCGCTTCGATGACGGCCCGCTGGGGAGGCGTCAGCTCCGGCTTCGCCAGATCGAGGATGCGGATATCGGGGGGACGCTTCATCGGGAGGCGTCCCGTTCGCGCAGCGCGGCGATCTGCTTGCGCAGCCAGGACGTGAGCCAGAAGTTCTCGCTCTCCGCCTCGAGCCGTTCGTGGGCGGCGAGGCTCACCTCGAGCGACGCCGGGTGGCGAGGCTCGGCCCCGAGTGCGACCTCCGACAGGTGGATGGCCTCCAGCGACTCGCCGGCCGCGAGCCGCTCCCGCGCGCGCTTCGCGACGGCGTCGGGGCCTCCGGCCAGCGCGACCAGATCCGGGTAGACACGCGCTGCGGGGACCGGGTACAGCTCGGTGGTGGATCGGTGGTGGAACCAGCCCGCGTAGGTCTCCCAGATGGCGCGCACGCACCACGAGACCTTGCCGTAGCCCTCTCCCACCTCGAGATCGGGCGGGAGCCGGATCTCCCGCATCAGGCTCTCGACCTCCACCCCGGCGTTCATGCCGCGCACCGTCTCGTCGTGGACGTACAGGACGGCGCCACGCAGGCGCTCCAGCTCGGCGCGGATGCGCGAAGCCCCCTCCACGGGCTGGTGGTGGCCCACCAACAGCAGCTCGGGCTCGAGGGCCAGGACCCGTTCGAGCGACGCGACGAAGCGCAGCGGGTCTCGATAGCGGTCTCCCCGGATCGTGACGAGGTTGGGGAAGTGGCCGAAGAGCGCACTGAAGAGATTTCCCGTGAAGCAGAGGCGCCGGTCCGGGAGCCAGACCACGAGCGAGTCGGTGGTCTCGCCTCCCGGGGTCGAGAGCAGCTGGAAGCGCACGCCGCCGAGCTCGAAGTCGAAGCGGTCCTGGAAGGTGATGGTGGGCTCGGGAGCGGACCGGCTCGGCAGCGCGGCGTCGCGGCGGTCGCGCAGATGGCGCAGGGCCCGGGAGATGACGTCGCCGAACGCGAACGCGCTGCGCGAGGCCCGGAAGCGGGCGATGCGCGCGTCGTCGGCGAGCTGGCCCGCGTGGTTCGCCTGAGCGACGATCTCGGTCCCCTCCCCGCTCCAGAGCCCCAGTCCGCCCACGTGGTCCACGTGCCCCTGGGTCAGGATCACGTAGCGCACGGGTCCGTCGTCCACCGCGTCGAAGTGGCGCCGGTGGACCGGCGCCTCGAACCCCATGCCGGTATTGATCACGACGCGTCCGTCGGAGGTCCGCACCAGGTAGGTGTTCGAGAGGCCCTCGGACACGTAGACGTCCTCGGCCACGCGCCGCGCCGCGCTCTCGCGGGCGGGCTGGATCTCGAAGCCGCCGGGGCGGGAGCGGTACAGGGGCGCAGCCATTCCGGGAGGACCTCCGCGGCGCATGATACTCGTCCGGCCGCACGGGGGCGCGCGCGAGGCGCAGCGAGAAGGCCCAGCGATGTGCAAAGCTCCCGCACGAGCGCGAGAGGAGTCGTCGATGCCCGGGTCCTGGCCGATCGAATCGAGACGCGCGGCAGCGCGGCCGCGGCGGGGCGGCGGCGGGGGCGGCGGGGCTCCGCCTCGCGCAGCCCGGCGCCTCCTCGTCGCTCTCGGCGTCGTCGTCGGCGCGGCGTGTGCGACCGACACGCTGCCCGGCCTCACGCCCATCACCCGGCCCCCCACCGGCCTCGTCGAGCCGGGCCGCTTCGTCTGGCTCGACCTCGTCACCCAGGACGTGGAGCGGGCGAAGTCGTTCTACGGCTCGCTCTTCGGCTGGACTTTTCGCGAGGGAGACCGCTACACGGAGGTGCTTCACCGCGGCGCGCCCATCGCGGGGATCGTGGCCGCCGAGAGCCCGGAGCGCGGCTCGGAGTGGCTCCCGAGCCTGTCGGTGGCCGACGTGGATCGCGCGAGCGCGGCGGCGCGCGCGAGCGGAGGGATCGTGGAGCGCGGTCCGCTCGATGCCCCGGGGCGCGGCCGTCTCGCCCTGGTGAGCGACCCGGAAGGCGCGCTGCTGCTCCTGCTCCGCGCGTCCACGGGCGATCCGCCGGAGTCGCAGGAGCCCTCCGTCGGCAGCTGGCTGTGGCGGGAGCTCTGGACCCACGACCCCGAGCAGGCTGCACGCTTCTACACCGAGCTGGTCGGGTACCGCGTCGAGGCCGTCGATCGCGGCGACCGCAGCTACCGCGTGTTCAAGCAAGGGGACGCGCTGCGGGCCGGCATCGTGGAGGCGCCGGCCGAGGTGAAGCCGCTGTGGCTCCCCTACGTCCGCGTCAGGGATCCCGGCGTCGTCGCCGCGCGCGCGGCCCTTCTCGGCGCGCGCGTCGTGACGCATCACCAGGACGCCGCCATCCTGATCGATCCCACCGGCGCGCCCATCGCCGTCCAGGTCTGGCGGCGCAGCCAGCTGGCCGAAGGCGGAGCCCCCCGATGACGTGGCGAAGCTTCCTCCTGGCCGGCCTCGGCGCCGCGTGCCTCCTCGCGTGGACGGCGGCGTGCGGAGGCAGCAGCACCAACCCCTACGCGCGGAACGAGAGCATCCACCGCGACTCCTTCCCACCGGACTACAACCCGGGCTACAACCCGAGGGGGCCGGGCCGGCACTCCAAGGGATTCGCCGAGTACGGACGTCCGGAGGAGTGAGCCGTCCCAGTCGCCGCGGGAGCCGGTCGGATCTGCCCGGATTCCGGTGGCCAGGAAACAGAAGCCCCGCTTCCAGGTCGAGGTCCGATAGCTCTTCCCTCTGTCAAGCAGGGGGGCGAGGGGGTCAGGCCCCACCCCCGGGCCTGCGAGCGGTGCCGTGGGGGCGGGTGGGTCGGGGTGGGGACATTCGCATCAGCAGATCTCAGCCGTCGGGCAATTCAACTCGTGGCCCCGGCGCCTTCCTCGACCACGGTTTCGCTCGGCGTCCCTCCGTTCGAGTCGGTCTCCACGTGTTCCGGTACCCGCCCCGCAACGTCGACGACCAGGGCGGACAGGAAGAGCAAGACGACACTGGAACGTGTTCCACGTATGAGCGTTGATGTGAGGGCGGTGCTTGCCTCGGCCAGAACCGAGGGCTGCCATAGAGCCCCCGGGTCATTCACCTTTGCCCACCGTAACCAGACATGAAGGTGGCGAGCGATACTCCGTCCTTTCGTTGTGCGCGTTCGAAGTCGGCTTTCTCGTGGTCTCGAAGGTCGTCCTCGAGCCCGATCACCACGCGTTTGTGCATTTCTTTGCCTGCCGAGTCTGCTCTTGATTAACGTGTAAACAATGCAATAGTCAGAGCAAAAAGGGGGAAGCTCGGAGTTCGTCACGCACCACCGCAGCTTGCGCTGCGATCTCTTGAGTCCGGTCAGCGCACGCTTGATCTGGCGATGAAGCTCCGCAAGATCGTCCGGCCGGACGTTCGCGAGCCGGCTCTTGGAGTAGGCCCAGACCTCTTCGTCGGGATTGAGCTGGGGGGGGGCGTAGGCGGGAAGCGCTTCCAAATGGAGGCGCGGGAACCGCCGGCACATCTCGCGCATGCGCTCGCCTTTGTGAATGCTGGCGTTGTCCCAAAGCACGATTACGTGGCCACGAAGGTGATGCAGCAGATGTTCGAGGAACGAGCACACTTAATCATGGCGGATGTTGTGGGGGTAGCATTGGAAGTAGAGGCCGATGTGCCGTCGCTTGGGCGAGACCGAGATTCCGGAGATGACCGAGATCCGATCTCTTCGATAGCGATGGCGCACGATGGGGGTCTCGCCTCGCGGCGCCCAGGTCTTGCGCAGCACCGGGATCAGGAGGAACCCCGACTCGTCGGCGAAGACGATGTGGGCACCCAGCCGCACAGCGTTTTTTTTGCACGGGGCCATTCGCGGTCCCGCCAACGCGCGATCGCGGCTTCGTCGCGCTCGAGTGCACGCCGCTCGGGCTTCTGGTAGCTCCATCCGAGCTGATGAAGTAGGCGACCGATGTGGTGGGGGTGATACCGGACGCGAAACTCCTTGCGGATCAGCTTGGTGATTCGCTTGCAGGTCCACAGGTCGGTCGAGTAGCCCTGTGCCATGGCACCGTGCTGAAGGAGCTCAATCAATCGCTCCAGCTGCTGGTCCGAGAGCTTCGGGGGCCGACCCGGAGACGCGCCGACCTCGAACACGGCAGCTCCTTCATCATCGCGCTTGTCCCGCCAGCGCATGACCGAGCTCGCCTGACAGCCGATGCGCCGCGCTACCTCGTTGAGGGAGTGTCCCTCATCCAGAAGCTCCAGCGCGCGACGGCGGCGGTCGGCCAACACCTCCGCAGATCCCTTGGGTCGCATGGCTCCCTCCCCCCAGCGACCCAATTATTGCATTATTTAAGCGCACATCAATAGTCTTCTTCTGTCTGTACGCTGGACTTCCGCTCATCGAAGCGCTCTCCGGCGCAACCTCCGAACTTCGCGCAGCTCGTCAGCCTCTATACGGCCCTGATCTCCCTGTTGTTTGCCTGCGACCTTGGCCGCCTTCTCATCGGCTATGGCCGGTTCGCCTCGGACTCCCGCGACCCCTACGGTCAGCTCAACGCTCTCGCCGCGCACCCGGACCCGGCAGAATCCGACGTCCTCAGGGCTGCGTTGGATTACCAGTTCACACGGGCAGAGGCGCCCCCGATCCCCGATTGGATCTGGCGCCTCCGCCGGACCACGCTCAACGAAACCTGGGCCGACGAACTCCGAACGCGGCCATAGCGGACGATCTGAAGTGGGCCGGCCCTGATCGGTCGCGATGGGGAAACAGCGAGCGCGAGCGGCGTCCTTCAGATCTCCAGCGGGAAGTCGCCCGCCCCGAAGGGGTCGAGGGCCCCGTCGACAGCGCCCCGCGCTCTGAGCGCGATGGTCTCGCGGAACTCCCGCGCCTCGGCCAGCCGGGTGAACTCGATCGTTCCATGATGCTTCTCGACGGCGGCTTCGATCTCCTCGAGGCTCACGTCGAAGAACTCCTTGCGGTGATTCACGCCGTTCCGGCGACGATGGCTGAACTCCTCGTGCAGTTGCTTCTCCAGAGCAGGAGCGTCCTCCGCGTAGATCATGGCGTGGACGTCGAAGGGGAAGGGCACTGAGGCGTCGCCCAACTCCTTGACCCGGTCCTGAGGATCGAGCCTCCGTGTCATACCGATCTTGTAGGTAGCCTCGCCGAAGGATCCGAGATTCGAGATGACGTAGACGTGTCCCGCCTTCGTCATCTGTGCGCGCGAGATCGCCCGCTCCCGTTTCTCGTGAGCCTCCGTGAGGAGCTGCTGGAGACGCTCGATCTCGAGGCGCATCTCCCCCGAGTCCGCCTCCGATCGCGCGGCGAGCTCTCGGCGCGCCAGATTCAGGGCCTTCTCGTAGCGGCGCTCCTCCTCGAGGGCTTCCTTCTCCGCGGCCTCGATCTCCTTCTTGACGCGCGCCTCTTCGCGCATCTGCTCGCGCAGTGCGCGCTGCTCCTCCTTCTCCTGATGCTGCTTCTCGGCATGCTCGTGAGCCAGCCGCAGCTCCGAGATCTTCAGGTCGAAGTATCTCGGAGAGATCGACACGTCCTGGACCTCGGCGAGCCGGCTGATCGCGTCGAAGACCTTCGCGAGGCGCTCTTCCAGCATGCGCACGTTGTTCCAGCGCACCTTCTGGACCATCGCGTCGCACTCGCCGTTGAAGGCGCGCAGGACCAGCTTGAGGTACCGGTTGGTCATTCTGGCGCCCTCGCGGCGACTGCCGCCCACCTTCCAGTCCGTCCCGCAGGTCGCCGCGGTCTTGTCCTTGACCATCGCCTTCTGGTCCTTCCGCACCTCCTCGAGCTTCGCTCGATAGCCCTCGGACGTATCGAACTCGAAGTGGGGGTTGTATAGGCCGTACTCGGCGGCATCGAGCGATTCCTCGAGGTCCCGAACCGCCTTGCGAAGGCCGTCGTAGACCTGACGTTTGGCCGCGTAGTCAGACCGGAGACCCTCGAGCCTCTCGAGCCGGCTCTTCGTCTCGCGGTCGACATCGAGGATCCCGCGGTATCGGCTCCGGAACGACCATTCGCGGATCCCGAGCCAGCACGCCACTGCAAGCAGGAGTGGAGCTGCACCCGCCAGCAGGCCGACTATGAGCGTGTGGTCGCGGAGTAGTTGCTCCATTGGCTGGCTCGCCCTTTCCCGAGAAGCGCTCAGGATCACTCCTCGACCGATCCGGGTTGCCGGTGAAGCGGTCGGACGACGCTCGACTAGCGCGAGTGGGAGGACTCAGCAGCGAACGGTGGGCGTGTACGCAGAAGCCCAGGAAAGACAAACACACGGATAGGTATGGCCGGCCCTGGGCGTCGGTCGCCAGTTGCCGGCGGGTTGCCGGTCAAGTTGCCCAGCGTCAACGCTCGTATGCAGCCCTCCGACTTCCTCGCCTTTTTCGGCCGCGGCTTCGGTTCCCCTCGCCAACGGCCTACCTCGATGCCGGGGCTTGTTCTCAACCGGCCGCGCATGCCCCGACCAACGCGCGGCGTGTCGGAGACGGATCACCGGCTCTCCGCAAGACCGGACTTCTTCGAGGAGAGGCAAGGACCTCCCGGGTTACTGGGCCGTCCTCTTCGTGCGCGCCGTGGTCCCACACCCCGCCGGATACGGCCCCTCCTCGCCCCTACTTCTCTTCGAGAAGATCCACGGGGGGGCCATCGTCGCCTTCAGGCGAAACAGAACCCTCGGCATCCGGAATGTCATAGCTTTCGAGGCCGAAACCCCACGGCTCACACGCTCGCGCGCCTACGCTTCGCCGGCCTCGTTGCCGCGACCGGCGCAAGGCTCGCTACCGGCTCGGGCGGGCTCACCCCTGGCCGGGCGGGTTTTGCACCCGCTGGACGACGAGTCGAAACTTCATGGAGTCATCGCAAGTCGGCCAATCCCAATCGACCAGCAGAGCCTGGTCGCACTTTCTCTCCTATACCCTTCGTCGAAGCGCTGATCGTTGACGCTGAATCGGTGCAATGGAAGGATTTCACAACAGGGCGGAGGAGTTCGCATGCACTCGGCGAAGCGCTCACTCGCAGTACACGTTGTGGCGGCCGCATCCGCGACTATCGCGGTCCTGCTCGCAGTGGGAGCGGAAGCCGCCCCGCGTTCGCTCGTCATCGATCACAACGGCAGTGGCGACGTCCTCGCTTTCGATCTGCTGGCCACTGGCCTCTTCGACGACGTCACCCATCGTTCGGGCACGCTCGGCGTGCCGACGCTCGACGAGCTGATCCCCTACGATTCGATCCTTTACTACACGAACATGAGCCAGCCGGACCCGGTCGGGTTCGGCGACGTCCTCGCGGACTACGTCGATGCGGGCGGGCATCTGGTCATGGCTACCTACTCGTTCGGAGGGACGACGACCTCGGTTCAAGGTCGAATCATCACGACCGGGTACACGCCACTGACGACGTCGACGACCTCCAACGGCATCGTGAGCGGCGATGTCCTCCCGGTCGATCCCAACGATTCCGTCTTCGAGGGCGTCGATCTCGGCACGATCACGTTCTCCGTCAACAGCTCCTATCCGAGACCGGACCTCGACGTGGGCGCCACCCTCCTCGCGACGGATGCAGCAGGCCGCAAGATGATCGCCCGAAATGCGAGCGGCAACGTGATCGCGGTGAACGTCTTCCCCAGGCCGATCGAGATGAACGTCGAGGGCGATCGGCTCTTCGCGAATGCTCTCCAGGTCGCCACATCGGAACCGATCTGCATCCCCTCGCATGGGTTCAGCCCTCTGATCCTCGTGTCTACGGACGGACCGCCGGTTCCGGGTACGCCCCGTGAATTCTCGAGCTTCGGAGCCCCTGCGCTCGTGCACGGTCGCGTGGCATTTCGCGGTCAGAGTGCTGGCCGCCAGGACGATGGGATCTACATCGCGGATTGTGCTGGCTTGCACACGGTTGCGGATCTCTCCACTGCGATCCCCGGTGGCGCGTGGGGGACGTTCACCGGATTCGACGACTTCGCCTTCGACGGCGCGCGCGTCGCGTTCGTCGGGCTGAAGGAGACCGATGGGGAACCCGGATTCTTTCCTCGGCGTGGGATCTATTGCGGCGATGGCATCGCAGCGACAGTGGATCGAATCGCCCAGGACCAGTTCACGGTCCGACCCATGGATTGGAGCGGCTCGAACTTGATGGAAGGCTACTGGACCGACCTGGCGATCGACGGCGATACGATCGATTTCCGCCAGCGTGATCTCTCTGTCAGTGCGGATCGCGGCTTCTATCGGTGGCAATCCGGAACCGTGCTGAAGCTGTTCGACAACGCGCAGTCGCTCCCGATAGGCATTGCGCCCGTCGGCTTCCAGCTCGGCAACTCGCACTTTCGACACCTGGCCAGTCAGGCGGCAGATCCAGTCGTCTACACGGTGGATATCGCGCGCGAGTTCAACATCAACGCTCGCGATGAGATCGTGATCTTCGACGACGGGCAGACCCGCACGCAGATCGTACGGACCGGAGACCAACCGATCGGGACGACGCTCTTCAGTGAAGGGCTTCAAGAGATTGTCAGCGTCGACATCGACGGGTCACATCTGGTCTTCAAGGGGCTGACGCGCGGACTCGACCAGGGAGTGTATCAATCGATCGATGGCAGCCCGGCCGAGCTCTTGATCTCGGAGCAGACGAGGATTCCCGGAACGCTTGAGGCATTCGATGGTGGCATCGGGGAGGTCGGTGTCGACGGTGGCTGGATCGTCTTCTTCGGCCAGGCGGACGTCGTGGGCGGCCTCGATACCCTGGCAGCCATTCGTGACGGGCGAGTCCGGGTGCTCGTACAACGAGGCGATGTTGTCGGAGGCAAGATCGTCTCGAGCATCTCCTTCCGGTCCGAAGGAGTCCACGACGGTAAGGTGGCCTACGTCCTCGGATTCGAAGATGGAACCCGAGCGGTCGCCGCTCAGTCGCTGGTAGTGCAGAAGGTTCCTGCGCTGTCGACTGCGGGACGGGTGGGATTGGTAGCGCTTCTTACGCTGTGGACCGAGCGATCCCTGGGCTCGCGAAGATCCTCGTCGACATACCGTCGGCACGTCCAGCGTGAGACGCTCTAGCCCTGAGCAGCGAGACATTCGGGGTTGTCCCGTCCACTGTTGAACTTCGGGCAGTGGCGGCTCCGATTCAGGGATCTTACGCGGCCTGCTCCTCCGCTCGCACGCCCTGCTTGAGCTCGTGAGCCTCGAGGGCCTGGACAAGCTGGATCATGTCTCGGTAACCTCGAAGCTTGCGGAAGCGCTTGCCCGCTTCGAAGACGGCGGCTCCGACCCAGCGGAGGATCATCTTGCCTCCGCGCCACCGCTTCACGGTTTTCGTGTAGTCGGCAACGGAGCCGTTCAGGTTCTCGATCGGCTTCGTCGTCCGCGGCGTGCGGTAGTGCGCGCCCGGGATCCCGAGGACCAGGAGGGTGAGCGTCTCCTCGAGGCCTTCGCGGATCGAGGCGGCCGTACCGGGATGCTCCGTCTCGAGGGAGGCGGCAAGCCGCTCGAGCTGGCGACGTGCCCGCTCCGCCGTCGACGCGCCCCAGGCCTGCCGGAGTGCACGGACGACGCCCGGCCGTAGGGACTTGGGCAGATGGTCGAGAACGTTGCGCTGCTTGTGCACCTGGCAGCGCTGCACGAGGGAGAGAGCCCCGAACACGTCCCGGATGGCTTTGCGCAGCGCCTTCGAGCCGTCGATCACGAACAGCAGCGCCTGGTCGCTCGGAAGGCCCCGCTCGATCAGGTCTCGGAGAAGCGCCTTGGCCACCGAGGCGTTCTCCGTCGACCCCTCCCAGAGGCCCAGAGGCTGCTTCTCGCCGTCGGTGTCAACCCCCAGGGCCAGGAGCACGCAGTGGTCCCGGAAGGCGATCCCGTCTACCAGCGGATAAGGGATTTCTAGCCCCGTTTTCGGCTCCAGATCCGATAACTCTTCCCTCTGTCAAGCAGGGGGGCGAGGGGGTCAGGCCCCATCCCGGGAAGGCCCTGGCTGCGTACGCGGGCCTCGTGCCGTCGGTGCGCCAGCGTGGGGACGCCCTCCGGCTGGGCTCGATCACCGAGACCGGCTCGAAGGCGCTGCGCTCCACCCTCGTGCAGGCCGCGGAGGGGGAACCTATGCACCCAACTCGGACAGCAGGGTCGACCGCCATCATGGAAGGACGGACAACAACAAGCGGGGTCCTCGAGTCCGATGAGCCCCCGAAGTGTCAAGTTCCTAGGTGGATGCCCCTACGCGGAGGACATCATCGCCTTAGGGGAGAACAGAACCCACGGCATCCGGGACGTCACCGCTCTCGAGTCCAGAACTCTCCGGCTCACATGCTCACGTGCCTCCTTCGATCCGCGCGGCCTGGTCGTATCGAGAGACCTATGATCCTCACGAGATTCATCCACGCAGGGGAGATCTGAACATGATCCGACTGATGATCCTCGCGGGCACTCTTCTGCTCATCGCCGGGGGGCCGGCATGGGCCTTGGACAGCGACGGTGACGGAGTGGAAGACTCCGAAGACAACTGCACCCTGGTGGCCAACGCCGGCTCCTTGATCTGCGACAGCGACCTGGACGGCTACGGGAACGCCTGTGATGCCGACTACGATGACAACGGCAACGTCAACATGGCGGATTTCGGTCTCTTCCAGGACAACTTCGGCAACGCGGGCGAGACCGACCACGACTGCAACGGTTTCACCACCATCGGCGACTTCGGGCAGATGAGCAACATGTTCGGCACGGCACCGGGACCTTCGGGCCTCAGCTGCGCGGGTACCCCGTCCTGCGTCTCGGGCCCCGGCCTTGGAGACCTCACGGTAGCCCCGTCGCTGGTCGAGCCTTGGCACGGCTCTTCCAGTCCGGTGAAGTACCCGAACCCAGCCGCGCTGGGCTTTCCATACGACTACACCAACGGGACCTACGACGTCTCTACCGAAGCGGGCCGCGCCGACCTCTACACCGATACCGGCGTAGATTGCCGGCTCGACAGCGACGATCCAGCCGGCCCCATTGCGGACTTCGACCCAGCCGACAACACGACCACCGACGACACCCTGTTCGCTCGCTGTGTGGCCAACATCCCCAACCTCACCGAGCAGACCGCCATCACCATCGACTGGGGCGGGGCGGTCGTAAACCTGCTGGCCTCCTATCTTCCTCACGGGTTCGTCCTCCCGTTCTGGGACCCCTGGATCCACCACACCAACGTCGTATTCGAGTGCAACCCGACTCAGCCACAGGGAGCCTGTATCGGGATCACCGGTAGACGGGAGATGTGGGCCGGCTGGCCCAACTGGATGGGTGCCACCGGGGCTGCGGGCTTCAGTTACCCCATCGATGTTCTCGGTCCCACGGACACGAAAGGCGAAACCCTTCTGACCGTCGCCCCCAGCAGCCTGAGCCAGGTCGACGTGGACAAGGACGTGGTGGTTGTCTGGGGGGACTCCCGGACCGGATATTCGGCCGACCACAACGTGCCCTACTGGCAGTCCCACGTCAGCTGCGTGGATGGCTCGAATGCCACCTGCGGCACGGACCAGGTCAGGCTGGCGCGGCCCATCCCCGACACCTTCGTCAACCCCAAGATCAGTGCTGTAGGCGGCTTGACGACGGAACACGCTGCCGTCCAAGGCCTCAAGTTCTCCGACATGACCATCCGGTGGAACACCGCCCCAGCATCGAAGGGCGGTCTCATCCTCGTCGTCCAGGGCGCCAACCGGTTCGAGATGACCGGAGTGACCCTCGGCGGTGGATACGCTGACATCATGGGAGCCAGCTTGATGTCTCAGTCCTGGATCCACAAGAACGTCTTCCTGGACCTGACCGAGAACAACGGTGGCACGAAATCCAGTCTCTGGCTCTACAACGTCAGCGACAACATCATCGAGAACAACATCTTCGCAGAGACCAACCGGGGTATCACTTTCGGCGAGAAAGACCGAGGTTCGGCCATGCTGAACGTCGTCGCCTACAACTACTTCCCGGACGCACAGGTGATTGGCTGCAAGACCGTCCCGACCAGTGGGGCCATTGGTCGAGCCATCTTCTTCCACGGCGAAGGTGAGTCCATGAACCTGGTAGAGGGCAACGACATCAACTGCCCCATCCATTCGGATGCTTTTTTTGGCTGCAAGGGGCCCAACCAGGTCATGTACCGCAACCGGGCTCCGGCCTGCACCAAGCTTCCTGGGGCAAGTGGCTTTCGTGCCTGTGGTTGGACGTCTCACGACGACACCGGTCAGTGGACCTCCGACCTGTGCTTCGACAAGTACGTCCTCATTGGCAACAGCAGCGCCTACAGCTTCAGCGGTACCACCAATGGCATCGACTCTGGCATGTCCAACAGCCACATCAGCTACAACCGGACCAGCGATGCTCACGGAGCCGTAGACGGGATGCCGGGATGTCGTCTCACTCCGAACGGCTACGGCTTGGACAACTCGGGGAAGTGTACGTTCCAAGGCGGAAACGACAGCACCTACCTGACCTACGAGAACCAGGTCTTCGACCAGGACACCGTCCCCACTGGCTGGGACACCCTCGACATCCCCACGTCCTTCTACCTCTCCAGCGAGCCCGACTGGTGGAACGACGATGTCGACGGCGCCTTGTGCGAGTGGGACCACGACGGCATCGGGTCCTTCGGTGACGACTTCAGCGGCGACCTCTGCAAGCTTCCCGCTCAGGTCCGCTGCGAAGCAGGAGGTTACGGATCGTGCTGATGTGACTGAGCATCACAGGGGGATGGCGTCTGCGGGCAGCTACGTGAGTCCCCGAGATCAGAAGGGTTGGTGCCTCCCGACCCCGCTGGTCATCCTCGAGCTGGGGAACCGACGACACCCAACGAGAGGAGACACCCGCGGATCTGTACATCGGCATCGACGTCCACGCCGGGCGGGCACTTGTGCCTGTGTAGGCAAGCGTCAGGACGCTTGCCCATCGAGGCCGTCCGCACGATCCCAGGCCAGAAGCATCTGGTCTTCGAGGAGGGACTTCAGAGTTCGTAGCCGTACGAGACGCTTCGGCCTCATGTGGACGAGATCGTGGTGGCGGGCGTGGATGTCTACAGCACCCGTCGGCGCGAGGCGTGCCAAACCAGCTCTGATCCAGCGCGCAGGCGAGGGCGATCCGGCTCTTCGATCATCTCGACTTCTTGCGGGAGCAGAAGAAGCAGGCGGAGGCCGATCTCCTTCGAGAAGCCGAGAAGCACCCTGTCGCCCGGATCCTGGAGATGGCGCCCGGCTTTGGGCCGATCCGAGCAGCGCGGCTGGTTCCGATCGTCGTCACGCCCCACCGCTTCCGAACGAAACGACAGTTCTGGAGCTACTGCGGCCTCGGCATTGTGACTCGCTCGAGCTCGGACTGGGTCCAGGCGGCCGACGGAGGCTGGATCAGCGCGCGCTCCCCAGACGCGGCGCCTCTCGCGCCAACACAATCGCTTCTTGAAGGACATCTTCAAGGGCGCCGCGACGACGGTGATCACGCAGCGCAACAAGGACCCGATCTACGAGCGCTATGAGCGGCTCTTCGACGGCGGCACGAAGCCGACCCTCGCGAAGCTGAGCCTGGCGCGCATGATTGCAGCAACCGTGCTGCGGATGTGGAAGGACGAGGAGGAGTACGACCCCGGACGAGCCGGTCCGCCCTCGGAGACACGCGAGGGCTAGGCGGCGGCTCGATCGGGAGAGTCGACGAGTAGGCAGCCATCCGAGCGCGCAGCCGCGAAGAGTGTTCGCATGCCACGCCTTGCGTGGCCGCGGAGGTGAGCATCCATGTCCTTCCTGGCCTGCGGCCTACAGCCTGGAGGTCCGACGGCTAAGCGATGCCCCTCCGAAGAACCAAACGAAGCGATGGCCGAAAGAGGCCCAGATGGAAGGATGGTGCCCACGATCCCGTGGAGAGCACATGCGCCAACGAATCGCGATGCGACGAAGGTGCCCTCGAACCGAATCCTCAGACCGAGCCGCTCGTAGCGGTTCCGCAGCTGCTCCAGCGGAGCCATCAGCAGAAACTCTCGACTCGAGACCGCCCAGCCGGAACGGGAGCAGACGCCGGGATCGAGGAATCCGCGGCGAGTGGGGAAGTGCGTCTTGCGCTCCGCCCCATGGAAGGAAACAGAAGCCCCGCTTCCAGGTCGAGTTCCGATGACTCGACCTCTGTCAACCAGGGGGGCGAGGGGAGTAGGGCCCATCCCGGGCGGTGAGCCAGGTGAAGGCACGGCTCGCGTTCACCGACCCGGGAGACGCGTGATGAGCACCGCCCAGCTCACCCTCCTGCGACACGGTCTGAGCGTCTGGAACCGCGAGAGGCGGTTCACGGGGTGGACCGACGTAGAGCTGACCGACCAGCGACGGGCCGAGGCCGCCCGCGTCGGCCGGCTGCTCGTCGAGCACGGCTTCCACTTCGACATCTGCTTCTGCTCGGAGCTGCGACGCAGCCGGAAGACGCTTCGGATCCTGCTCGCCGAGGTCGAGCGGCACGAGGTGCCGGTCGAGCACAGCTGGCGCCTGAACGAGCGCCACTACGGCGCGCTCCAGGGCCTGACCCGCTGGCAGGCGCTGCGCCGATAAGGCCTGCGCAAGGTGCTCGAGTGGCAGAAGGACCGCGGCGGCCCGCCGCCGGCCCTCTCCCCCGACGACCCGCCCGCCCCCGCCCGAGACCCGCTCTACGCGGACGTCCCGGAGGAGGATCTGCCGCTCACCGAGAGCCTCGACGACACGATGGAGCGGCTCCTGCCCTACTCGTACGGCGTCATCGCGCCGGAGCTCCGGAAGGGCCGGATAAGGTCCTCGTCGTCGCCCACCGCAACACCCTGCGCGCGCTGGTGGAGCACCTGAGTCACGTCGAGGGCGCCGCCGCGCGCGCCCCGCATTCCACTCGCGAGAAGCCGTCGTCGAGGGCGGTCTCGTCGTCGCAGGATGCGCCGTCGAGCTGGGCCTGGCTCAGGCCGCGGGCTTCGCGGAGATCGGCGCCCGCGAGGTTCGTGCCCGCGAGCTTCGCATCCCCGAGCGATGAGCCCCGGAGGTCCGCGCCCGAGAGGTCGGCGCCGGATAGGTCGGCGCCCGAGAGGTCGGCGCCCGA
>JAAUYK010185063.1_pt1 | contig 26700 bp, 24 predicted proteins | sample 7278021 | NCBI WGS metagenome assembly JAAUYK01 (sample SAMN14350223, study PRJNA611818) | marine sediment metagenome | isolation source: surface marine sediment (1.8m) | place: French Polynesia: Moorea | collected 2018-08
CTGGATCGCCTTCTCGCGCTGGTCGCCCGAGGGCAGATCGATGTCGATGTCGGGCCACTCGCCCCGCTCCTCCGAGAGGAAGCGCTCGAAGAGCAGCTCCATCCCCACCGGGTCCACCGCCGTGATGCCGAGCGCGTAACACACGGCGCTGTTGGCCGCGGAGCCCCGGCCCTGGGCCAGGATCCCCTCCTCGCGGGCGAAGCGGGCGATGTCGTGGACGATCAGGAAGTAGCCGGCCAGCTCGAGCTTCTCGATCACCGCCAGCTCGTGCTCGATCTGGCGCCGCGCGCGCTCGGGCAGCGGCGAGCCGTAGCGCTCGGTGGCGCCGTACTCGGTGAGGATGCGGAGGAAGGAGTCCTGGGTCTCGCCCGGCGGGATCGGGTAGGCGGGGAAGCGGTAGCCCAGGTCCTCGAGGGTGAAGGCGCAGCGCTCGGCGATCTCGCGGCTGGTGCGCAGCCAGTCGGGCCGGTCCGCGAAGCGCCGCGCCATCTCCTCGGACGCGCGCAGGTGGTGCTCGGCGTTGCGGGCCAGTCGGCGCCCCGCCCGGTCGAGGGTCGTCTTCCAGCGCAGGCAGGTGAGGGCGTCGAAGAGGCGGCGTCCGTCGGGCCGGGCGTGGCGCACGTCGTTGCTGGCCGCGATGGGCACGCGCGCGGCCTCCGCGACCGCGACCGCGCGCCGCGTCGCGGCCTCGAGATCGCGGTGCAGGTGGCGCGAGACGTCCACCGCCGTGCGGCCGGGAAAGAGCGCGCGGGTGTGGTCGAGCCGCTCGGGGCTGAGGGTCGCGTCGCCGCGGAGCAGGGCGCTGAGGTCGGCAGCGTGCTGCTCGAGCTCGTCCCAGGTGACGGCGGCCTCCCCGAGGCGTGCTTCTCCGTAGGAGCCTCCCCGTTTGGCGCCCTTGCCGCCCCGCGCCTGGCCCAGGGTGAGGAGGCGCGAGAGGTTGCGGTAGCCGCGCCGCGACTCGACGAGGAGCAGCAGCTCCTCGCCGGGCGAGCGCTCGTCGGGTACGACGCGCACCACTGCGCCCACGATCGCCCGTACCCCGGCGCGTGCGGCGGCCTGGTGGAAGCGGGGAATGCCGTAGAGACCGCCCCGGTCCGCCAGCGCGAGCGCAGGGTGGCCGAGCTCGGCCGCCGCCTCGACGAGGTCCTCCGGATTCGAGGCCGCCTCGAGGAACGAGAACGCACTCCGACAGCGCAGCTCGACGTAGTCGCCGTACGGGGAACGGGGGGCGGGCATGAACGAGTCAGATTTTCGCTTTTTGTTCGCAATCCGTCAACGGGAAGGACCCGAATCCGACGGGGGAGGTGTCCCCGCCGAGAAGCCCGCTTCAAGCCAGGCCAGGGCGTCGCCGACGAATACCCGTAGACGAGGAGATCCGTCCCCATGACGTCGCCCGCGATCCGGGACACGCGATGTTCCTGAATACGGCCCTCCTGGGGTCCAGGCTGGCTCGGCTCTTCCGGCATCGGGACATCGAAGCGGCCGCGGACCGCACATGGGAGCTGGCGCCGGCCGAGAGCCGCGTCGATCGGCCCGCCCTCTTCCTCGAAGAGGACCTGGACAAGATCGAGCGCGTCAGTCCCTACACGACGGAGGAACGCGTCACGCGCATGATCCGCGGCGGCGAATCACGGCATGGCGCCACCAGGAAGTATCTGTTCCGGAACGCCTGCGTCACGTCGACCGGGGTGTACCGCGCCCTGCCGCCCTATGGAGCGAGACTGAATCGCGAACGCGCGCGTTTCGTGGAGGAGGGTCGGCTGGAGCACCGCGAGGAAGGTGCGCTCGCCTGCTCGTGGATCGGGAACGTCTTCTTCGGGGACTGGCTGAAGTGCGACGTGCCGCTCAACTACCTGGTTCGCGAGCACGGGCCGGCCCTGAGCGTCGAGCGCCCGCCCTACGCTCACGAAGCGGACTACCGGGAGATCCTGGACGTTCACACCGAGACGGTGCGCAACGTGCGATTCGGCCGTCTCTGCCTCTTCGACAACGGGGGCCAGACCAGCCACAAGCGCAAGTACATCGAGCAGGCCCGGGAGAACGTGCGCAAGGGCCGAGGGCCGGGAGAGAAGAGGCCCGTCATGCTGCGCAGAGGATCGTCCGGTGAGCGACGCAGTGTCCGGAACGAAGAGGCCATCATGGATTTCGTCCTCGGGCTCGGTGGCGCCGTGCTCGATCCCGAATCCATGACGGCCGCTGAAATCGTCGACGCGACGCTCGACGCCTCCATCGTGCTCGGTGTCGAAGGCAGCCAGCTGGCCCACGCGCTCTACACCATGGCGGACGACGGATGCGTGTTCGTTCTGGGGCCGCCCACGCGTTTCGACTGCGGGTACAAGGAGTACACCGACTGCATGGGCATGCGCTTCGCGTTCGTGGTGGGTCGGGAGTCGGAACAGGGGACCATCTTCGACCTGGATGGGATCCAGCGGGTCACGGATCAGGCGTTGAGCGCGATCGGCTGACACCTGCGTACCGGCGAGAGCCACGCTGCGTCTCGGTGGTGGCGGGAGGGAGAGCCCTTCACGGGAGGGGCCAAAGCGCCCGTGCCGCCCGTACGATGGGGTCGACGGCCGCGTGTCGAGCGAGGGGCGACCCCGATGCGACCCGAGGATGGTGAGCTCTGGGAGCGGATCCGGGACTTCGAGATCGGCCCGACGGGCACGGCCCTCGGCTTCGCCGACCGCCTCGCGCGCGAGAACGGCTGGTCGCGCGCACACGCCGACCGCGTCATCGAAGAGTACAAGCGCTTCGTGTTCCTGGCGGCGACGGCGGATCGGTGCCTCACGCCGTCCGACGCCGTCGACCAGGCCTGGCATCTGCACCTCGTCTACACCGAGTCGTACTGGCACGAGCTGTGCCGGGAAATCCTCGCTCGGCCCCTTCACCACGGTCCCACCCGCGGCGGGCGCGCCGAGGCCCGGAAGTACCGCGGGGCCTACGAGCGGACGCTCGACCGCTACGCCGAGACCTTCGGTCCCCCGCCGCGCTCGATCTGGCCCGACCCCGCCGCTCGCTTCGCCGGCGCCGAGCGATTCCGGCGCGTCGACACCGCGCGACACTGGGTCGTCGCGCGACCCGACCTGCGTCGGGGCGGCTCGCTCGCGCTGGGCGCCGCCACGGCCCTCGCGGCGCTGGGCTGCGGCGCCCTCATCGGCCGCGGGCAGTCCCCGCTCGAGAGCATCGGAGACGTCGTGCTGATCGGCGGCTTCGTCTGGCTGATCTTCTGGATCGGGCGCAACGCGGGCGGCAGCGGTCGGGGGGGCGGCGGGAGCTGCGGCGGGACGGGCTGCGGGGGCTGTGGCGGCGGAGGTTGCGGGAGCTGAGGCCGGGTCGCGACGCGACGCTCGGACTCCAGCGCTCGCATCGCTCCCGTGCGCATCGGGAGTGCCCCCTGCGGCACGCGGATGGGCGATGCGGAGCGGATCTTCTCGGGCCCCCGTAGCCAGGGTCCGTGCCTGGGGTACGCTGTGCCGCCGTGCGAGCCTCGCGCCCCCACCTCGCGACGGATGCAACGCGCGCTCGCCGCGGCGTGAAGGGCCACCCCCGGACCGGGGCGGCTCCCTAGTGTCCTGTCCCAGAAGTTCGGCTGCATTCGGAGGGCCCTTTCGCCCGCTGGCTGCGTTTCGCTCCCTGCGGCGGAGCTTCGGCTATGCCTCAGTCGCGCGCCTTGCCAGCGGGCGAAATGACCCTCCTCGGTGCACTTCGAGCTTCGCGAATCGCATGGTACTTCGACGCCGAACTTCTGGGACAGGACACTAGCGTGGCCTCGGTCGTCGTCGTCGGAGCGGGCATCGCGGGGCTCGCGTGCGCGCTGGAGCTGCGGCGCGCGGGGCACGACGTGGAGGTGCTCGAGCGCGAGGCCGTGCCCGGTGGCCGCATGCGGAGCGAGCGCTGCGGCGCCTTCCAGATCGAGCGCGGGGCCCGGTTCCTCACCAGCGGCTACCGCGAGCTGCACGCGCTGGCCCGCCTCGCCGGCGTGCACGAGCGCATCCGGCCACTCGGGCGCAGCCACACGGCCATCCTGCGCAACGGAGCGCTCCACCCGGTCCACGCCGGGGCACTGATGCGTTCGAGACTGCTCTCCGCCCCCGCGCGGGCGCGGCTGCCGGGCCTTGCGGTCGAGCTGGCGCGCGCCTGGCGCCACCTCGATCCGCAGCATCCGGAACGCGCCGCCGCCCTCGATCGTGAGGACCTGGCGCGCGGAATGCGCCGCGTCGTGGGCGACGAGGCCGGCGAGTACCTGCTGGCGCCGCTCCTCTCGTCCAGCTTCGACGGCGATCCCGAGGATCTCTCCTGGGCCCTCGCACTGCTCACGCTGCGCGACGCGCTCAGGCGGCCCAGCCTCCAGGCCTTCGAGGGCGGGATGGGAGCGCTCACGCGAGCGCTCGCCGAGCGCGTGCCCGTTCGCCTCGGCTGCGACGTGCTCTCCGTCGAGACCGAGACCGACGGTGCGCGGGTCCGCTACCGCGCGCGGGGTCGCGAGGACGGGGTGGCGGCGGACGCGGCGGTGGTCGCGCTGCCCGGCAGCTCGGTCGCGGCCGCGTGTCCCAAGCTCACACCCGCGGAGCGCGGCTTCTTCGAGCAGGTCCGCTACGCGCGGGGCGCCATCGTGCACCTGCTCTTCGAGCGCGCGCCCCGGACGCCTCGCCACTGCGACGTGGCCTTCCCGCGCCGCGAGGGGCTCGACCTCTACGGGGTGTGCGACGACCGCCACCGGCCCGGCGCGGTGCCGCCCGGGGGCGGCTTGCTGCATGCCGCCCTCACGACGAAGGCCGCCGCGCGCCTGTGGCACGCCTCCGACGCGTCCCTCGCCGACCTCGTGCTCGAGAACCTCGCCTATACCCCGGTGGGACGGCTCCGGCCGAGCGGCTTCGCCGTGCACCGCTGGCCCGCGCTGCTGCCCCGGTTCCGGGCGGGCTACCTCGGGCACCTTGCGCGCTTCCACACGCGCGCCGACCGCTCGCCGCGCCTCGCGTTCGCGGGCGACTACCTGGCCGGCCCCCGTGCGGAGGCGGCGGCGGCGAGCGGCCGTCGCGCCGCCGCCGAGATCGTGCGGGCGCTCTAGCCTCCCGCCTGCTCGGCCAGCGCCTCCGCCTCGCCGACCATCTCCTCCAGCAGCGCCAGGCCCCCGTCCCAGAAGCGCGGGTCCGCGACGTCGAGGCCGATGCGGGAGAGCAGCGCCGCCGGCGCGTCGGAGCCGCCCGCCTCGAGCAGCTCCAGGTAGCGGGGCACGAACGCGGCGCCCTCCTCGTCGTAGCGGCGCACCAGGGCCAGCACCAGCAGCTCGCCGAAGGAGTAGGCGTAGCAGTAGAAGGGGGAGTGGACGAAGTGGGGGATGTAGAGCCACCACCAGGCGTAGTCCTCGGAGAGGTGGACCGAGTCGCCGAACATGGGCCGGTTCGCGTCCATCCACAGCGCGCTCATGCGGTCCACGGGGAGCTCGCCCTCCTCGCGGCGCGCCGCGTGGAGCGCCTGCTCGAAGCGCGTCATCGCCACCTGGCGGAACACGGTCGCGAAGGCGTCCTCGAGCTTTCCGCACAGCAGGGACAGGCGGGTCCCCGGGTCCGACTCCTCGCCCATCAGGCGGCGGAAGACCAGCATCTCGCCGAACACGCTGGCGGTCTCGGCCGTGGTGAGCGGCGTGTTCTGCTCGAAGAGCCCGCGGCCCGCGGCGAGGTGCTGGTGCACGCCGTGGCCCAGCTCGTGGGCCACCGTCATCACGTCGCGCAGGTTGCCGGTGTAGTTGAGGAGCACGTAGGGGTGGACGCTCGGCACGGTCGAGGCGCAGAAGGCGCCGCCCCGCTTGCCCGGGCGCAGCTCGGCGTCGATCCAGCGCTCGTCGAAGAAGCGGCGCGCCACGTCGGCCATGCGCGGGTCGAAGTCGCCGTAGGCGTCGAGCACGATGCGGCGCGCCTCGTCGAAGCTCCGAGTCCCTGCGGCCTGGGGCAGCGGGGCGTAGCGGTCGAAGTCCGCCAGGCTCGGCAGGCCCAGCAGCTTCGCCTTCAGGCGGTAGTAGCGCGCCACCAGTGGATAGCGGTCCACGCAGGCCGAGAGCAGCGACTCCACGCTCTCGTCCGGGATCTCGTTGGCGAGGTTGCGGCTGCGCATCGGGACCGGATAGCTGCGCAGCCGGTCGTCCACCGACTTGTCCTGCACCAGCGTGTTGAAGAGGAAGGCGAGCACGCGGGAATTGCGCTTGAGCCCTTCCGTCAGGGCGCGGGCGCCCTCGCGGCGGACCTCCCGGTCGGGCTCGTAGAGCAGCGACAGCACCTCTTCCTCGGAGAGCTCCCGGGTCTCCCCATCGCGCTGCACGCTGAAACGCATGCCGGCGAGGATCTCGTCGAAGAGCCGGCTCCAGGCGTTGCGGCCCGTGTTGGCGGTCTCGGCGAGGATCCGCTCCTCGGGCTCGCTCAGCAGGTGGGGCCGGTAGCGGCGCATCGACTCGAGCAGGTGGCGGCGCCGCGCCAGGGCCGGGTCCTTCAGCAACGCTTCGGCCTGCTCCGCCTCGAGCCCGACCCACTCGAGCTCGAAGAACAGCAGCACGGTCTGGAGCCGGGTCACGCGCTCCTGGACGTGCTGCATGAGCGCCCCGTTACGCGGTGTGGCGGTGTCGGCGGCGAAGAGCAGCGACGCGTAGGCGCCTGCGCGCGAGGGCGCCTCCTGGAGCGCCTCGTAGGCGTCGAGCGCCTCGGCGAGCTCCGCGGCATCGAGCGAGGCGACGCGTCCGCGGTAGCGCTCCGCAAAGGCCTCGGCGCGCTGCTGTGCGTCGTCGAGGTCCGCGTCGATGCGCGGGTCGTCGGGACTCCCGTACAGGTGCGACAGGTCCCAACGGACCCCCGCCGCGGGCCCGCCCGCATTGCCGCTCTCGGCCTGCATCGCCATCGCTTCCTCCGTCCGCGCCGCGTCTTCCCGTCCTTGGGTCGACGGGTCCCCCGGTGGTTGGGGCGCCGAGCATAGCGGTACACTCGGGATCGCGATGAACGCCGGACGCGTCGTGCTCCACGCCGACATGGACGCCTTCCTGCGGCTCCGGAACGATGCTCCCGCTGCTGTGCGAGCTGCCGCATGAACCCGCGCCGACTTGCGCTCGCGCTCTCCGCCCTGGTCGTGGCCGCCTGCGCGTCGCCCGATCCGCGAGAGACCCGTCCGGACGTCGTGCTGATCGTGGTCGACGCCCTGCGTGCGGATCACCTGGGATTCCACGGATACGCCCGCGACACGAGCCCTGCACTCGATCGGCTCGCGTCGGAGTCCGCGGTCTTCGAGGCCCATATCAGCCACTCGGGCCAGACCGTTCCCGCCACCCTCTCGCTCATGATGTCCCAGCTGCCCGCGGAGCACGGATTCGTCGTTGTCGATTTCGGCGAGAACCCGCCGTACTACCCCGATTCGTACCATTTCCTCCAGGAGGTGTTCCGGGAAGCGGGCTTCGAGACCGCCGGCTTCGTCGCCAATCCGCACCTCGACGAGCGGACGGGCTTCGAGATCGGGTTCGAGCACTACCAAAACGACTGGACCGACGCGGCAACGCTCAACGGAAGGGCCATCGCCTGGATCGGCTCGCAGGAGCGTTCGCGGCCCTACTTCCTGTACCTCCACTACATCGACGTCCACAGTCCCTACGTGCCACACCCCGGCTACGAGGATCGCTTCGATCATCCGGGTGGCGAGCTGGTCTACGCCAACGGCGAGCCGGAATCCACGCCCTCCCCCGAGGATCTGGCGACGACCCAGGCGCTGTACGATGCGGGCATCCGCTACGTCGACGATCAGATCGGCCGGCTTGTCGAATGGCTCCGCGACGAGGGCAGGCTCGATCGGACGATCCTGGTCGTCACTTCCGACCACGGCGATGCGTTCTACGAGCACGGTCACCTCGGCCACGGGACGACGCTCTACGGCGAGCTGTTGCGGATCCCGCTCCTGATCCGATATCCGCCCGCCGTCGAGCCCGGACGGCGGCGCCACCTGTCGGCACAGATCGACGTGGCCCCCACGCTGCTACGGCTGACCGGAATCCCGCTGCCCGCGAGCTTCCGGGGCACGGACGTGTTCCAGGAGCCGAAGCGCATCGAGGCTCAGCTCGGGGACTGGGTGGCGATCCACTCCAGCGACCACAAGCTCGTCCACAATCGCGCCGAGGGCCGCTTCGAGTTGTACGCGATGTCGGACGCTCTGGATCTCGTGCCCCTGGAGGATCCGAGGGCCCGCGAGGGTCTGGCCGATGCGATGGAACGCTACCTGGAACTCGAGCCGATCGGCGCAGCACGTCGCCCGGGAGGAGCGCGAGCCTGGTCAGAGGAGCAGATCGAGCAGCTTCGGGCCCTTGGGTACGTGGACTAGGCAAGTGCCCCACGCCAATCCCGGGATGCTCTCCTGGGAGGGCGGCCTGCGGGCGACGCCTACCTGGGAAGCTCCCGCGGGCTCCACCCAAGCGCGGCGGCCCGCCGCCGGAGCGCGCCGCGGAACGGTCGCCGCCAGCCGGGCTGACGCTCCGAGATGTTCCCTCGCCTTGCCCGTTCTCGCGGACACTCCGGGTCGCACGCTGCCCGTCCCCCGTGTGGACGGTCGTGTCGTTGCTGGGCCCCCCGGTCGTGGGGGCGCCGAGCATAGCGGTACACTCGGGATCGCGATGAACGCCGGACGCGTCGTGCTCCACGCCGACATGGACGCCTTCTACGCCGCCATCGAGCAGCGCGATCACCCGGAGCTGCGCGGCAAGCCGGTGATGGTGGGGGGCACGGGAAGCCGGGGCGTGGTCGCTGCGGCCAGCTACGAGGCGCGTCGCTTCGGCGTGCACTCCGCCATGCCGAGCGTCGAGGCGCAGCGGCGCTGCCCCCACGGGATCTTCGTGCCCGGCTCCATGCGGCGCTACGGCGCCGAGTCGAAGCGCATCTTCGCCATCTTCCGCCGCTTCGCCCCGGCCGTGCAGGGGCTCTCGCTCGACGAGGCCTTCCTGGACCTCACCGGGACCGAGCGCCTACTGGGACCCCCGCTCGAGGTGGGACGCCGGCTGCGCCAGGCCGTGCGCAGGGAGACCGACCTGGCCGTCTCGGTCGGGATCGCGCCGGTGAAGATGGTGGCGAAGATCGCCAGCGACGCGGCCAAGCCCGACGGGCTGCTCGAAGTGCGGGCCGACGCGCTGCGGGCCTTCCTCGACCCGCTGCCCGTGCGACGCATCTGGGGCGTGGGGCCGGTGGCGGAGCGGCGGCTCCAGGCGGCGGGCTTCCAATGCATCGGGGATCTCGCGCGCTGCGACCCCGCGCGCCTCGAGGCCACGCTCGGTGGCTGGGGTCTCGAGGTCGGGCGCCTCGCGCGGGGCGAGGATCTCTCCGAGGTCGAGCCCTATCGCGAGCCCGTCTCCTACAGCGAGGAGAACACGTTCGCGGCCGACGTGAGCGAGCGCTCGTTGCTCGAGAGCGCCATCGTCACCCACGCGGAGGCCGTCGCGCGGCGGCTGCGGCGCGACGCGCTCCGGGCGCGCAGCGTGGTGCTGAAGCTCAAGCTGGCGCGTCGCGTCGCGAAAGGGCCGCGGGGCTACCCCATCCTGACCCGCCGTCTCACCCTGCCCGAGCCGACGAACGACGGCGAGGTGATCGCGCGCGCCGGGCGCCGCCTGCTCTCGCGCGCAGCGCTCGCGGAGCCGGTACGGCTGCTGGGCGTAGGGGTCACGAACCTCGAGCCCGGCGACGCCGGTCAGCTTCCGCTCTTCCCGCCGCCCGAGAGCGAGCGGCGCCGCGCGCGGCTCAACCGCGCCCTCGACCAGATCTCCGAGCGCTTCGGCACGCGGGCGGTGGTGCGCGGTGACGCCGCGGACGCCGAGCGTGCGGGCCTCTCCCACCAGATCAAGCGGGGAGACGAATAGCGGTCGCGTCAGGACGCCGACCCGTCTCGGGTCGGCCGACGCGCTCCTACGCCCCGCGCTTCTCCCAGCGGTAGACGCGCATGGGGGGCATGTTGAGCAGGACTGTCTTGACGCTGGCCCGCCCGAAGACCTCGCTCCCCAGCATCTCCACCCGGTCGCGCACCTGGTAGGCGACGAAGCGTCCGCCGGGCTCGAGCGCGTCGCGGACCGAGCGCAGGATCGCGCGGCCGATCTCGCGGGGCATGGTGGAGAAGGGAATGCCCGAGAGGATGGCGTCGGGCGCGGGCAGCTCGTGCTTCTCCAGGATCTGGACGATGTCGGTCGCGCTGCCCTCGTGCACGATCAGGCGCGGGTCGTCCATCCGGCGCAGCAGACGCACGAAGCGCGGGTTGATCTCGATCGAGAGCAGGCGCGCGTCGGGCTTCATGGCGCGCAGCAGCGCGCGGGTGGTGCCGCCGGTGCCGGGCCCCAGCTCGACGATCAGGTTCGCGTCCTCCACGCCGGCGCAGCGCGTGATGTGGCGCTCGAGGAAGCGCGAGCTCGGGATGATGGATCCGACCTCCTTGGGACGCGAGAGGAAGCCCTGGAAGAACGCGAGCCGATCGTCGGGCTGCGGTCGGAGGCGGTTCAGTTCGGGCATGGCGGCGAATCCTCGTGGTCTGGCCTCGTGGGCATGCACGTCGGCGCGGGGGTGTTCTCGTATGGCGGGTGGATGACGTTCCGGAAGAGAGCCGGAGGAGGTTGGAGCCGCAGGGTAGCCCAATGAGGGCCGGGTGCGGCAACCTGTTCTCGACTCGCGGTGAAAAGCACCCTGTTCAGTCGTATACGGCGTCGATCTCCCAGCGACGACGAACGTGGTCGAAGCGCAGGCGCGCGACGACGCCATCGCTGGTCTGGACATCGAAGTGGTCGTAGGCGAAGCGCGCCTCGTGCGACCACCAGCTCCCCGTCGTGCGCCAGGGGCCCGCGAGACGCAGCACCCGGCCCTGGGCGACGGCGCTGCGGATCCACGCGGGATGCGCGCCGTGCAGCCGGACCTCGGCGGCCGCCGGGGGGCGCAGGGCGCGCGCAGCGAGGGTCCGGCGTGGCCCGTCGGGCGCCGGATCTTCGCCCGGGCTCGGGCTTCGGCCCGGCGAGAAGCCGGTCAGCGCGAAGGCGTCGGGGCGGTGATCGTCGGGCACGCGCGGAGCCCCGACGCGATCGTCGCCGCACAGACTCTGGAGCTCCGCGAGGGTGCGGTCCAGCGCGGTGGGGGCGGGGCCGGCAGGGCGGAACAGGTCGAGCTGGTCGCAGGAGAGCGGCTGCCCCGGGGTCTCCACCCGCACGCTCTCCACCGGTGCCTCCGGGGGGTGCACCTCGAGGGCCTGGGTGAGCAGGCGGACCAGGACACGCAGGTCGTGGGTCGGGGCAGCCAGGCCGATGCGGCGCGCGTCGCGCCCTCCGCCACACAGCTCGAGGACGAGCATGAGGTCGCCACAGGCCAGATGACGCGCCTCGAGACGCCCCAGCAGTCGGGAGAGCAGACCCTGCAGCACGAACTTCAGGGGCTCCAGGCGATCGACGGAGAATTCCAGGTCGACGGCCTCGATGAGCCGGGTCTCGCCGGGGGTGGGGAGCGGGGGCTCGTCCTGCTCGCCGCACGCCAGCGCGACGAGCGCCAGCGCGCGCGGGCCGAGTCGCTTCGAGAGGCCGGCGCGCGGCAGGGCCAGGAGCTGGCGCACCGTGTGGACGCCGAAGCGCGTCAGCGCCTCCGCAACGGCGTCGTCCGGATCCAGCAGGTCGAGGGGCAGCGGCGCCAGGAACGCGGCCTCCTGGCCAGCGGGGACGATGCAGGTCTCGTCCGCGCGGGCGCGGAGCTGACGGGCCGCGACGCGCGCCACGCCCTGGGAGCCCGCCACGGCGACGTTGCCCGGCAGCCCCAGCTGGCGCGACCGGGCGCCGAGCGCTGCGGCGAAGCCCGCTTCGGAGCGGAAGAGCGCGCCGATGCCCGTGGCGTCGAGGGCGACCGAGGCCTCTGCGGCCAGTACGCCCTGCGCGCGCGGGGCCAGCGCGGCGCGCGGTGAGAAGGAGAGCGCGACGTCGAGCAGGGCGGCGCGCGCCGCCTGCTCGAGCGCGGGCGAGGCCACGCGGAGGCACAGCTCGGCGCAGACCGTCCGGGCGTGGACGACCGTGCTGCCCCGGCGCACGCCCCGCGCGGCGGCCTCGGGGGAGATCGCGACGAGCTCGGCGCGCGGTCCAGCGGCCGAGGTCACGCCCATGGGCCGACCGGCCAGCTCGGGCTGGGCGCGCAGCGCGGCGACCAGGGGCAGGTCGGGCACGAGCAGGCACGCCACGCGCACGACGCACCTAGCTGCGATCCGGCTTCGCCGGATCTTCCGCGGCGTCGCGTGACCCAAGACTGCGTCTCGGGTCACGCACCTAGGCGGCCCGGGAAGCGGCGCCCAGGCGCACGGCGGCCACCCGCTCCGCGGGCCCGGCGCGGTGACGGACGACGACGGCCTCGCTCTCCAGCTCCTCGAGCAGGGTGGGGGTTCCGCGGAAGTGCGCCGCCGTTGGCTGCATGCGCAGCGCCAGATCGGCATGGGTTCCGGCCACCCGCTCCACCGACAGCAGCACGAGCGCGGTGCCGCTGGCCGCCGCCGCCCGGGTCAGCCGCCGGGCGATGGCCGGAGCCAGGCGCACGCGCTCGGCCTCGCGCGCCGTGTCGAGCGCCAGATCGAGTACGACCAGCGCGAAGCCGCGGGCCTCGAGCAGGTGCTCGCTGCAGCGCGTGGCCTCCTGGAGCCGCGGCGCCCGGACCCACAGCACCCGGTCGAGCGCCACCCCGGCTGCCTCGGCCGAGGGAGGATCGAAGGCGTCGGCGGCATCCACCACGGCGACCACCTCCCCGGCCCGGGTGGCGCGGGCCAGCAGTGCCAGCGTGACCGAGGTGCGGCCCGAGGATAGCGGGCCGGCGATCTCGCTCAGCCTGCCGCGGGGAAGGCCGCCCCCGACCAGGGCGTCCAGATCCGGGATGCCCGTGGCGAGTCGATTCGAGGGGCTCGCGAGGCCTCCGGGCCATTCGACCGGCGCGGGGTCCCCGCGTCGGAGCCGGGGGCCGAGGTCGCGCAGCAGACCCTCCACCGCCTGGGCGGTGCGGGCTTCCGGAGACGCCGAGCTGGGGGACGCCGAGCTGGGGGACGGAGAGGAGCGGAGCGAGGGGGCGAGGAGTGAGGCGGGGGGTCGGGACACCCCTCTATTTTCGTCTTTTCTTCGCTATCGATCAAGTGGGAGAAGAGGGAGAAGTGGGAGATTCGGGAAGGATCCGCACCCGCCGCCCCTCCACGACCAGCCGGCCCTTGGCGAACAGGCGGATGGCTTCCGGGACGAGGTGGCGCTCCAGCGCCTGGACCCGCGCGGCGAGGCTCTCCGGCGTGTCGTCGTCCCGCACCGCCAGCGCCTCCTGGAGGATGATCGGGCCGCAGTCGTACTCCTCGTCCGCGAAGTGCACCGTGGCGCCGGTCAGCTTCACGCCCGAAGCCAGCACCGCCTCGTGCACCCGGTGACCGTAGAAGCCCTTGCCCGAGAAGGCGGGAATCAGCGCCGGGTGGACGTTGATCACCCGACCCGCAAAGCGCTCGCGCGTCTCGAAGGGAGACAGGAAGCCCAGCAGCGCGACCAGGTCGACGTCGTAGCGCCCGAGGACGGCGTGGAGTGCGTCGTTGAACTTCCCCACGTCCGGGTGCTCGCGGCGCGGAACCGCGTGGGCCGGGACGCCGCGGCGTCGCGCCCGCTCGAGCCCTCCGGCCTTCTGCCGCGATGCGATCACCACCGACACCCGGCCCGGCAGGGTTCCAGCCTCGATCTGCTCGAACAGGTTCTCGAGGCTCGTGCCCTCTCCCGAGAGCAGCACGGCGATGCGCAGCGGCGCCATGGGCGGATGCTATCACGCTCCTCGTGCGGGCCGGGCCGCTCGCGCACGACACCCCGCGCCGCCATTGACGCTCGCAGGCCGGCCCGCGAGACTCCGCCGCATGTCGATCCTGGTCTCCGGCTCCGTCGCGCTCGATCACATCATGGTGTTCCCCGACCGCTTCCGGCAGCACATCCTGCCCGAGAAGGTCCACGCGCTGAACGTCTCCTTCAACATCACCACGCTCAAGACCCACTTCGGCGGCGTGGCGGGCAACATCGCCCACCACCTGCACCTGCTGGGCGCCGAGCCGCTGATCCTCGCCACCGTCGGCTCCGACTTCGGCGACTACGCAGACTGGCTCGACCGCCGCGGGATCCGCCGCGATGGCATCAAGCGCTTCGACGACGTGCGCACGCCCCAGGGCTTCGTCACCACTGATCTGGACGACAACCAGATCTGGGCCTTCTACGAAGGCGCCATGGCGCGCTCCCACGAGGCGCGGGTCGAGGACGTGCAGGAGCCGATCGAGCTCGGGATCGTCTCCTCGAACGGTCGCCAGGCGATGCTCGAGCACGCCCGGGAGCTGAAGCGCCGCGGCGTCCCCACCTTCGTGGACCCGAGCCACGGGCTCCCCATCCTCTCCCGGGACGATCTCCTGGAGCTGATCGAGGGCGCCGCGGGCTACTTCGTCAACGACTACGAGTGGTCGCTCACCCGCGACATCGTCAAGCTCTCCGAGGAGGAGATCGCGGCGCGCTGTGATGCCCTGATCATCACCCGCGGTCCGGAGGGCTCGGAGATCCGCACCGCGGAGGAGAGCCACGCGATTCCGGTGGCGAAGACCGAGCAGGTGGTCGATCCGACCGGCTGCGGGGATGCCTACCGCGCGGGCTTCCTCTACGCCGTCGCGGCCGGGCACGGACTCGAGGTGGCCGGACGCCTGGGCAGCGCGCTCGGCGCCGCCCAGGTCGAGGTCGAGGGCACCCAGTCGCTGGAGCTGGACCTGGACCAGATCCGCGAGCGCTATCGCCGGGCCTTCGGCTCGGACTTCTAGCCCTTTCGGCGCGGATCGGCGCGGATGCAGCGCGACGCCGACGTCGTCATCGTCGGAGCCGGCTCGAGCGGTCTGGCGTGCGCGGCGGAGCTGGCCCGCGCCGGCCGCTCCGTGCTCGTGCTGGAGCGCCACGCGGCCATCGCCCAGGAGGCGAGCTCCCGCAACAGCGAGGTGGTGCACGCGGGCCTCTACTATCCCGAAGGCTCGCTCAAGGCCGAGCTGTGCGTGGCCGGGCGCGAGGCCCTGTACGCGCGCTGTCGCTCCCTGGGCATTCCGCACCGCCAGATCGGCAAGCTGGTCGTCGCCGTCGAGGAGGACGAGATCGACCGCCTCGAGGCGCTCGAGCGGCGCGGCAGCGCGAACGGGGCGCCGGGATTGCGGCTCCTCGACGCCGCGGCGGTGCGGCGCTGCGAGCCCGGGGTCCACGCGGTCGCCGCGCTCGAATCCCCGGCGACCGGGATCCTCGACAGCCACGCGCTGTGTCAGTCCTACGCGGCCGAGGCCGAGGCCTACGGTGCGGTGTTCGCGATGCGCAACGACGTGGTGGCCGTCTCGCCTCGCTCCGGGGGCTACCGGGTGGAGGCCGTCGACGCCTCGGGACGGCGCGCCGAGGTGCTGTGCGCCGCCGTGGTGAACGCCGCGGGTCTCCGCGCCGACGCGGTCGCGCGCCTGGCGGGAATCGACGTGGACGCGCTCGGCTACCGGATCCATCCCTGCAAGGGCGACTACTTCTCCCTGGCACCGGGGGCCCCGCTGCGCCTCGATCGCCTCGTCTACCCGTTGCCGGCCGGCCCCGGGCTCGGCGTGCACGCGACGCTCGATCTGTGCGGACGCATCCGCTTCGGTCCGGATGCCCACTACCTGGACGCGGACCCGGAGGGCTCGGAGCGGATGCCCTACGAGGTCGACGCCGGCAAGGCCGAATCCTTCGCGCGGGCCGTGCGCCGCTACCTGCCCGGACTGCGCACGGAATGGCTCAGCCCCGACTACGCCGGGATTCGCGCGCGGCGCGCGGCCCCGGGCGAGCCGTTCGCGGACTTCGTCGTCGCGGAGTGCTCCGAGCACGGGCTGCCGGGGCTCGTCAATCTGGTGGGCATCGAATCTCCGGGTCTCACCGCGGCGCCCGCCATCGCGCGGCGCGTGGGACGCCTGCTCGCCTCGCTGTGACGCACGCCTCGCTGTGACGCACGCCTCGCGCGACCCGTCCTCAGTCGATCCACACGACCGCGGTGGCGACGTTGTCTCCAGCACGGTGCGCGCGGTGGCTCTCCAGGGCGTACTCCGCCAGACTCCGCGCGGTCTCCAGCGCGCGCAGGTCGGGCTTGGCTCGCGCCGCCAGGGTCACCACCTCGGCACAGGCCTGGGCGGGATCCGCGACGCCGATCCCGCGCTCCGACAGGCCGTCCGTCGCGAGCACCACGGCCCGCGTGCCCGCGAGCGTCGTCACGCCGGCCGCATAGCGCCCCTTCAGGCTCTCGTGATCCTCGGCGAGGTTTCCCAGGAAGTGGGGCGTACCGCCCCGCGGAGCCAGGTCGATGACGCCATCTCCGCGCACCTGGAACACGTGGCTGTCCCCCATCGACGCGTAGGCGAGCAGGTCGTCCGCCGGACGGATCACGGCCAGCGCCAGCGTCGTCCGGGCACCCTCCGCCTCGCCCCGCGCCACGCGTTCGAGGATGGCGTCGTTCCAATCGAGCAGCGCCGCGTGGATGGCGTCGGCCCAGCGATCTGCGTCGAGCTTTGCCGGCAGCGCGGTCCACTCGCCGACCTGCGTCGACGCGAACCGCTCGAGGACCGCCTCCGAGCCCTCACATCCCGCGTGGCCGTCTGCCACGGCCAGGGCGGTGCCCCAGGGCGATTCGGCGAAGAGCGCCGCATCCTCGTTGGGATGCTTGTGGGGGTAGCGCTTCGACGCACCTCCGCGGGACAGTGCGATCGCCGAACGACCCTCGGAGATCGCGGAGACGCCCCCGAGCGTCTCGTGTTCGCGTCCGAGCAACACAGCAGTCCGCATGGCTACTAGTATAGAGGGTGCCGTGTCTGCGCCCCCCGGTGGAGAAGCGATGAAGTTCGAAGATGGATCGGAGACCGCGGCGCTGCTCTTCGCGCTGGTTCACGAGGTTCGCAACCTGCTGGCGGCGACGCGCCTGCACGCCAGCCTGATCGGCTCGAAGGCGGGGGCGGAGCAGCCGGACGACGCGGGCCGCGTCATCGGCGCACTGTGCGAGCGAGCCGGCGCGCTGCTCGCATGCATGGGCCCCCTGACCCGTCCGAGCCACGCGGCGCGCGCCGTCGATCCGGTCGAGCTGCTCGACGGCGTCGCGTGTCACCTCGACGAGGACGTGGCGAAGCGCGTGGAGTTCGACCTCGCTGCGGCGGCCCGCTGCGAGAGCGTGCGCTGCGATCGCGATACCGTGGTCTGCGTCCTGCTCGCGGTCCTGCTCACCGCGCTCGGCGAATCGCTGGAGGACGTCCGCGTGACGGCGGAGCGCGACGGAGCGGAGGTCGCCCTGCTGGTGGAGGATGCCGCGCGGCGGACCGAAGGAGGGCCCATGCCCTGTGGCCTCGATCTGGTGGAGTCGGTGGCGGAGGCCGCGCTGCGCCCGGCGGGAGGCCGCGTCGAGCGCGACAGCGACGGCCCGCGCAGTGGCACGCGCCTGCTCCTCCCCGTCGCCTGACCGGCTGCGCTCCGGCGGCTGTGCGAGAATCGGCAGCGTGGAAGCGCTCGAGCCCCGCATCGCCGCGTACGCGCGCCACCGTCTGCCGGAGGTCGAAGACGTGGTGGTGGACGGGCTCGATCGCATCCACGGCGGTGCATCGCGGGAGACCTACCGCTTCCGGCTCCGCTTCCGGCGCGACGGCCGGTCGCTGGAGCGCCGCCTGATCCTGCGGCGCGACCCTCCCGGCAGCCTGATCGAGACGGATCGCGCCAACGAGTTCAACGCCTACCGCGCCTTTCACGGCACCCGGGTGCCGGTTCCCGAGCCGCTCTGGCTCGAGCAGGAGTCGCGCTGGCTCGATCACCCCTTCTTCGTCATGGAGGAGCTGGCGGGCCTGGAGTCCGGCATCCCGGTGCTGTTCTCCCCCGACTACGCGGCCCACTGGGAGCGGATCGGCGCGCGCAAGTGGGCCATCCTCGGCGAGATCTCCCGCTCCGATCCCCACGAGCTGGGGCTGTTCGGGAGCATGGAGCCGGTCGCACGCGACGCCGCCTGGCGACGCGAGCTCGACTACTGGGAAGGCGTCCTCGACGAAGACGAGGTGTGCCCCCAGCCGGTGATCCGCGCCGCCATCCGCTGGCTGCGTCGCAACCCTCCGCCGCCGGCGCAGAAGCTCTCCGTGGTGCACGGGGACTTCCGCACGGGCAACTTCCTGTTCGACGACAAGGGCGAGATCCACGCCATCCTCGACTGGGAGATGGCGCACCTGGGCGACCCGCTGGAGGACCTGGCCTGGGGCATCAACCGCGTCTGGTGCTGGCAGAAGGACGACCGCGTGGGCGGTCTGCTTCCGCGGGAACGGGCGCTCCGCATCTGGGAGGATGCGAGCGGACTCGAGGCGGAGCCCGAGGCCCTGCGCTGGTGGGAGCTCTTCTCCAGCGTGAAGGGGCAGGGCATCTGGGTCTCGAGCGCGAAGGAGTACGCGCAGGGCCGGAACCAGGATCCGGTGCTGGCGCTGTCGGGCTGGATGCAGATGAACTCCCAGGACCGCGCCGCGCTCGAGACGCTGGGAAGGCTCTCGTGAAGCCCGACATCGCGCGCGTGCTCGAGGTCTCCGCCATGCAGCTGCTGCTCGACGTCGCGCCGAACGTCACGCCCGACTACCGACGCGGCAGCGCGGGCGCCCTGGGCATTCTCCTGACCTGCGTGCGCGAGGAGCTCGACCGCATCGTCGAACGCCGCGCCGTGGAGAACCGGGCGCTCCGCAGCCTCTTCGTCGACGCCGCACCCGTCGTCGCCGACGCGGATCTGCGACGTCGCCTGGAGGCGGGCGCGCGCACGGAGGAGCCGGGCCTGCGCGTCTCGCAGCTCGAGGCGGCCAACCAGGCGCTGCGCGCGCTGCTCATCGAGCTCCACGCCCACGTGGAGGAGCTGGACTCGCCCGAGGCGCGTCGGGTGGAGGGCGCGATCTGGCGCGAGCTGGCGGCCTCCACCGAGCGCCGCCGACTCTCCCTCGGGATGTTCTGAGCGGCGTCGAGCCGCTACTCGAAGCAGCCCAGTCCGCGAAGGGCCTCGGCCTGCTCCGGTGAGAGATCGTTGCCTCCCGTCGGCGCCATGTCGGCGAGGAACGCGTCGACCCCGCGCTGCATCGCGGCGACGCGTTCCGGCTCGTGCGCGGCGACGTTCGAGCGCTCGTCGGCGTCCCAACGCACGTCGTAGCGCTCCGGCTCGCCCAGCGCTCCACCTCCTCCAGATCCGGTACGGGCTCTATCCGAGTCCGCTGAGCTCCCGGATCGTCGCCTGCACGGTCTCCGCCTCGAAGTAGTCGAATCCCTGCGTCAGGTTCAGGAAATCGCTGACGAGCGGGTTCTCGGAGAAGCCCGCCGTGTCGAAGCCCTCCGCCCGGAGCCGCTCCGCCAACGCGTCGAGATGGGGCGTCGTTCCCTCTCCGGTCCCGTAGGCCGAGACGGCGTCGCGACGCACGGTGTCCATCACGACCAACGCGACGGAGGGGCGAGCGTCCGTGCCGCGTTCGCAGCCCGCGCCGAGGCGCGCGAGCCCCATTCCGACTGCGCCCACTTCCGACTGCGCCCACTGCCGCCCTGAATCTCGAGCCGAAGCCGCGACCGAGGCCGATCCCCTTCCCGAGCGGGTCGGCTTCGCGGGGGCGGGTCGCGGGCACGCTCGGAGCATACCCGAGCCTGTCCGGGCGGGGGCGGCCGCGTCGAGTCCGCTCAGCTTCCTGCGCGCGATTCCGATGAGAAGCACGAGGGCCGCGCCGAAGCATCCCTCGCGGCGCGTCACCTCGATCGTGCCGCGCCCGGCACGCATCCGACGCTCCCGATCGCGAACGCTACAGTGGGAAGGTGACTAAGGTGATCCACGGTCCCGCGCATCCCGCCACGGGACTCCTCGACAAGAAGCGCTGTGCCCCCGAGGCGGTCCTCGACCTGATCCCCGAGCGGGGAGACGTGGTCGTGCCGCTCGCCAACGGCGAGCCGACCGCGATCATCGATGCCATCGAAGCCGGGGCGGACCAGCTCGACGGCGTCCGCATCCACCAGATGCACGCGCTCCACGATCACGCCTACCTGCACGGGACCTTCCCGCGCAGCCTGCGCCACGTTTCCTACTTCCTCTCCCACGTGACGCGGAAGCCCTTCGAGGAGGGCCATCTCGATCTGGTCCCGAGCCACTTCAGCGAGGTGCCGCTCCACCTCCGACACTCCACCCGCTGCGACCTGGTCCTCGCCGCGGCGAGTCCCCCCGACCGCCACGGGTACTTCTCGCTGGGAACGAATGCGGACTACGTGGCGGGCCTGATCGGCAAGGTTCCGTTCTTCCTCGAGGTCACCTCCGCCATGCCCCGGACCTTCGGGCGCAATCAGCTCCACGTGAGCCAGGTCGCGGGCTTCTGCGAGACGGATCGGCCGCTGCTCGAGGTGCCGCCGCCGGAGCCGCGTGCCGAGGATCGGCGCATCGCGGAGTTCGTGGCCGAGCGCATCCGGGACCGTGCCACCATCCAGGCCGGCATCGGCGCCATCCCCAACGCGGTGCTCTCCCTGCTCGAGGACCACCACGACCTCGGCGTCCACACGGAGCTGGTGAGCGACGGAATGGTGGATCTCTTCGAGCGCGGCGTGATCACGGGCACCGCCAAGACCCTGCACCCGGGCAAGATCGTCACCACCTTCGCGCTGGGGACCCGGCGCCTGTACGACTTCCTCGAAGACAACCCGGCCGTGGAGTTCTGGCCGGTCGAGTACGTCAACAACCCCCGGATCATCGCCCGCGAGGACAACTTCGCCTCCGTCAACGCCACCCTGGAGGTGGACCTGCTCGGCCAGTGTGCGTCCGAGTCGCTGGGGAGCCGCTACTACTCGGGCTCCGGCGGACAGTCGGACTTCGCACGCGGCTGCATGTACTCGAGGGGCGGCGTCGCCTTCATCGTGTTGCGCTCGACCACCTCGAGCGGCGCGCTCTCCCGCATCCGCCCCCAGCTCACCCCGGGCGCCGTGATCACCACGAACAAGAACACGGTGGACAACGTGGTGACCGAGTACGGGGTGGCGGAGCTGCGGGGCCGCAGCATCCGCGAGCGGGCTCGGGCACTGATCGCCATCGCCCACCCGGACTTCCGCGACGAGCTGCGTCGCGAGGCCCGGACGCTCGGATTCCTGTAGGCCGCGAGGCTTCCAGCCGCGACGCAATCCCGCCTCGGGCCTCCTGCCGAGAGCCTCCAGGCGCGGGGCCGGTGATCGAGGGGACGTTCTGCGAAGATGCGGGGCCCGGACGCGAGGGCCGCCGGGCTCAGGAACTCGCTGCCCGCGCCGCGTCGCACACGCAGAGCAGGGTGAGGTCGTCGCGGAGCTCGCACTCACCGACGGCGGAGGCGATGGCCTGCATGCGCTCGTCGAGGGGCTTGGCCCGGAAGCGCTCCACCAGGCGACGCAGCCCCTGCTGGCCCAGTGCCACGCCGTCGCAGGGCGCCTCGGTGAGCCCATCCGAGCAGAGGTAGAGGCAGCCTCCGCGCATCGCGAGCTCCGATTCCCGGTACGCGGTGCCTTCCAGGATGCCGAGCGGCGGCGCCTCCGCGGGATGGCTCTCGAAGCGCCCGTCGGGGTGCTGGTAGAGGGGCGGCTCGTGCCCGGCGTTGGCGAGACAGACGCGTCCCGCTGTCGTGTCGTAGAGCCCGGCCGCCATCGTGACGAACATGCCGCGAGTGGCCGTGTCGCAGATCTCCTCGTTCAGACGAGTGAGGAGGTCGCCGGGCCGGACCGCATCCCGGGCCAGCAGCCGGTAGAGGCTCGCGGTCTTTGCCATCAGGAGGGCCGCGTTCATTCCCTTGCCCGAGACGTCGCCGAGGCAGAAGGCGATGCGGTCTTCGCCGAGCGGCAGGATGTCGAAGAAGTCCCCGGAGACCTCGCGCGCCGGGATGTTCAGGCCGTGCACGGGAAACCCGGCGGGCTTCGGGGCCGGGAGCAGATTGCGCTGGATCTCTGCGGCGAGCTCGAGCTCGCGTCGCACGCGCTCGTTCTCCAGCTGGGCGGCGGTGAGTCGGGCATTGGCGATGGCGAGGCCCGCAGAAGAGGCGAGTACCTGGAGCAGGTGGGCGTCCGCCTCGGAGAAGCAGCCGTCGCCGGTGCGCTTGTTGACGAGCTGCACGGCCCCCAGCACCTGCTCGGAGATGCTCATCGGAGCGCTCATGAGCGAGCGGGTCCGCAGACCCGACTGACGATCCGCTCGTGTCGAGAAGTTCGGATCGCGGCTTGCGTCGAAGATGGTCTGGCAGAGGTTCTCCCGGATGCAGCGACCGACGACGCCCTCGCTCAACGGCAGGCGCATGCCCGTGATGGGATTGGGGCCGACGCTGGCCACGCAGGCGACCGTCTCCCCGTTCTCCTCCAGCAGCCACAGGGAGCCGCCCGTCGCGCCCACGTGGGCCGAAATCGACGCGAGGGCGCGCTCGAGCGTGCCCTCGAGGTCCATGGCGCCGGCGAAGCCCTGGGACATCTCCGCCAACAGGGCGAAGGCCCCCTGGTAGCCGGCTGTCTCCAGGTCCCGTGTCTCGCTCATCCCGCGGGCTCCCGCCCGCAGTCTACACCCTGGGAGGGCTTCGAGCGTCGGGTGCTAGGCGGCCCGACGAACCGCCGCAGACGCGTCGGGATCCACCACCTGCGCGGGCGGCTCCCGGATGTCCCAGATCAGGCCCAGGGCCTGGAAGCCGCGCAGGATGTAGTAGGTGACGTCGATCTCCCACCACCGGAAGCCCTGGCGCGTGCTGGCCTGGTAGTGGTGGTGGTTGTTGTGCCATCCCTCGCCGAGGGTCAGCAGGGCCAGCAGGAGATTGTTGCGACTGGTGTCGGTCGTCTCGTAGCGGCGCGTGCCCCAGACGTGCGCCAGCGAGTTGATCAGATAGGTGGAGTGCCACAGCGCGACGGTGGAGATCGCGAAGCCCCAGAGCAGCCCGGAGAGCCCGCCGATGGCGAAGCACAGGACGGCCAGCGCCAGCGGCGGCAGCGGGTACCAGCGGTTCAGCCACACCAGCTCCGGGTAGCGTTCGAAATCCCGAATGCGGTCGAGCGGTGTCGCGTTCATGCTGTCGTCGAAGATCCATGCCTGGTGCGCGTGCCAGAGCCCGTCACGCGGCGTGTGGGGATCCAGCCCGGGCTGATCCGAGTGGGCGTGGTGGTTGCGGTGATGACCGGCCCACCACAGCGGACCCTGCTGGGTGGCCGAGCACCCGAGCAGCGCCAGCGCGAACTGGAACCAGCGACTCGTCTTGTACGTGCGGTGTGCGAAGTAGCGGTGGTATCCGCCCGTGATCCCGAACATGCGCCCCCAGAAGGTGGCGAGACACAGCAGCACGTCACCCGTGGAGGCGCCCAGCCAGAAGACCAGCAGGCAGGAGACGTGGATTCCCCAGTAGATGAAGCGCGGCAGGAGATGGAAGCGCTTGTACAAGCCATCCCCCCGCGTGAACGGCTTCGGGGAATCGGCGTCCGGCACGAGGTGTGCGTCAGCGGCGCTGGCCACAGGGGTCCTCCATTTCGGGGGGATCTCGGGGGGAGTTGGGGAATGTCGGGGCTCTGGCTGCGGTATCCCGGCCACGTCCCCGACTGCTCGCCTCGCGGGGAGGGGTCCGGGCCCCGTCGCAGAACCCACCCGACCCTAGTTGCAGAGTCGGGATACCGCACCCGGAGGCCTGTGAAAGTTCGGTAAAAGCAACCCTGTCGGCTCACCTGAAGCCGTTTCGCGCCCCGACGCGCCTTGCGGGCAGGCAGGACGGGACGGAAACTCGTTCTACCGGCTCCCCGGGGGCCGGCGGAGGGACGAGGATCGGATGACCGGATCGAATCGGTCGGAGGGGAGTCGGTCGGAGGGGAGTGGGGAGTCTCCGCTGCGGTCGTATCGGGTGAGCCCCGCGGAATCGGCTGCTTGGGAGGCGGACGGCTTCTTCGTGCGTCCGGCCGCGCTCCGGCGGGCGGAGCTGACAGCCCTGCGCCACGCCGCGGAGCGAGTGGTGGCGCGGGCCGCCCGGGCCGTCGGAGACGAGGGCGACTCCTACTTCGTCGACGGCAACCGCTATCACGAGGCCACGGGGTCGACGATCCAGTTCGAGCACGCGGAGGACTCCCGGACGATCCGCGTGATCGAGCCCTTCCACCACCTCGACGAGCGCCTCGACCGCCTGGTCGACGATCCCCGCCTGGTGGAGCCGATGTGCGACCTGATCGGGGTCGCGCGGGTGGCGCTGTTCACGGACAAGCTCAACCTGAAACGGCCCCGCGAGGGATCGGCGTTCCGCTGGCACCAGGACTCGCCCTACTGGGCGCACTTCACCCGGGACCTCGATCGGCTCCCGAACGTCATGGTCACCCTCGACGATGCCGACGAGCACAACGGCTGCTTCTGCGTGGTGCGCGGCAGTCAGCGTCGGGGACTGCTTCCCGGTCTCCACGGTCAGGGCCGGCTCGGCCCGCTCTTCACCGATCCCGAGGCGTTCGATCTGTCCCAGCGGGTTCCGATCGAAGCCCCGGCCGGCAGCCTGGTCTTCTTCAGCCCCCACACGGTGCACGGCTCGGCGCCCAACCGCTCGGACCGCCCCCGCCGCGCCCTGGTCCTCACCTACCAGCCCAGCGGACGCCGCATGTTCAAGGTGGACGCGAAGCGGGAGGCGGGATCGGGTCGGCCTCAGCGATCCGGCTCGTAGGGCGGGTCGGCGAGGCTGCGCACGAAGGCGACGACGTCGTGGATCTGCTCGTCGCTGAGCGAGCCGCCCCAGGCCGCCATCAGGGGCGACTTGCCGACCGCGGGGCCGCCCTCCTTGATGACCTCGAACAGGTGCGCGTCGCTGAGCGCGTTCATGTAGGTGCCGTCGCAGTGCTTCGCGGGCGTCGGGTCGAGCGCGCCCGCCATCGGGCCCTCTCCGCAGCCGCGGGGGCCGTGGCAGGAGGCGCAGAAGGTCGCGTAGTGCTCGGCGCCGCGGCCCGCGTCGGCCGCGTACGCGGCCGGCACGGCGCGCGCGGGCTGGGACGGCGTCGGCTCGGCGGGGGGCGGCGCAGGCTTCGCGGCGGGTGCGGGAGAGGCCGCCGGAGCGGGCGGCGCGGGCTGGGAGCCGCCGTCCTCGCCGCAGGCGAGTGCGGCGGCGGCCAACGCCAGTCCGACCCCCTTCCAGCGCCGGCTCAGGTCTCGCATCGCCGGGCCGCTTCCTCGAAGGCCGCGCGCAGCTCGTCGTAGGTCCGCGTCACGGGGAACTGGGGAAACTCGGCGATCACGTTGTCGGGCGGGCGGAACAGGATGCCCGCGTCCGCCTCGCCGAGCATCGACGTGTCGTTGTAGGAGTCCCCGGCGGCGACGACGCGGAAGTTCAGCTCGTGGAGCGCGCGCACGCTGCGACGCTTCTGGTCCGGCAGCCGCAGGTGGTAGTCGACCACGCGCCCCTCGGCGTCGATGCCCAGGCTGTGACAGAACAGCGTGGGGTTTCCGAGCTGTCGCATCAGGGGCCCCGCGAACTCGTAGAAGGTGTCGGACAGGATCACGACCTGGAAGCGCTCGCGGAGCCACTCCACGAAGTCGGGGGCGCCGTCCAGGGGCGTCAGCCCGGCGATCACGGCCTGGATGTCCCCGATCCGCAGGCCGTTCTCGGAGAGGATCTGCAGGCGGCGTTTCATGAGCACGTCGTAGTCGGGCTCGTCCCGGGTCGTGAGGCGCAGCGCGTCGATGCCCGTGCGCTCGGCCACGTTGATCCAGATCTCGGGGACGAGGACCCCTTCGAGGTCCAGGCAGGCGACGATCACGGGCAGCTCCTGAAGCGCGTTCGGACCCGGCGCGGGCCCGCGTCCCGGGTGTAGTCGGAGATGAGTGCGCCGGCAACCGGGGCCCTCCGGGGCCGCTATCTTGAGAGGATCGACACCGAGAGTGACGGGATGTCCGGCCCTCCCCTAGACAGAAGCGATGCAGGGACCTCCGAGGCGCGGGGTGTTCGCCTCGAGGCGGGGGGCCCGCTTGCGCGGCGTGCAGCCCCCGGGGCGCTCGGGTGGGCGCTGGTCGGGCTCCTCGGGCTCCCTTGGCTCGGCTGCGACCCCAACGGCGCGGAGGCCCGTCCGGAGCGCAAGCCCGTGGTGGTCGAGGTGATGCGGGTCGAGGCCGAGGAGCTCGTCGACGTCGCGGTCTTCAGCGGCCAGCTCGACGCCGAGCACAGCGTCACGCTCAAGCCCGAGATCGAGGGGGTGATCGAATCCATCGAGTTCGAGCAGGGTCAGGCGGTGAAGCAGGGGGAGGTGCTCTTCCGCCTGCGCAGCCGCGAGCAGGCCGCCCGTCTGCGCGAGGCCCGCGCCAACCGCGACCTCGCGCGCGAGGAGTGGAAGCGGGCGACGAACCTGCTGCGCCGGGACGCGTCCTCGATCGCGGCCCGCGACGTCGCGAAGGCCGAGCTGGAGATCGCCGAGGCCCGCGTCGATCTCGCGAAGGTGAACCTGGACCGCACGAACATCCGCGCGCCCTTCGACGGCATGGTCGGGCTGCGGCGGGTCGACATGGGCGACCGGGTGGACGAGGAGACCCCCCTCGTCCGCATCGACCAGATCGATCGCCTCCAGCTCAGCTTCGGCATCACCGACGAGGGCCTGCCGGTGGCCAGGGTCGGCATGACGGTGCGCGCCTGGGTGCGCCCCTATCCGGGGGAGAAGTTCGAGGGAGAGGTGTTCTTCGTCTCGCCCAC
>JAAUYK010081515.1_pt1 | contig 26601 bp, 22 predicted proteins | sample 7278021 | NCBI WGS metagenome assembly JAAUYK01 (sample SAMN14350223, study PRJNA611818) | marine sediment metagenome | isolation source: surface marine sediment (1.8m) | place: French Polynesia: Moorea | collected 2018-08
CGATGCTGCAGGACATGGCGATCCTGACGGGTGGCCAGGTGATCGCGGAGGAGCTGGGTCTCAAGCTCGAGAACGTGACGCTGAAGGATCTGGGCACGGCGAAGCGGATCGTGATCGACAAGGACAACACGACGATCATCGACGGCGCGGGAGCGAAGAAGGACATCGAGGGTCGCTGTCAGGAGATTCGCAACCAGATCGAGGACACGACGTCGGACTACGACCGGGAGAAGCTGCAGGAGCGCCTGGCGAAGCTGGTGGGCGGCGTGGCCGTGGTGAAGGTCGGCGCGGCGACCGAGACGGAGATGAAGGAGAAGAAGGCCCGGGTGGAGGACGCGCTGCACGCGACGCGCGCGGCGGTCGAGGAGGGCATCGTGGCGGGCGGCGGCGTGGCGCTGCTGCGCTGTGCGAAGGCGCTCGAGGGCCTGGGCGAGAACGAGGAGCAGGAGGCGGGCGTCAACATCGTGCGCCGTGCGATCGAGGCTCCGCTGCGTCGGATCGCGGAGAACGCGGGGATCGACGGCTCGATCGTGGTGGACAAGGTGACGCACGCGAAGGGCGCGAACGGCTTCAACGCGCAGACCGAGGAGTACGAGGACCTGATCAAGGCGGGCGTGATCGACCCGACGAAGGTGGTCCGGACGGCGCTCCAGAACGCGGCGAGCGTGGCGAGCATGCTGCTCACCACCGAGGCCATGGTGGCCGAGAAGCCCGAGGAGAAGGGCGCCGCCGGGGGCGGCATGCCCGACATGAGTGGCATGGGCGGCAGGGGCATGTAGCCGCGCCGCCGCGGAGTCGAACGCCCCGGGGAGCGCCGCTCCCCGGGGCGTTTCTCATCGGACCGTGAGCACCCGGATCATGTTGGTGCTGCCGGCCTCCCGCGTCACGCCGGCGGTGACGATCACGACGTCGCCGTGCTCCGCGTAGCCCAGATCGTGGGCGCATCGGATGCCGAACTCGACCATCTGGTCGTCGCAGCGGTCCCCCCCGTAGAGCAGGCCCGTGATGCCCCAGTTCATCGCCAGCCGGCGTACGACGTCGGGACACACCGTGACGCCCAGGATCGGACAGCGGGGCCGGTGTTTGGAGATCGAGCGGGCCGTGAAGCCGCTCTCGGTCAGACACAGGATGGCCGCGGCGTCCAGGTGGTGGGCCATCGTGATGGCGGCCTGGCTCACCGCCTCGGTGACGACGTTCGACGGCTCCGGCAGGATGTGCTGGAGGTAGCCGAAGTCCGCGAGCGAAGCCTCCGCCTCGAAGGCGATCGTCGCCATGGTGCGAACCGCCTCGACGGGGTACGACCCCGCGGCGGTCTCGGCCGAGAGCATGACCGCCGAAGTGCCGTCGAAGATCGCGTTGGCGATGTCGCCCACCTCGGCGCGCGTGGGCACCGGGTTGCGGACCATCGAGTCGAGCATCTGGGTCGCGGTGATCACGGGCTTGCCGTTCATGACCGTGGCGCGAATGATCTTCTTCTGGATCATCGGCACCTCGCGGAGCGGGATCTCGACTCCGAGGTCGCCCCGGGCCACCATCACCCCGTCCGAGAGCGCGATGATCTCGTCCAGGTGACGCACGCCCTCCGCACTCTCGATCTTCGCGATGACCGGAATCGAGCAGCCGTGCTCCTCCATCAGGTGGCGGATCTCGCGCAGGTCGTTGCCGTTGCGGACGAAGGACGCCGCCACGTACTCCACGTCGTTCTCGATGGCGAACAGGAGATCCGCCCGGTTCTCCGGGTTCACGGCCGAGAGGCCCAGCGAGGTGCCGGGGACGTTCACGCCCTTGCGGTCCTTCAGACGACCGCCGCGGGTGATCTCGCAACGGATCGTCCCGTCGTCGATGTCGAGGACGCGCAGCTCGATGACGCCGTCGTCGATCAGGACGAGGGAGCCGGGCTCCAGCTCCCGGAACAGCTCCGGGTAGGAGACCGAGACGCCGTGGGCGTCGCCCAGCCGGTCGTCCGAGCGCAGCTCGAATCGATCGCCCGTGGTGAGGTTCGCGACCCCTGCCTCGATGCGGCCGGTCCGGATCTCGACCCCCTTGGTGTCGAGCATCGTCGCGACGTTGGCGGACAGCTCCTGGGAGGCCTGGCGGATCGTCTCCAGGCGCTTGCGGTGCTCTTCATGGGTGCCGTGGGAGAAGTTGAGGCGGGCGACGTTCATGCCCGCCCGGATCATGGCCTTGATGGTCTCGAGCGAATCGCAGGCCGGTCCGATCGTGGCGACGAGCTTGGTCTTGCGAGCGTCGCGTCTCTGGCTCATGGCACGAGCTTGGCACCCCGACGCTCGAAAGGGAAGGGTGCCGCGCCGCCGGTCTTCCGGCCGCGGGTCCTTCCGCCGCCGGTCTTCCGGCCGTCGGTCTGCCGGCCGCTCAGGGCGCCATCACGACGAAGGTCATGCTCTCCGCGAACCGGATCAGACCCCCCTCGAACTCGACCTCGTAGGCGTAGACGCCCGGCTCGGCGCCTTCGGGAACCTCGGCGAAGCTGTCCAGCACCCACCGACCCGGCTTGATCTCGTACTCGCTCTGCTCGCGGTAGACCGGGGTGCCCTTGAACAGGATGCGCGTGGAGAGCGTCCCCGCTGCCACCTGGGTGGGCTTGTCGGGACACATGGCGTAGATCATCCGGTGGTGGAACTCGCCCGCCGGCTCGACCTTCTGGGGCATGAGCTCGTTCTCTTCGAGCGTGAAGAACGGCCGCTCCTTCGCGTCGCAGTCGTACTCCTGCCAGACCGCGTCGGGGAAGGTCTTCATCACCGTGCCCGGCTCGCGAAAGGTCTTCGCGATGGACCAGCGCAGGCTCGCACAGCCGGACGCCGTGAGCGTCGCCAGCAGCAGCCCGATCGCCAGCCAGCCGCGGGCCCGTGCGGGCCTCAGTCGCGTTTGATCACCCATCCCTGCACTCCCTCTGCCGCCTCTTTCTCTTCGGAAGGAGGCGGGGCCGGCTTTTGCGGCTTTCGGGGTCGGGATGGAGCCACCGGACGGGGCTTGGAACGCGCGGGCTTGCGCGCGGTGCGGGTGGGGGCCGGGGAAGGGGGCTCGGTCCCCTCGAGGGAAGGCTCGATCGCCGGGGTCTTCGCGGACCCCGGAGCCGACTCGGCTCCCGGCTCCCGCACCATCCCCAGCGCGAGCAGGGCCGCGAGCGTGTCGGGCTCGGCCTCGAGGCGCGGCGCCGGGGTGGGGGCGGGGGGGCTCGGCGGTTCGACGTCTGCGCTGCGGTCGGGAGGCGCTTCGTCGCGAACCGGCGAGGCCGGGACCTCGGTCGACCCCGCCTCGGGGTCGGCGGGTGCGGCGTCGGCTTCCGGCCCGGGCGCATCGGGCTGCGTCGCGGGAAGAGGCGGCTGCAGCGGGTGCCGGGTGGGCAGCTCCGCGAAGAACAGCAGGTTCAGCCCCACGAGCAGCACGACCAGGGTGAAGCCTGCACCCAGGCGCTTTCCGGTCAGGTCCGGGAGGTGTCTCCGCAGCGGGTGCGGCAGCGCGCGGGCGAGCAGGGGAGGCCAGCCCCGCGGAATCGTCTCCGGGGCTGCCGGGGCTGCCGGGACGACGTCTTCGCAGGGAAGGGCCAGGCCCAGGCCGGCCGGTCCGGGTCCCTCCAGGCGCTCGGCCGTGACGTCGTCGAACTCGACGCCCTCGGGGTGGGTGGGCTCGGCCTCGAGGATGCGCGTGGCGGGCACCACGGATGTCTGTTCGAGCGTCCGGTTCATCTCCTCGCTCAGCTCCGCGGCCTCGCGTTCCGCCGCGAAGCTCGACGCATCCAGCAGCTCCACACTGCCTTCCAGCGCCTCGCGAAACTCGGTCGTCGACTGGAAGCGCTCGGCCGGATCCTTCTCCAGCGCCCTGAGCAGGGCCGCCTCGATGGTCTGCGGCAGGTCCGGAACGTATTCGCGCGGCGAGGGTGGCTTCCGCTCCACGTGGGCCCGCATCAGGTCGTAGTCGCTGCGGGTATTGAACGGGACACGGCCGGTCAGCATGTCGAAGAGCAGGATCCCGAGCGAGTAGATGTCGGAGCGCTGGTCCGTCTCCTCGCCGCGGACCTGCTCGGGAGACATGTACTGAAGGGTGCCCACCATGTGGCCGTGACGCGTGAGGCGGTCGGAGCCCAGGGCACGCGCGATTCCGAAGTCCATCACCTTCACGGTGTCGGACTCGCTCAGCATGATGTTCGAGCCCTTGACGTCCCGGTGGATGATTCCCCGCTCGTGCGCGTAGCCGATGCCCTCCAGCGCCTGGAAGAACAGCGGCAGGGCGCGCTCTGGAGCCAGACCGCCGACCGCCTTGACGAGCGCCGCGAAGGTCTTGCCCTCCACGAACTCCATCACCATGTAGAGCACCTGCTCTTCCTGGATCAGGCTGTAGAGCGTGGCGATGTTGGGATGGTTGAGCCGGGCGAGGGTCTGGGCCTCGGAGCGGAAGCGCTCCAACAGCTGGGGATTGGAGGACAGGTCCGCGCGGAGCGACTTGATCGCCACCGTGCGGTCGAGCAGCGTGTCGGTGGCCCGGAAGACCTCGCCGACCCCGCCCTCGCCGATCCGTTCCAGAATCTGATAGTTGCCGACCGTCCTGCCGATCATCCTCGCGCCGGTCGCGATCGTGGCGGGGCGATGGCGGGGCGGTGCAGGGGTGCGCCGGCCCGCATCGACACCCCTCCGGTGCCGCGCAATATGGCTCGCGTTCGACGTCGCTATCGGACGCACGCAGTGCAGGCTGAAGGGTGCCCCCCGGGGCTGACGGTGAGGATGGTGAGGACGGTGAGGATGACGAGGATGGAGCACCGCCGCCCCGGCCCTGCTGGGAGCGTGGGCCCACTGTCGTGGGGCACGCTCTCAAGCCATCAGGTCGCCGATCTTGGCCAGCTTGTCGACGGTCTCCCGCGGCAGCACTGGAGGATCGACGCCCACGGCCCGGCACCCCAGGATCACCTCGCAGGTGCGCTCGATGATCTCGCACATGTCCGCAGCGCGGCGCAGGGTGCGACCGGCGACCAGCAGCCCGTGGTTCTGCATCAGCACGGCCCAGCCGTCGCCCATGGCCTCGACGACCGCTTCCGCCAGCTCGGAGGTTCCCGGCATGATGAAGGGCACCCGTCCGATCCGGGAGAAGAAGGCAGCCTCGGTGGAGATCGGGAGGAAGGGCAGCCCCGCGTTGGCCAGGATGGTGGCATGGGGCGCATGGCAGTGGATCACTGCGGCCACGTCGGAGCGCGCGCGGTAGATCGCGGCGTGCATGAGGGCTTCGCTCGACGGCGCGCGGGCCTCCGGATCGACGGCCCGTCCGTTCTCGTCCATCCGCACCAGCACCTCGATGGCGAGATCGCCCTTGAACAGCTGACTGGGGGTGATCCAAGCCTGCCCGGGCCGGTCCGCGCGCGCGCTCACGTTGCCTCCCGTCGCGGTGATGAGCTGGGCGCCGTACAGCTCGTCCACCACCCGGAGAAGCTCGTGACGCACGTCGTCCTCGCCCGCCTCCTGCGCGCGGGCCTCCGCAGGGGCGGAGACGGGCGCCGAGAGCAGGCCCAGGTCGCCCGGATCCCCGGCCGCCTCGCGGGCCGCCCGGTAGATCCGGCTCAGATCCTGCTGGAGCCCAGAGAGCGTCATGGCCTTGGCCGCGTCCCCGCTGAAGGAGAGCTCGCCGTTCATCGCGGCCTGCATGGGATTGGCGGTGCCGGTGAACATTCCGTCCAGGAGCGTCGACTTCAGCTTCAGCAGAACCGGCGCGGGTTGCTCGGGAGCCCCGAGCCCTGCCAGCACCGTGCCGCCGCCGATGCCGAAGTACAGCTCGTGCCCCGAGTCGGTCAGCACGAAGTGCAGGAGCACGTCCTGACCGGGCGGGAAGCTGCCCTGCAGCTGCGCGTCGCCCGCGATCGCCTCCACGAAGCGCTGGAGCACGCGCTCGAAGCGCTCGCGCACCTCGGCCGCGGCGCCGCTCTCGGCCGGGGCCGGCGCGGGCGATGAAGGCGGGGCGGTCGAGCTCGGCTGGGTCGGACGCTCCGCCGCGGGTCCTCCCGCCGCGGGTCCTCCCGCCGCGGGTCTGCCCGCCGCGGCCGGCCGGCCGGTCTCCCGCTGCAGGTCCGAGACGGCCGGTCCCGGACCCTGTCCGAGCTCGAGCTGCGCCACCAGCTCCGCGGACGGTCGGGGTCGCGGCCGATCCCAGGCGAAGGCGTCCAGGGTCTCGGGGTTCAGGACGTGGTGAGGGGGCTGACCGCGGCGCAGCCGCTCGATCTCCTCCGCCACGATGCGAGCCTGGTGCGCCGCCACCTCCGCCGTATTGCCCCCGACGTGGGGCGTGGCGATGACGTTGGGCATCGCCAGCAGCGGGTGGTCGGAGCCGGGCGGCTCGAGGGCGAAGACGTCGAGCGCCGCGCCGCCCAGCTGCCCGGATCGCAGCGCTGCACAGAGCGCGTCCTCGTCCACGAGCGCCGCCCGCGCCGTGTTGATCAGGAAGGCTCCGCGGGGCATGCGCTCGAGCTCGGCGGCGCCGATCATGCCGCGGGAGGATTCCGTCACGACGGCGTGGAGCGAGACGAAGTCGCTGCGGGAGAGCAGGTCCTCGAGAGCCGCCGGCTCGGCGCCCGCCAGTCGCACGGCGTCGTCATCCAGGTATGGATCGAACACCAGGCAGCGTGCGCCGAACGGTTGCAGGCGTCGGACCACACCGCGGCCCACGGCGCCGAGCCCCACGAGGCCGACCGTCTTGCACCACAGCTCCCGGCCCTGAAGCGTTCCGAAGGCCCGGCCCATGCGACCCATGTCGCCCGCCTCGCCGCCCGGCTCGCGCAGGAAGGCATTGGCCTCGGGCAGGCGGCGGCCCAGCATCAGCATGAAGGCCACCGCCAGGTCGGCCACCGCATCCGCGTTGCGGCCGGGGGTGTGGATCACCGGGATCCCGAGCGCCGTGCAGGCTTCGAGGTCGACATTGACCGCGTCGCCGCGGCACACGGCGATCAGGCGCAGGTCGTCGCAGCGGGCGAGGGCGGCGGCGTCCAGGACGTCCACCTCGCTCACGAAGATCTGGACCCCGCGCAGCGCCTCGACGAGGGGAGGGCCGGTCAGCATCCGCATCGCGTCGCGAAAGCTCGCGTACTCGACCTCGCCGAACTCCCGCAGCGCCGCCAGGCCCTCGGGATCCATGCAGGCCGTCACCAGGATCCTGGGACGCTCCGAGATCGGCGCGGCTTCTTCCGGGCCCTGGACCGGTGGACCGATTCCGCGCAGCACGTGCGGTGTGGCGGCGCGATCGAGCTCCTCGCCGCGCGCCAGAACGTCCAGCCAGTCCGCGTACACGGCGTCGTAGTCCGCCGCCCGCTCGGCGTCGGGCGCGGGCGCACGCGCCACCGTATCCAGCCGCGCCGCCGCCTCCGCGAGGTCCGCGAAGACCCCGGCGGCGACGCCCGCGCACAGTGCCGCCCCCAGAGCCGTCGTCTCCGCGACCCGCGCCACCTCGACGGGTCGTCCCGTCGCGTCCGCGAGCAGGCGCGTCAACACGGCGCTGCGCGAGAGCCCCCCTCCGATGCGCAGGGCCGGCGTCGTCGGAGCGGGAAGCGACTCGGCCTGCGCCAGGTTGGCGCGCAGCGAGAAGAGCGCACCCTCGAGCACGGCGCGCGCCACGTGGGGTCGCCGCTCCGCGGCGTCGGGGCTGGTGAGAACCGAGAGGGTGAGATGCCCGATGGGCAGCCGCAGCTCGCGCGCGTTCATCACCGCGGCGCCCAGCGTCGAGAGGATCCCCCCTGCGCCGGGCCGCGAGCGGTCGGCTTCCGCGAACATCTCGAGGAGGGGGTGGGGCCGTCCCGCGTAGAGCATCGACGCAATCCACGCGAGCGCGTCTCCGACGCCCCCGGCGTTGCTCTCGAGGGTCCAACGGCCCGGCACGACGTGATGCCCGGTCCACATGCGGATCTCCGGGTCCGCCAGGGGAACCTCCAGCACGCGCTGGAGCGGCGCCGTGGTGCCGGCGACGATTCCGACGCCGCCGGGTGACAGCACGCCAGCCCCGAGAAGCCCGCACTGGGTGTCTCCGCCGCCAACGGCGACCGGAATCCCGGGAGAGAGCCCGAGGTGTTGGGCGGCCTCGCGCGAGAGGGATCCGAGCCGGGTTCCCGGCTCGCGCAGCTCGGGCAGCAGCGAGGGCGGGAGCGACATCCGCTCGATCCAGCTCGCCGACCAGGCCCGCTCCCGCAGCGCCAGCAGTCCGGTCTCGGCCGCCTGGGTGGGATCGCTGGCGATCTCTCCGCACAGTCGGTAGGCCGCCCAGTCGCTCAGGCTGAGGTGGTGCGCCGCGCGCGACCAGCGTTCGGGCGCGTTGCGCTGCAGCCAGAGCAGTCGGCCCAGGGGCTGGACGGGATTCGGCCAGTGACCAGTGTCGCGATGCAGCGCCTCCCCGTGCGCAGCGGCGGTCTCGAGGGTCTCGTGGATGGCTCTCGCATCGCGATTGCTGGTCGCGAGCAGCACCTGGCCATGCGCGTCCAGGATCACGCTGGCATGTCGCATGCTCGAGGCCGCCGCCCCGGCGACCTCCGAACCCGCCGCCCCGGCCCGCGCCAACACCTCGCGGACGCCGCGACCGATCGCCTCCCAGGCCGCCGCGAGATCCAGCTCCGCACCCGTGGGTGCGTCGTGGGGCTTGGCGTGCTCCCAGGGCCGGTTGCTGGAGATCGACTCGCCTGAGTCGGCATCGATCAGCAGGCAACGGATGCTGCCCCCACCGAGATCGAGGCCCAGAAGCCAGCGCCCAGTCACGATACGCTCGCGCCTCCCTCGTCGCCGCCGGCGCATCGGCCCGACGCAACGGTCCCGGTGCCCTCCGAGCCCGGCCAGCATATTCTACCTGCGCGCAGGTGGAAACGTGACCTCCGGGTGAGCCTCCGAGCCCCCTTCAGGCGTTCGCTCGGCCTTCCGATCCTCCCGGCGATGTGGCTCGACCTGGTGAGTCTGGGGATCCTCGGCCTGTTCGCGCTGGTGGGGGCCCTGCGCGGCGCACTCGCCAGCGCCCTGGCGCTGGCCTCGCTGGCGGCGGGCTACGGCGCCGCCATCGCCTTCGGCCCCGCGCTGGCCCCGACCCTGTCCGACGACTTCGGGATCCCCGAGATCCTGGCGCTCCCGGTTGCGGGCAGCGCGGCCTTCCTCGTCACCTACCTCTCCGTGGGAATCGGCGCGTCTCTGCTGCGCCGGCTGGCGCGTCTTCGCGCGCGCCCGCGCGGCGGGCTCGATCGCCTCGGCGGCGCGCTGCTCGGCGCGGCGCGCGGCAGCCTGCTGGTCCTGTTGGTGAGCTGGCTCGCGCTGTGGGTGGACGTGCTGCGCGCCAACGGCACGTTGCCCTTCCTTCCGGAGCTGCGTGACTCGAAGGCGGCAGAGGCCACCGGGTACCTGGTCGAGGAAGGTCTCGAGTCCGCGCTGGCCGAGACGGGCGCGGCGGGACGCTTCGTCGCGCGGATGGCGGCGCGTCCGAGTGAGGCGCTCGAGGGGCTGCAGGGCCTCCTGGACCACCCGGGCGTCGCGGCGCTGCGCGGCGACGGGCTGTTCTGGTCCTACGTGGAGCACGGCAACGTGGAGGCGGCGCTCAATCGCGGCAGCTTCGTCCAGATCCTGCGCGACGCCGATCTGCGCGAACGCCTGGCCGATCTGGGTCTGGTGGAGGACGCCGCGGCGCTGGACGCGGGTGCGTTCCGGGAGGAGGCCGCCGCGGTCCTGCGCGAGGTCGGTCCTCGCTTGCGCGGCCTGCGGGAGGACCCGCAGCTCCGGGCGCTGGTCGAGGATCCGGAAGTGGTCTCGATGCTCGAGTCCGGGGACACCGTCGCGCTGCTCTCGCACGAGGGGTTCCGCAGCCTGGTGGATCGCGTTACTTCACGGCCTGGGCCGGACTGAGCTCCGCTTCGGGCTCCGCGGCGGGCGTCGTTCCGAGGCTCTCGGGGCTCACCAGCCCTGCGGACATCACCAGCTTGAAGGCCTCCTCGACGCTCAGGTCCACCTCCATCACGTCCTCCTCGGGCACCAGCAGGTAGTAGCCGGAAGTCGGGTTGGGCGTGGTGGGCAGGAAGCAGTTGATCATGCGGTTCTGCGTGATCTCCTGCACGATGCCGCGCGCGGGCCCGGTGGTGAAGGCCAGCGCGTACAGACCCTTGCGGGGGTACTCGATCATCACCACGCGGCGGAAGCGCGACTGGTGGTCCGATTTGAAGATCGCCTCGGCGAGCTGCTTGACGCCGCCGTAGATGCTCCGGGCCACGGGGACGCGGCCCAGGAGCCGTTCCCAGGCCCGGATGAACTCGCTGCCGAACAGGTGCCGGGCGATGACTCCCAGCACCAGGATGACGAGCAGGGTGAACAGGGCTCCGACGAACGGGAGCCGCGGCGGCTCTTCGAGGCCCGGCAGCAGCCAGCTCAGGATGTGGGGCAGCAGCAGGTTGTCGAGGCGCTGGATGATCCATGCGACGGCCCACAGCGTGATGCCGAGCGGTGCGAACGCGAGGATGCCCGCGACGAAGTAGCTTCGCAGCGCTTCACGCACGTTGGCCAGGACGCGGCGCTTCACGAGACCCGTTCAGAGCAGCGGGGCGTCTTCGTCGGGTGCGTAGGCCGAGACCTCGCAAGCGAGGCAGATCACCTCGAAGGCGGGCGGCGCGTACGCCTTCCCCCGCGAGCGCTCGGCGCGGGCTCGGGAGCGGGCGGGATCCCGCCCCGCAGCCCGCGAGCGTCCCGGCTCGGACGCCTGGCTCGAATTACCGTCCATCCCTAAAGGTATAGCACGTCCGGCCCGGAGGCGGCCGCAGACCCCCGCGCCGCCGCTCAGCGCAACAGGACGTCGCAGGCGAAACGGATGCGGCGCACCAGGCGTCCGAAGGCGTTTCGGTGGATGTTGCGTCGCAACCGCACCAGCAGCTTCCGCTCGAGCGTGTAGCGCGTGAGCCTTCGGCCCCGCCGCTTCCGGCCTTCCAGGTCGACCTGTTGCAACTGCTGCTGGATCTCGCGGCGGGGGTAGCCCCAGGTCTCCAGGTCCTCGTCGAGCAGCGAGGCGAGGATGCGCTCAGCGAGCTCCACCTTGCTCGCGTCGCCCCGCCAGTCCTCCACCCAGCGCTCGACGAAGCGGTCGCTCGGCCGCTGCTCCGCCGCCACGGTGATCGGATCCCCGAGCCCTCGCGCTACCGGTGCGGGGCGCTCCGCCGCCTCCCCGTAGTCCACCATCCCCGGCTCGAACTCCACGCCGAGGAATTCCGCCAGGCGTCGCATCTGGGGCTCGGGCTCCCGCACCAGGTCCTCGTAGCTCACGCGGCACAGGGGGACGTGCGCCTCGCGCAGGAAGCGGGCGATCGCGGGGACGTAGCGCTCGAGCAGCGGGTTGTGGGCCTGGGCGGCGACGTGATCGCCGTCGAAGAACGAGCTCACGAAGGAGGCCCAGACCGCCATCGGGTGTCGCGTCAGGACCACGTAGCGCGACTTGGGATACAGACGGGAGACGAACTCGAGCGACAACGCGTAGGCGGGCGTCTTGTCGAGCAGCAGCCGCGCCCCCGACCCCACCAGGAGCTTCTCGTAGAGGGCGTCGCTGTAGGCCCGCAGCGCTGCCAGGTAGTCCTCCTCGCCCTCGGGCAGGTTGGAGACGAGCTCGCGAATGGCCCCCTGGCTGATGATCGGGTCGTAGTCCGCCGCATCCACCCTCGCGAAGTAGCCGAGGTGGGCCAGGGGCGTGAGGAGGTGCGGCTCCGGCGGCGCCTCGATGCCCGTATGGGCGCCGAGCATGCGCGAGAGCAGCGTCGAACCGGAACGCGGGGAGCCGATCAGGAAGACCAGTCGATCCTGCACGCGAGTCTCAGGACTCGAAGCCGTTCTCGGCCGCCACGCTGCCGAACCAGCGTCCGGATTCCTTGAGCGTGCGATCTCGGCTCGAGAAGTCGACGTAGGCGAGGCCGAAGCGTTGCCGGTAGCCCTCGGACCACTCGAAGTTGTCGACCAGCGTCCAGGCGTGATAGCCGCGCACGTCCGCGCCGTCTTCGATGGCCCGCGCGACGGCCGCCAGATAGCCGCGGAAGAACTCGATGCGTCGCGTGTCCCGGATCACGCCGTTCTCGTCGGGCCCGTCCGCGTAGGAGCAGCCGTTCTCCGTCACCTCGATCACCGGTCGATCGTAGTCGCGCGAGATACGCGTGATCATGTCGTAGAGCGAATCCGGCCAGACCTCCCAGCCGAAGTCGGTGCGGGGGCCCTCGTCGCCGCCCATGCCCGTCGGCAGCGCGTGGAGCCCGTTCGGATCTTCGGGCAGGTGGCGCACGAGCGAGCGGGAGTAGAGGTTGATGCCCAGGAAGTCGAGGGGGGCCTGGACGCGCTCCAGGTCGCCCTGGCGCACGCCCATCTTCTCGAGGGGCGGGCCGTCGACGAAGGCCTCCGGGTAGCGACCGCGCAGGGCGGGCTCGAGGAACCACAGGTTCATCAGACCGTGCATGCGCTCCGCCGCGGCGGCGTCGGCCTCGTCGTCGCCGAAGGGCGCGCAGGGGGACATGTTGAACGCGGTGCCCACGGCGGCGTCCGCGCGGGTGGCCTTCATGGCCCGAAAGGCCTCGCCCTGAGCCAGGTTCACCGTATGGGTCGAACGCAGCCAGGCGCCGAGGTCGCGCAGTCCCGGCGCGTGGATCCCGATCCGGTGGCCCATCAGGGTGAAGATGCTGGGCTCGTTGAAGATCATCCAGGCGCCGACGCGATCTCCGAGCGTGCGCACCATCAGCTCCGCGTAGTCGGCGAAGCGGCCCGCCGTGTCGCGCTCGGGCCACCCACCGCGGTCCTGCAGCGCCTGGGGGAGGTCCCAGTGGTAGAGGGTCGGGAAGGGCCGGATGCCGGCGTCCAGCAGGGCGTCGACGAGCCGCGCGTAGTAGTCGAGCCCCTTGGCGTTCACCGCGCCGCGCCCCGCCGGCTGGACCCGTGGCCAGGAGATCGAGAAGCGATAGCTGGTGAGGTTCATCTCGCGGATCAGCGCGAGGTCCTCCGCGAAGCGGTGGTAGGAGTCGCAGGCCACGTCGCCCGTGTGCCCGCCCTCGACGTTCCCGGGTGTGTGGCAGAAACGATCCCAGATGGATTCGCCCTTGCCGTCCTCGTTCCAGGCGCCTTCGATCTGGTACGCGGCCGTGGCCACGCCCCAGTGGAACCCCTCCGGAAAACGCACGCGGGCCATGTGGCGTCCTCTGCCTCCCATCCCCAGCGAATCGTGGGGCCGGGCCATCATACCCGCTGCAGACGGAGGAGACCGGCGTGGAGGGCGCCGGTACGCTGGGCGATCCATGCGGCACCCGCTCGGGACCGTGCCCCCGTGGGGGCGTACGCGCTACGCTGTCTCGCGCCTCTCGCCGATACAGGGCAGGGACCGCGGCCGTGATCCGCACAGCCCGTCGCCGTTCCGGTGACCCCGCGGACGCATGTGGACCCCCTGCCAGGCTTCGGGGACGAGTTCGGGGACGAGTTTGGGGATCAGTTTGGGGACGGGATTCGGGACGCGACTGGCGACGAGGATGGCACCGGGTGACTGAGCGCGGGAGCGACGCACGGCGCGGCATGAAGGCGGCGGACTGGGCGCTGATCGCGGCCCTGGCACTCGTCTTTGCGCCCGGCGTGATGGCGATGGCCGAGGTCTGGTCCTCGGTCGACTACTACTCGCACGGCTTCCTCGTTCCCGTCGTCGCCTACTGGGGCTTCCACCAGAACGCGCGCCGGCTTCGCATCGGGGAACGCGATGCCCGCGGATTCGCAGTCCTCGGCGGGGCGCTGCTGCTGTACGCCCTCGGGCTCGCCGCCGGGGTGGTGACCCTCCAGGGGCTCGGAGTCGTCGCCGCGGTGGCGGGGGTGGTGGTGCGTCTGTGGGGGCCGCGCGGTCTGAAGCGCCTCGCCTTCCCGGTAGGCTTCCTGGTCTTCATGGTGCCTTTGCCCGAAGCGGTGCTCACGCCCCTGATCGTCGAGCTCCAGCTCTGGGTCAGCGTCGTGTCCGTGGAGCTGCTGCACGCGGTGGGGTTCGCGGTGGCGCGCGAGGGGAACGTGGTCCTGCTGCCGGGGGGTGGCTCCCTCTTCGTCGCCGAGGCGTGCAGCGGCATCACGTCCATCGTCACGCTCGCTCCCCTGGGCGTGGTGCTCGCCTACTTCACGGAGAAGACCTGGGGGCGCAGGCTGCTGATCGTCGCGGCGGTCGTGCCCGTGGCGATGTTCGGCAACCTGCTCCGCGTCCTCGGCACCGTCGTGGTGGCCGACGCCTATGGGGTCGAGCGCGCCACGAAGGGGGCGCTGCACGAGTCCGCGGGCCTGCTCACGTTCGTGTTCGCCTGTCTGTTGCTGATCGGCGTGGGGCCCCTGCTGCGGCTGCTCTCGCGACACGGCCAGCGGCTCGACTCCCGGTCCAGCCCCGCTTGACCCCTCCGACGCGGGCGATACGGTGCGCGCGTGCCCGAGTCGAAACCCCACGGCCCGGAGTCGCTCTCGGAGCGGGCCAGGGCGCTGGCCCTGGCGGTGGGCTTCGACCTTGCGGGCGTCGCGCGGGCGGAGCCCAAGCCGGAGACGGAGTTCCTGCGCGACTGGGTGCGCCGCGGCTTCGCGGGCGAGATGGCCTACATCCCGCGTCGCCTCGAGGAGCGCGTCGATCCGCGACGCCTGCTGCCGGGCGCGCGCAGCGTGCTGGCCGTGGGCTTCGTCTACGATCCGGGACCGCGTCCGCCCCCGCGCACGGGCACCTTCGAGATCGCCCGCTACGCAGGAGGTGACGACTACCACGACGTTCTCGTCGAGCGGATTCGCGCTCTCGAGGCGGGACTGTGCGCGCTCGTCCGGAGACCGGTCCGAACCCGCGGCTACGTGGACACGGGGCCGGTCCAGGAGCGCGTGTACGCCGCCTATGCGGGCCTCGGCTGGATCGGGAAGAACACCTGCCTGATCCATCCCCGGCTGGGCTCCTACGTGTTCCTCGGCGTGGTGCTCACCGACCTGGATCTCGACCCCGACGCGCGCGAGCCGGACCACTGCGGATCCTGCCGCGCCTGCCTCGACGCGTGTCCCACCGACGCGTTCCCCGAGCCCTACGTGCTCGATGCCACCCGCTGCATCGCCTACACGACCATCGAAGCGCGCGGTCCGATCCCGGAATCCCTTCGCGCGGCCCACGGCGATCTCGCCTTCGGGTGCGACGTCTGTCAGGAGGTGTGCCCCTGGAACCAGCGCTCGCGGCGCGGTGTGCCGCCGGATCCGTTGGGACTGCGCGCCCGCATCGCGCCGCGACCCCAGTGGCTGCGGCCGATGCTCGCGTGGGCGCTGGCGCTCGACGAGGAGCGCTGGCGCGAGGCGACGCGCGGCACCGCGATGCGGCGGGCGCGCCACCGCGGGCTGCTTCGCAACGTGCTGGTCACGGCCGGCAACAGCGGCGATGCGAGCCTGGTGCCGCTGGTACGCCGCCATGCCGAAGGCCCCGATCCGATGCTGTCGGAGCACGCCCGCTGGGCACTGGGGCGCCTCGAGGGCGGGGAACAGGGCGGGGCTCGTGAAGGCCGCCGTGAAGGCCGGAAGGGCGGGGTGTCAGGGCCGTCGGGCCACTAGGCGACCCACCTCGGCGGGACGCTCGTCGTCGGTCCGTCCCTCCCAGTGCTCGACGATCTCCAGCTCGGAGAAGAGCGCGGCGAGCTCCCCCGGTCGCAGCAGGAACGCCGCGCGCCTCGGCCCCCAGCCGAGCTCGCGTTGTCGCAGCGAGAAGGTCTCGTAGAGGAGCAGGCCTCCGGGTCGCAGGGCCGCGACGATCTCCGGCACGAGAGGCCGGTAGAGGTAGCGGAACACCAGAATCGCGCCGCAGCATCCGGGACGCAGCGGGAGGCTTGCGCCGGCTTCGAAGTCGGCGCGCGCCAGGTCGACGTCGAGACCCCGTTCGCGCGCGGTGTCCCGAAGCGCGGCGAGGGACTCCGCATCGCGATCCAGCCCGACGACCGGCAGCCCCGCCGCGGCCGCGACGAGCGCGTGACGCCCGCGACCGCAGGCGAGGTCCAGGACGGGTCCGACCGAGGCCGCTTCGCGCAGCCGCGCCAGCTGCGCGACAAACAGGCTCGAGGGCGGGGCGTCGCTCAACGCGTCGCGTCGGATCCGGAGCGTTCGCGCCGCGAGTCCGCGACCGCGACGACGCGAGCCGGGAAGTCCGAGATCAGCGCGTCCACGCCCAGATCCAGCAGGTGCTCCATCTGCTCGGGCTCGTTGATGGTCCAGACGTGGATCTGGACGCCGAAGCGATGGGCGTGGTCGACGAGGGCTGGCCTCACCAGGGGCTGCCCCGCGAACTCGGCGGGGATCTGGAGCGCCGCCGGCCGCGTCTCGGGGGCCTCTCCGCTCAGGGCGGACCGCACGAAGCCCACGACGTCCCCGACGCTGGCGCCGAGCGCCACCCGTGCACCCCGGGACTTCACGAAGGCGCGCAGCCGCTGCATGGTCGGGTCCTTCTCGGCGGTGACGAGGCTGAGCGCTTCCCGCCCCGCCTCGACCACGATCTCCACGGTCCGCTCCAGGAGGCCCGGCAGGTCCTGCTTGAGCTCGAGGTTGAAGCGCGCTCCCGGGAAGGCCGCCAGCGCCTCTTCTAGCGTGGGAATGCGGTGTCCGCGGCCTCGCTCGGGATGGGTCCGTCCGCCGTCCGGCGAGAAGCGATGGCCCGCATCGAGCTTCTGGAGCGCGGCCAGATCGAAGTCGCGAACGGGTCCGCTGCCTTCCGTCACCCGGTCGACGTCGTCGTCGTGGATCAGTACGGGAATGCCGTCCCGCGTCAGGTGGAGATCCGTCTCGAGAATGACGGCACCGTCCGCCAGGCCGCGTTCGAAAGACGCGAGCGTGTTCTCCGGCAGCTCGCCCGCACAGCCCCGGTGCCCGACAGCGATTGGAATCGGAAGGTCGAGAAAGGGGTGGCTCATGAGCATACGTTATCATCTGTCGTCCGATGTCCGTGCTGACGCGCGAAGCGATCCAGGCCGAGCTCGATTCCGGCCGGCTCCGGATCGACCCCTTCGAGCCGTCGCAGCTCGGCGCCGCCTCCATCGACCTCACGCTCGGTGACGAGATCCGCGTGATCGAACGCGGGCCGGCTCCCATCGACGTGGTCGCCGAGTCGGACTACCGGGACTACACACGCGTCTGCCCGCTCGACGAGCCCTACGTGCTGGCCCCCGGCAGCACGATCCACGGCATCACGCTCGAGCGCATCGGGCTGCCCGCGGGCCTGTGCGGCTTCCTGGAGGGCCGCAGCCGCTTCGCCCGCCTCGGCCTGATGATCCACGTGACCTCGGCCTTCGTCCAGCCGGGGGTCGACAACCGCCAGGTCCTGGAGATGAGCAACGTCTCCGGGCATCCCCTGCGCATCCATCCGCGCGTGCGCCTGTGCCAGATCGTCCTGATGCGCACCGAGGGCGAGGCCGCCTACACCGGCCGCTTCGCGAAGCAGGACCGGCTGTAGTTGCGGGCCGTGGTTCAGCGCGTGCAACGCGCGCGCGTCTGCGTGGACGGCGAGACGGTGTCCGAGATGGGCGAGGGCCTCCTGGCCCTGGTCGGCGTCGGGCAGGGCGATACGGCCGAGGAGTCACGGGAGCTCGCCCGGCGTCTCGTACACCTGCGCATCCTGCCCGACGCGTCCCAGCGCATGAATCGCTCGCTGCTCCAGAGCGGGGGGACGCTGGGCGTGGTCTCGCAGTTCACGCTGTTCGGGGACGCGCGACAGGGACGCCGGCCGTCCTACGCCGAGGCGGCGCCCGCGGAGGTGGCGGAGCCGCTGGTGGAGCGCGTCATCGATGCGGCGCGCGAGCTCGGCGTCCCGGTGGTGAGCGGTCGCTTCGGAGCGATGATGAACGTCGAGCTGGTGAACGCCGGCCCCGTCACGATCCTCCTCGACACGCAGAAGCGATTCTGAACCATCCCGCCCGCGCTTGACGTCGGCCGGGGGATCGGCATCCTTCCGCGCGGGGGACAGAGGTCGGGCGAGCTGTTCGCACTCGCCCTGGGACGCCGCGTCGATCCGTTCGAGTTCCGTTCGGGACCGCCGCGTCGTACCGCAGGGTGTCGTGATTGGCGAAATCGCGGAATCGCGAAATCGCCAAGCGGCGAGATGGCGAGCAGGGCGCCCGCATACGCACCCGTATCCGAACACGGGGCAGCAAGGGGTACCCGCGGGCTGCGGAGACCTCGGGAGGTTGGACATGTTTCGAGTGAATCGGTTCCAGGGGGTCCTGATCGCGGCGGCGCTCGCGGTCGCCGTTGCGCCGGGCGCCGCCGTGGCGGAAGACGACAGCATGACGGCGGAGGCCGGCGTCGGCGTCCTGGCCGCGATCAGCACGCTCGTGTACGGGCCGGTCAAGATCGTCTACGCGACCTGCGGTCTGATCTTCGGTGGGCTCGCGTGGGGCATCTCCGGAGGCGACAACGACGTCATGACCGCCGTCGTGACGCCGTCGGTGCGCGGCGACTACGTGGTGACGCCGGCGAACATCCGCATGGAGGAGCCGATCGAGTTCTTCGGTCGGGATCCGGCCTACCGCACGTCGCGACACGCGCGCGTCGAGGACTCGCTCGTCCAGGACTATTAGATAGGTGACCCACGGCCGTGGGTCCGCGCTGCGGACAGCGGTCCCGCGATGCGGGACCGCTGCGAGAGCCGGGCGGCGACCGCTCGGGGCCGGAGGCGATTCCGGCCCCGAGCGGTCCCGCGGGGCCGTCGCTGGCGTCCCTGCGGTGGAACGGCGATCCTGACCGGGATGGCCCAACCGAGCCCGGAATTTTATCTGGCGTTCGTCGCCGGCGTCCTCTCCGTGCTCTCGCCCTGCGTCCTGCCCCTGATGCCCGCCTACCTGTCCCTGATCTCCGGGATCTCGGTCGAGGAGATGCAGGAGGGTGCGGGAGATCGGGGGGTTCGCTCTCGGGTCCTGCGGGCCTGCTTCGGCTTCGTGTGCGGCTTCTCCGCGATCTTCATCCTGATGGGCGTCGGAGCCGTCGCCGCAGGACACATGCTGCGGACCTGGCGCATCGAGCTGCTGGGGATCGAGTTCGGATTCAGCCAGATCGCGGGCGTGCTGATCATCGTGCTCGGCCTCCACATGACCGGCCTGAGTCCGATCCGGGCGCTGTACCGCGACACGCGCTTCCAGTTCAAGCTGAGCCGGCGCAGCTTCTTGAGCGCCTTCGCGGTGGGCGCCGGCTTCGCCCTGGGCTGGTCTCCCTGCATCGGGCCGATCCTGGCGACGATCCTCACGATTGCCGGCCATCGGGAGACGGTGCTCCAGGGAGTCGGGCTGCTGGCCGTCTACTCGGCCGGCCTGGCGGTCCCGTTCCTGATCGCCGGATGGAGCATCGAGTACTTCTTCAACGCCTTCCAGCGGCTTCGGCTCCACTTCCGCAAGTTCGAGATCCTCTCGGGCTCGATCCTCGTGATGGTGGGCCTGCTCCTGGTCACCGGGCAGCTCTCTGCCCTCAATCGCCGCTTCCAGTTCATGAACGAGTTCATCAACGCCGCGGAGAGGGCGCTCCAGTGAGGGTACTGCGGGATCGACTCGCGGCCGCGGCGGCAGTCCGGGCTCTGGCGCTGGGTGTCGGCCTCTCGGCGCTCCTGCTGACGGGCTGCGGGCCTTCGGGAGATTCCGAGGCGGGCGGGGAGGTCCTGCGGGCGCCCCGGGTGGAGGCGCCCGACTTCAGCTACCCGGACCTGGATGGGAACGTGGTACGTCTCTCCGATCTGCGTGGCAAGACCGTCGTGATCGACTTCTGGGCGACCTGGTGCCCTCCCTGCATCTTCCAGCCCGAGCAGCTCAATGCCTTCTACGACGCCCACCGCAACGGCGGGAAGGTGATGGTGCTCGGGGTCGAAGTGGGCGGAGCCACGCCCGACGAGGTCCGCGCCTGGGCCGAGGAGAACGACGCCGAGGCCCGCTATCCCGTGCTGACCGGCGCCGATGAGGATCTGGCGCGGCGCTACGGGGCGGTGGGCTTCCCGGCGACCGTGGTCGTGGCGCCGGACGGCCGGATCGAGTCCATGCACGTGGGGATCGTGGACGCCAAGGCGCTGGAGGCGACGGTCGCGCCCCTGCTCGCCGGCCGTTCCTGACCGCCGGCCGTTCCGGACGCCCCGCCCGCGCTCCGCCTGCTTTCCCCGCGGGGAACCTGTGCGGGGGGCAGGAACCGGCTCCTCAAGGCGTCGAGCCGACGCGTCGAAATCCCTCTGAGCGACCCGGTTTCGAGCCGCCGTCGCATTCGGGGGGAGCGCGGAACGGATGGGCGAGGACACGGCGCTCCGGGGGCGCTCGTTCTACCAGCGCACCCTGTCCCCGGGCGAGACGGTATTCGACGAGGGCGACCCGGGGGATCAGCTCTACGTGATCCAGTCCGGCGAGGTCGAGCTGGTTCGGGAGAGCACCAGTCACCAGCGGGTGGTCGCACGCCTGGGGTCCGGCGACTTCTTCGGGGAGCTCGGCGTCGTGTGCGGAGGCGTCCGGACGTCGCGCGCCGTGGCGGTGAACACGACCCGCCTGATCGCGCTCGACCGCGACACTCTCGAGTCCATGTGTCTGGAACAGCCCGAGATCGCGATTCGCATGATCCGGGTACTCGTCTCGCGCCTGATCGAGGCGGAACGACGCCTGTCCGCCCTCGGGGTCGACGATCTGCTGCGGCCCGTCGTGCGGGCGCTGTTGCGCAAGGGGGAGCCGGAGGCCGACGGCGGAATGCGGGTCGGCGTGAAGCTCAAGGACCTCGCGGGCGCATCCGGTCTCTCGATGCTCGAGGCCCACCGGGCGCTGCACCAGCTCTTCGACCGCAAGGTGCTCCAGCTCGCGGACGAGACGCTGATCGCGTCCGACCGCGAGGCGCTGTGCGCCTGCCTCGATGCCGAGCCCTCCAGCGACCCCGCCTGAAGCGGGGCGCCGCCGCGCCCCCGATTCCGTTCCCCGCCCTTCGCCAAAGCGCCGGTGTTCAGGTAGGGTGCCGCTCGGGGATGTCGGTGGTGGCCCGCTTCGGAAGAGCGCTGCTCCTGCTGGTGGCACTGCTCGTGTGCTCCCGGCCCGCCACGTCCCAGCTCTTCGGGGCGATCGAGGACGAGGTCACGGGCGACAAGCCCTTCGAGCTCACCGCGGATTCGCTCGAGTTCGAGAGCGAGCGCAACCTCTACGTCGCCGAGGGCAACGTCCGGATCGACCGCGGGGAGACCTGGCTGCGGGCGGACTGGGTCGCGTTCAACGACCAGACCGGGGCCGCCGTGGCCAGCGGCGCGGTGGAGCTGGTGGACCGCGGCGACACGCTGCGCGCCGAGTTCGTCGAGTTCAACATCTTCAACCTGCAGGGGGTCATCTACGACGCCTGGCTGGACTCGGAGGACAGCCAGTTCCGGATGCAGGGAATGGAGATCCACAAGACCGGGGATCGCACCTACAAGTTCCGACACGGCACGTTCACCACCTGCCGCTGCCCGGACGAGGACGATCGCGTGCCCTGGCGGATCCGGGCCGAGAAGGCCCAGCTCGAGGTGGAGGGATACGGGACCGCCCGCAACACCACCTTCGACGTGCTGGGGGTGCCCGTCGTGTGGCTGCCCTGGGCCGTCTACCCGATCAAGACCGAGCGGCAGACCGGCTTCCTGTTTCCCAAGCTCGGGATCGGGGGCCGGAACGGCTTCGAGTTCGGCCTCCCCTTCTTCTGGGCGGCCCACGAGCAGCTGAACGTCACCCTCACGCCGCGGTGGCTCACCAAGCGGGGGCCGAAGGCCGACGTCGAGCTCGAGTACGTGCTCGGCGAGGAGTCCTCGGGAGAGATCTTCGCCGCCTTCCTCCACGACGACGACATCGATCCAGACAGCGAGAACGAGCCCTACGACCGCGAACGTTGGGCCACGAAGGGGGAGCAGGATCTGTTCCTGCCCCTCGGTATGCGCCTCCAGGCCGACTGGGCCTTCGTCTCCGACAACGACTACCCACTCGACTTCGAGGAGCTCGACGACAGACGCGCCGACCGCTTCCTGCAGTCCGTCGGCTTCGCCACCCGACATCTGGGCGACGCCGGCCGCTTCGGAGCCGTCGGCTCGATGTGGTGGGCCGACGACCTCCAGAATCCGGACGACCAGGACCGCGACCGCTTCCTGCTGCAGCGCGCGCCCGACCTGACCCTCGCTGCGCTTCCCGGCCCGCTGGCCTGGACCCGCCACGTGGTGCCCTCCTTCGACCTCGACTACACCTCTTTCCAGGCCCGCAAGCGGGCTTCGGGGCGACTGAACGAGTCCCCGACCCAGAAGCTCAAGGGCCAGTTCCTCGACGTCGGCATCGACGCGGTGCCGGACGCGGACGAGCGCGGTAGGCCGCCCGATCCCAACCGGGACAACTTCGACCCGGTCGGGAATCCCGGCGGACAGGAGAACAACGGCCGCTTCGACGAGGGCGAGCCGATCCAGGACCGCGGGCACCGCATCCGGCTCCGGCCGCGCCTGGCCGTGCCCTTCCAGGTGGCCGACGTCGTCGAGGTCTATCCCGAAGCGAGCTGGTACCAGACGCTCTACTCCACGCGCGAGCAGGACTTCGACTCGCGCGGTCTGTTCACCGGTCGCGTGGACGCCCGTTCGCGTCTGCGGCGCCGCTACGGCAAGGGCCGGGTCGGGGCGCTGGACCATCTGCTGGAGCCCCGCATCGGCTGGGCCTTGGTGACCGAAGCCTCCCAGGGCGACAATCCGCTCTTCGTCCCCGAGACCGCGGTGCCCCAGGCCCGCATCCGCGCCCTCGATCTGGACAACGTGACCCGCGATCCCGCAGACCGGATCGACGACGCGAACCTGCTGAGCTTCGGCCTGGGCAACCGCCTGTACGAGAACGACGAGGAGGGGAGGTCGGTGCTCCGGGCCGACTTCACCTTGCTCGGAGGCTACGAGATCGCCGACAACGACCTCGGCTGGACCCTGGACGCGCGCCTGTATCCCTTCGAGGGCGCCACCGCGCGCGCCTCCTTCAGCTACGACCTGCACCAGCAGCGGGTGGAGGAGTTCTGGTCCCAGTTGAACATCCGGCATCCCGATGGACACCTGCTCAGCCTCGACTACCGCTACCTGCGCAGGATTCCGCTCTTCTTCGAGGACTTCCAGAACGGCGGCGACCGCTTCGACAACGTCCGGGAGTTCGACGAGATCAGTCAGCTGAGCGGGAACGTGCAGATCGCCATCACGCCGCAGTGGCGGATCGGCTACCGCGGGGCCTACTCCTTCGAGCAGTCCCTGATGCTCGCCAACCGGGGGTTCTTCGAGTACACCTCGAGCTGCCGCTGCTGGGCGGCCGGGCTCGAGTTCATCGAGGATCGAACCCAGGGACTCCAGGTCCGGCTCATGTATCGCCTCGTCGGGCTCGGCACCGACGTCCAGTTCGGCGGCGCGGAGTCCGGTTTTCTTGACTCCTTATGAGGCGTTTGATACGGATTCGATTCTGATCGCGTTCTAAACCCGTGACCCCGTGCGGCGACACCCACCGCACCCGAGGCCCTCTTGCTCCGCCCGTCCAAGGAAGCCTTCCTGGAGCTCGCGACGCGTGGCAATCTCGTCCCCGTCGTCCGCGAGATCCTGGCCGACATGGACACTCCCGTGTCGCTCTTCCGCCGAATCGATGACGGGCGCGTGAGCTTCCTGTTCGAGTCCGTCGAGGGCGGCGAGAAGTGGGGGCGCTACAGCTTCATCGGGACCGGTTCGAGGGCCGTGTTCCGGGCGCGCGGGCGCCAGGTGGAGTGGAGCATCGGAGACCGGATCGAGAGGACGCAGAGTCCGGGCGATCCCCTCGAGCTGCTGCGCGAGCTGCTGGCGCGACTCCAGCCGGTGCACCTCGACGGCGTCGAGCTGCCGCGTTTCCTGGGCGGCGCCGTCGGCATGGTCAGCTACGACTGGGTCCGCTTCGTCGAGCGCATCCCGGACGCCAACCCGGACGAGGTGGGCATGCCGGATCTCTGGTTCGTGCTGCCCGAGACGATCATCGTCTACGACAACGTTCGCAAGCACGCCTCGATCGTGCGCTACGTCGAGCTCGAGCCCGAAGACGACGCCGCGGCGCTGTACGAGGAGGCCGTCGAGAAGCTCGATCGGACGGTCGCGCAGCTGCGCCGCCCGCTCCCCCAGGAGCCCCGGTTCCCGCCCATTCGCGCGCCGATGGACCTGCAGCGCAGCATGAGCCGTGAGGAGTTCCACGAGATCGTCAAGCGCGCCAAGGAGTACATCGAGGCCGGCGACATCTTCCAGGTGGTGCTGTCCCAGCAGTTTCGCATCCCCCTCCAGGTCGATCCGTTCACGATCTACCGGCACCTGCGCGTGATCAATCCGAGCCCCTACCTGTTCTTCCTCCGCTGCGAGGGGCCCGTCCTGATCGGCTCCTCGCCCGAGATCCTGGTGCGCCTGGAGGACGGCCGCATCGATCTGCGGCCGATCGCGGGAACGCGGCCGCGCGGTCACACTCCGGAAGAGGACGCGGCGCTCGAGGCCGAGCTGCTGGCCGATCCCAAGGAGCGCGCCGAGCACCTGATGCTCGTGGACCTGGGGCGGAACGATGTGGGCAGGGTGGCGGAAATCGGCAGCGTGGCCGTCAACGAGTACGCGGTGATCGAGCGCTACTCCCACGTGATGCACATCGTTTCCAACGTACAGGCCCGCTTGAGGGAGGGCCTCGACTGGCTCGACCTGCTGCGCGCCACGTTTCCCGCAGGCACGCTCTCGGGGGCGCCGAAGGTCCGGGCGATGGAGATCATCGACGAGCTCGAGACCCTGCGGCGCGGGCCCTACGGGGGCTGCGTGGGATACGTCGACTACTCTGGAAACATGGACACGGCCATCGCGATTCGTACTTTGCTGGTGAACGAGGGCGAGATCTTCCTGCGGGCCGGTGCCGGCGTCGTCGCGGACTCGGACCCGGAGTCGGAGTTCCAGGAGACCGTCAACAAGGGCCGCGCGCTCGTCGAGGCGATCGACCGGGCGCGCGAGGGAATCGACTGAGCTGACACGCCATGCGTGTCCTGATGATCGACAACTACGACTCCTTCACCTACAACCTCGTGCAGTATCTCGGAGAGCTCGGGGCAGAGGTGGAGGTGGTGCGCAACGACGCCGGCTCTGCCGAGGCGCTACTCGCCCGCGAGCCCATGGGCGTCGTGATCTCGCCGGGTCCCGGTGAGCCCTCCGCTGCCGGCGTCTCCCTGCCCATGGTGGAGGCCTGCATGGCGCGTCGGCTGCCGCTGCTGGGCGTCTGCCTCGGCCACCAGGCGATCGGCCAGTGCCTGGGTGGACGCATCGTGCGCGCCCGTTCGATCATGCACGGCAAGGTCTCGCCCATCGAGCACGACGGCGCCGGGGTGTTCCGGGGGCTGCCGTCGCCCTTCGAGGCCACCCGCTACCACTCCCTGGTGATCGCGCGGGAGTCCTGTCCCGGCGAGCTCCTCGTCACGGCCCACACGCCCGATCGGGAGATCATGGGAGTGCGACACCGCAAGCTGCCCATCGAGGGAGTCCAGTTCCATCCGGAACCGATTCTCACGAAGCACGGCAAGCGGCTGCTCCGCAACTTCCTGGAGGGCTGCGGCCAGAGGTCCGCGGCATGAGCCTGAGAGAGGCCATTGCCGTCGCCGTGTGCGGACAGGAGCTCGAGCCCGCGCTGCTCGAGGCGGCCTTCGGGGAGATCGTCGCCGGACAGGCGTCGAACGTCGCGATTGCGGCGCTGCTCGTGGCGCTGCGGACCCGCGGCGAGACGGTGGGCGAGATCGTCGGCGCGGCCCGCGCCCTGCGGGCGAAGGCCGTCACCGCAACCTGCGTCGACCCGCGCACGGTGGATACCTGCGGCACGGGCGGGGACGGGGCGGATACCTTCAACGTATCGACGACGGCCGCCTTCGTGGTGGCGGGAGCCGGCGTGCCCGTCGCGAAGCACGGCAACCGCGCGGCGTCGAGTCGGGCCGGCAGCATCGACGTGCTCGAGGCACTGGGCGTCCAGGTCGACCTCGAGGTGGAGACCTCCGCGCGCATCCTCCGCGAGGTGGGGATCGCTCCCTTCTTCGCGCGACGCGCCCACCCGGCGATGCGCTACGTGGCGAGCGTTCGCCAGGAGCTCGGCATCCGGACCCTGATGAACTGCCTGGGGCCGCTGCTGAACCCGATGGGCGTACGGCATCAGTTGGTGGGCGTGTACTCGCGCGCGCTCGTCGAGCCGCTCGCCGAGGCCCTGGGACGGCTCGGAGCGCGGCGCGCCCTGGTCGTGCACGGGTCGGACGGACTGGACGAGATCACGACGACGGGCAGGACCTGGGCCGCGCTGTGGGAAGGAGCGCACCTCGTCCCGCTCGAGATCGATCCCGCCGTCCACGGGGTTCCCCCGCCGGTGGCGGGCGCACTTCGAGGGGGAGATGCGGCCGAGAACGCCGCCATCGTTCGCGCGGTCCTCGAAGGGGAGCGCGGCGCGCGACGCGACATCACGCTCCTCAATGCCGCGGGAGCGCTGTGGGTCGCCGGGGCTGCGGGCGACCTCGACGAGGGGCTCGAGCAGTCCCGGCAGAGCATCGATTCGGGAGCGGCGCGGGCGAAGCTCGAGGAGCTGGTGCGCGCCTCGGCGTTGGCGAGGTGAGGCGATGATCCTGGACGAGA
>JAAUYK010086320.1_pt1 | contig 26553 bp, 22 predicted proteins | sample 7278021 | NCBI WGS metagenome assembly JAAUYK01 (sample SAMN14350223, study PRJNA611818) | marine sediment metagenome | isolation source: surface marine sediment (1.8m) | place: French Polynesia: Moorea | collected 2018-08
CACCTACCGTGCCCTGGGCGGCGGCTGGCAGTCTCGGGACATAAACGACGTCGTGCCGGATACCGTTCTCGAGGAGATGCGCGCGCGGACCGACTGGGGGAACATCATCCCGACCGACGACCTGGAAGAGGCACCCAGCTCAACCAAGGACGTGCAGAAGATCGACACCCTGTTCAGGGCGCCCGATTTCTGAAGAAGAGCAAGGGGGGTCATCGGAAGAACAGACCTGCGTCCGGAGAGGAGAAGCCAGTGACCGTTGTCGGCGCGCCATTTTCCTTCGACGAGGAGATCGACCGCCGTCTGGTGCCCGCGCTGAAGGTCCACCCGCGGGTGCTGGGGGCCGACGGCGCCGATCTCTTCGCGGCCGGCGTCGCGGACATGGATTTCCAGGCGCCGCCGCCCGTCCTCGAGGCGCTACGGCGGCGGGTGGCGCACGGCGTCTTCGGCTACGAGGCCGTGCCCGACGGCCTGATCCCGGCCCTGACCGGATGGCTGCGGTCGCGCCACGGCTGGCGGGTCGAGGAGGGGCACATCCTGCGCGCGCCCAACGTGCTCAATGCGCTCGCCATCGCCGCCTCGCTGTTCACGGGCGAAGGCGACGGCGTGATCGTCCAGCCACCCGTCTTTTTCGACTTCTTCGACATCCTGCGGGAGAACCACCGCGGGCTGATCGCCAATCCGCTGGTCCTCGAGGACGGCGCCTACCGCATGGACTTCGACGACCTGGAGCGGAAGGCCGCCGACCCGCGCGCGCGCATGATCTTTCTGTGCAACCCCCACAATCCGGTCGGCCGGGTCTGGCGTCCCGACGAGCTGCGCCGGTTGGGGGATATCTGCGCGCGCCACGACGTCCTGGTCGTCTCCGACGAGATCCACGGCGACGTGACCTTCTCCGGCTACCGCTACACGCCTTTCGCCTCGCTCGGCCCGGTCTACGGCGCGAACGCGATCACCTGCCTGTCGCCCGCCAAGAGCTTCAACATCGCCGCCTGCTGCTCGGCCTTCACCGTCATTTCGGACGAGTCCCGTCGCGCCGCCTTCCAGGCCGAGAACAGCCGGTTGACGGTGAACAAGAACAACGCCTTCGCCAACGTCGCCATGGAGGCCGCCTACCGAGAGGGCGGGCCCTGGCTCGACGCGGCCCTCGCCTATCTCGAGGGCAACGTCGCCCTGGTCAGGGAGCGTCTGCAGGACCTGGCCACTGTCCGGATGGTCGAACCGGAGGGCACCTTCCTGCTCTGGCTCGACTTGCGGCAGCTGGGCCTAGCGCCGGACGACCTGACCGCGTTTCTGAGGAAGCAAGCGAGATGGGCCGTGACCCGTGGCCCCGCCTTCGGCGAAGAGGGCGTCGGCTTCGCCCGGGTCAACATCGCCTGCCCCCGCGCCAGGCTGGCGAACGCGCTCGACCGACTCGAGGAAGCGATCAGATAACGCTTACTGCCGACCCAGGACGCTGATCCGGCCGTTGCGCGAATCGACCCGCAGCTTCAGGGCCTGGCCCTGCCAGTCCGCATCGAGGTGAAAGATCGCGCCTGACTTCTCGACCTCGCCGATGCCGCTATAGCCGAGATCGGCGAGCTGCTGTTTCAGGACGCTGGCGTTGGCCCGTTCCGGCAGAACGACCGTGTCGGGCATGCCGTCGGGTTCGGCTGTCACCCCGGGCGCCTCCGGGTCGCTGGACGAGACCTGCTCGCCCGCCGGCTTGCCCGACTGCTCGCCGGTCGAGAGGATCTTGGCGGTGCCGCCGTCCTCGGACCTGCCGGCGGAGCCTTGCGAAGGGTGCAGCCTGATATGCGGCGCCCAGGCCTGCCATTCCTTCTTCGGCCCGTCGTGCAGGGCGAAGACGGCGCCCGGCGCGACCGCCTCGCCGCCCTTCTCCGGCGTGGCGAAGGCGATCCCGCCGTCGAGCAGGGCGCGCAGCGACTCGATGTCGACCGAGGCGCCGCTGAATAGGCTGAAGTTCGCGTGGATGCCGCTGGCGTTCCAGAACACCGTGTTGGATCTGACCAGCGCGGCGAAGTCCCGCTCGATCGCGATCCTCAGATCGACCGAGGTGGCCTCGGCGTCCAGGCCGACCTCGACCACCTTGCCGACCTGGAACTCCCGATAGAGGATCGGATCGCCGGCCTTGACCGAGCTCAGGTTGGGCGACTTGAGGACAAGAAGCAGGTCGCCGGGGGCGATCTCCGGCTTCGCGGGTTTCCGGCCCAGCAGGGGAAAGGTGGTTCCCGCCTCGACCGAGGCGCCCGGGTTCCTGGGGTTGGAGAAGGCGACGCCGCCCGCGAGCAGGCTCTTCAGGGATTCCACCTCGAGACTGGCGTCGAAGAGGTTGCCCATGTCGAAGGTGACGCCGCTGGCGTTCCAGAACTGGGTGTTCTCGCGCACCAGCTTGTGGTGCGGATCGTGCACGATGATCTCGACAGTCAGGGGAGAGTCGTCCTCGGGCAGGGTGTAGTCCAGCACCTTGCCGACGGTGACACCGCGGTAGATGACCGGCGAGCCGCGGTCCAGCGAGCCGAGATTATCGGTCTCGAGCACGAACTTCCGGTTCCTTTCGTCGCCCTCTTCGACGGGCGGTTCGTCCAGGCCCTTGAAGCTGAGGGTCGGCGCGCCGCTTCCCGGACCGAAGGCGATGTAGTCCCCCGAGACCAGGGTGTCCAAGCCGGAGACGCGGCCGACGCCGATCTCGGGACGCACGACCCAGAAGCGCACACCGTCGTTCAGGTGCGGTTTCATTTCCTTCTTGAGGGTCGCGTAGACGATCACCTGCGAGAGGTCTTCGGTCGGGCGGATATCGTCCACGAGGCCGGCCTCGAGGCCCTTGAAGAGGATCTTGGTCTTGCCGGCCTCGAGTCCGTCGGCGGTCTCGAAGGCGATGGTGATCGAGGGTCCCTTATCGCGGATCGTCGTGAACGCCAGCCAGCCGCCGACTAGGGCCGCGCAGAGGGGGATCAGCCAGACGACCGAGATCCGGCTGTGCCACTGGTCCTCGACCTTTGGAAGGCTGGCTTGGAGCGGCTCATTTCCGTGCTTGTCACTCATGGTCCTCGACCTCCTCCAGCGAGTCCCAGATCAGTCGCGGATCGAAAGACACGGCCGCGAAGATCGTGATGATGACGACGCCCGCGAAGCAGACAGCGCCGAAGCCTGCCTCGATGGTCGCCACGTTCTCCAGCTTGATGAGCGCGACCAGGATCGAGATGACGAAGATGTCGATCATGGACCAGCGCCCGATGAACTCGATGCAGCGGTAGAGAAAGGTCCGGTCCTTCGGTCGCCAGCGCGACTTGAGGTGCACCGAGACCAGGAGGAAGGTCAGCGCAAACAGCTTGGCAACGGGAATGGTGACGCTGGCCAGGAAAACCAGGAGCGCGATCGGCCAGTCGCCCCCGGCGATCAAGGCCCGCACGCCGCTCATGATGGTGTCCGCCTCACCCTTGCCGAAGGAGATCACGGTCATGACCGGCAGCAGGTTGGCCGGCACATAGAGAATGTAGGCGGCCAGCACCAGCGCCCAGGTGCGCGAGAGGCTGTTGGCCTTGCGCTGCTCCAGAGCACTGCCGCACCGCGGGCAGACCCGCTTCGCACCGGCCGGGACGGGCACCGCCTGGGACAGCAGCGCGCAGGAATCGCAGGAGAGCAGCGCGCGTGCCGTTGCGGTCATGGGCGCGGCGGTCATTCGGCCTCCTCGACCCGCCGCCAGACGTCCCGGGGATCGAGCGATAGGTCCGCGGCGTAGAGCGCGAAGATCAGCAGGAAGAAGGCGTAGAGAGCGACCCCCGCCTCGACGGCGCCGAAGTCCGCGAGTTTTACGAAGGCGACGAAGATCCCCAGTGTGTAGACCTCGAGCATGGCCCAGGAGCGCAGCTTGCGCACGAACTTGAAGACCACGGCCAGCCCCGGCGGCCGCCGGCCGAGCCGCAGCGGCCCGAGGACGTAGAGCATGCCGCAGAGGTAAACCAGCGGGGCCAGTATGCTGGTCAGAAAGACCAGCGATGCCAGTTCCCACATGCCCTGGGCGAAGAGGTCGAGAACCCCGGTAATCAGTCGGTTGGAGTCGCTCCGCCCCTGGAGCTGGAAGGCCATCAAGGGAAAGGCATTGGCCACAACGAAGAGGATCAGGCCGGCTACAGTAAAGGCCAGGGTTCGATCCATGCCGTCGGGCTTGTTGCGGTAGAGGACCGCGCCGCAGCGCGGGCACTTGGCGGCGGCGCCGGGACGGAGGGAAACCTCCTGCACCAGAAGGTCACAGTCGCGGCAGGCGACGAAGCGGCCGTCGCGCCCGTGGTCCCGCTCCAGCTCGATGTCAGCCGATGACATCCACAGCGTCCCTTTGCCCCCGTCGGTCGGGCGTCCGTCGCGCCGCGAGGACAAGGCAGAGCGCCCTTTCGAAAGTCGAATTGCTTGATCTTCTATCAGGATATCCACGTGGGCAAGCGGCGCGATGGCGCCCGGCAATCACGCGATATCAACAACTTCGAACCGGGCCGCGCGCTCGAGCGCGAGCGGACCGGCCCGGCGAACGCCATGGCACCCGACGACGTCCGGAACGCTCCCGGCCCGAGCGCGGAACCGCCCGCAAGAGCGCGGCGACGTGGCCGGTTCAGCCGATGCCGCCCTTCCTGTGCTAGTCATAGAGGTGACCGCAGACGAGGCCGGTCGATTTGTCTGGCCCAAGGGACCAACATCCGATTGAGGCCTTCTATCCGAGGAGGAAGCAGTGAACGACCGCGGGCTCTTTTCCTTCGACGAGGAGATCGACCGCCGTTTGGTGCCGGCGTTGAAGGTCCATCCCCGTGTGCTCGGCCGCGATGGCGCCGATCTCTTCGCCGCCGGCGTGGCCGATATGGATTTCAAGGCGCCGCCGCCCGTGCTCGATGCGCTGCGGCGGCGGCTCGAGCACGGCATCTTCGGCTACGAGGCCGTGCCCGACGGCCTGATCCCGGCCCTCACCGGATGGCTGCGTTCGCGCCACGGCTGGCGGGTCGAGGAAGGGCATGTGCTGCGCGCGCCCAACGTCCTCAATCCGCTCGCCGTCGCCGCCTCGCTGTTCACGAGACAAGGCGACAACGTGATCGTCCAGCCGCCCGTGTTCTTCGACTTCTTCGATATCCTGCGGGAGAACAACCGCGGGCTGGTCGCCAACCCCCTGATCCTCGAGGACGGCGCCTACCGCATGGACCTCGACGACCTGGAAAGGAAGACCGCGGATCCGCGCACGCGCATGATCTTCCTGTGCAACCCCCACAATCCGGTGGGCCGAGTCTGGCGCCCGGACGAGCTGCGCCGGCTGGGCGACATCTGCGCGCGCCACGGTGTCCTCGTCGTCTCCGACGAGATCCACGGCGACATGACCTTTTTTGGCGGCCGCTACACGCCCTTCGCCTCGCTCGGTCCGGACTACGCCGCCAACGCGGTCGTCTGCCTCTCGCCGGCCAAGAGCTTCAACATCGCCGCCTGCTGCTCGGCCTTCACCATCATCTCGGACGACGCCCTGCGCGCCGCCTTCCAGGCCGAGAACAGCCGGCTGACGGTGAACAAGAACAACGCCTTCGCCAACGTCGCCATGGAAGCGGCCTACCGGGAAGGCGAGCCCTGGCTCGACGCGGTCCTCGCCTATCTCGAAGGCAACGTGGCGCTGGTCCGTGAGCGTCTCGCGGCGCTTCCCGCCGTCCGGCTGATCGAGCCCGAGGGCACCTTCCTGCTCTGGCTCGACTTTCGGCATCTCGGCCTGGCGCCGGTCGAACTGACGGCGTTTCTCAGGGAGAAGGCGAAATGGGCCGTCACCCGCGGGCCAGCCTTCGGCCAAGAGGGCACTGGTTTCGCCAGGGTCAACATCGCCTGTCCGCGCGCCAGGCTGGCGACGGCCCTCGACCGGCTGGCCGAGGCGCTCGGCTCCGCTTGAGCCGGCGCCGGCAGCGGGGCCAGAAAGTATTTCCATCTCAACAGGATCCCCTTTAGGTTCCCACCGCCGGCCTTCCGGCGTTTCTTGTCTTCGCGGCGCTGCGCCGCACCCGGGTTTGGCTTCGTGATCGACGTGATCGACCGCCGCAATCTTCAAGTCTTCCATCCCTTCGCCCGTTTGAACCGCCTGCTCGAGGATATCCCGCCCGGACCCTCGCCGGCGGCCGACGGGCGGCCGGTCCTGCTCTCGGTCGGCGAGCCTCAGCACCAGCCGCCGGCCTTCGTCGCCGAGGAGCTGGCGCGCCACGCCGCGGGCTGGTCGCGCTATCCGCCGGCCCGGGGCAGCGCGGACTACCTGCGGGCCGCGGGCGAATGGCTGGTGCGGCGCTACGGGCTCGACGAAGGGGTGCTCGCGCCCGGCGGCATGCTCGATCCCGAGGCGGCTCTCCTGCCGCTGCCGGGCACCCGCGAGGGGCTGTTCTTTGCCGCGCTCGCGGCCATCCCGCCGGCCGAGGCGGGCGGCGAAAAGCCGGCGGCGCTGATCCCCAATCCCTTCTACCATGTCTACGCCGGGGCGGCGGTCGCTGCCGGCGCCGAGCCGGTTTTCGTTCCCGCTCCGGAAGAAACCGGCTATCTGCCGGACTTCGAGGCCCTCGACCCGGCGGTGCTCGACCGGGCCGCGGTCTGCACGCTCTGCTCGCCCGCCAATCCCCAGGGCAGCATCGCCGATCTGGACCGGCTCGAGCGCCTGATCCGCCTGGCGCGCAAGCACGGCTTCGTGCTCCTGCTCGACGAGTGCTACACCGAGCTCTACAACGACGCGCCCCCGCCAGGCGGGCTCCAAGCCGCTACCGCGCTGGGCGGCTCGCTGGAAAACCTTCTGGTGTTCCACTCGCTCAGCAAGCGGTCCAGCGCGCCGGGCCTGCGCTGCGGCTTCGCCGCCGGCGACCCGGCGCTGATCGACGCGCTGGACGCGATCCTGAGGGTCGGCGGCGCCGGCGTGCCCCTGCCGGTCCTGGCGGCCGGCGCGCGGCTGTGGCGCGACGACGCCCACGCCGCCGCCAACCGGGCCCACTATCGACAGAATTTCGCCATCGCCGAGCGTATCCTGGGCGGGCATCCCGGCTTCCATCTGCCGGCCGGAGGCTTCTTCCTCTGGCTCCGGGTCGGCGACGGCGAGGCGGCGGCGCGCGAGCTCTGGGCCCGTGCCGGCATCAAGGTACTGCCCGGCGGCTATATGGGCGCCCAAGACAAGACTGGAGAAAATCCCGGAAATCCCTATATCCGAGTGGCTTTAGTCTATGATCACGCGTTAACCGAATCGGCCCTCCGGCGGGCCGCCGAACTCCTCTAGTTTCGGAGGCAAAAGGCCAAGACCGTGGCAAACGGCACGATCACCCGCAAGCGGGCCCGCGGCACCCAGTTTCTGCCGCCGAGCGTCAGGCAAGGCCTGGCCCGCGGCCTGCTCCTGATCACCGGCCTGTCGCTGATCGCGCTCGCCGCAGCGTCTTTCGTCGCCTGCATCACCTACGACTCCCGCGATCCCTCGTGGAATCACGCGATCGAAGGCCCGGCCCGCAACTTCCTGGGCGAGCTGGGGGCGATCGCGGCCGACTTCCTGCTGCAGTCCCTGGGTCTGGCGGCCTTTCTCCTGCTGCTGACCATGTTCGGCTGGGGCTGGCGCCTGCTGCGCGACCGGCGCCCGCCGCGCTGGTGGCTGCTCAAGCTGGCGCTGATCCCGCCCAGCCTGCTGCTGTCGGCGGCGGCCCTGGCGGCGGTCGCCGAGCCGCAGTGGGGCTACATCACACAGCTCGGCGGCGCCTTGGGCGAGACGGTCTACCGTTGGCTGACCGACACCTCGGGGCTGGACTACCGGGCCGTGATCACCGGCTCGGCGGTCCTCGGCGGCCTCGGGTTCCTCCTCACGGTCGCGATCACCCGTGACGAATGGCGCGCGGTCGGCCGCGGCCTGCGCTGGCTGTTCACTGCCGCTCTCGGCGCGCTGGGCCGAGCAGCGGCGAGCACGCCCTCTGCGCCCGCCCCGGGCCGGCCGGCGCCGTCGCGGCCCGCCAAGCGGGTGGCCGAGGAGAAGCCCGCGCGTCGGGAGCCGAGCGTGGCCCGGCCTGAGCCGGCGCCCGACCTGGTCGAGGCCAAGCCCCGCCCAAAGCCCGGCAAGGCGCAGAAGCAGGCAGGCCAGCGGCGCCTCGATTTCGGGCCGAGCGGCGGCTACGAGTTCCCGCCGCTCGACCTGCTGTCGCTGCCCAAAGGAAGCGGCCAGCACGCCGGTCCCAACCGCGACGCCCTGGAGAAGAATGCCCGCCTGCTCGAATCGGTGCTGGAGGACTTCGGCGTGCGCGGCGAGATCGTCAAGGTTCGCCCCGGCCCCGTGGTGACCCGCTACGAGCTGGACCCGGCGCCGGGCACCAAGACCAGCCGGGTGGTCGGCTTGGCAGACGATATCGCACGGTCGATGAGCGCCATCTCGGTCCGCGTCGCGGTGGTCCCGGGCGCCCACACCATCGGCATCGAGCTGCCCAACGCCCAGCGCGAGGTCGTCTACCTGCGCGAGCTGCTCGGCGCGCAGAGCTTCGACCGCTTCAAGGGCAAGCTGCCGCTGATCTTGGGCAAGGACATCGGCGGCGCGCCGATGATCGTCGACCTCGCCAAGATGCCGCACCTCCTGATCGCCGGCACCACGGGCTCCGGCAAGTCGGTCTCGATCAACGTGCTGATCCTGTCGCTGCTCTACCGGCTGACGCCGGAGACCTGCCGCCTGGTGATGATCGACCCGAAGATGCTCGAGCTGTCGGTCTACGAAGACATCCCGCACCTTCTGTCGCCGGTCGTGACCGATCCCAAGAAGGCGGTGGTCGCGCTCAAGTGGACCGTGCGCGAGATGGAGAACCGCTACCGCAACATGTCGCGCCTCGGCGTGCGCAACATCGACGGCTACAACGAGCGGATCGCCACGGCGCGGCGCAACGGCGAGGTGCTGACCCGGCGGGTGCAGACCGGCTTCGACCCCGACACCGGACAGCCGATCACCGAGGAGCAGCCCTTCGACCTCGAGCCGCTGCCCCATATCGTCGTGGTGGTCGACGAGATGGCCGACCTCATGCTGGTCGCCGGCAAGGAGATCGAGTCTGCGGTGCAGCGCCTGTCGCAGATGGCCCGCGCCGCCGGAATCCACCTGATCATGGCGACCCAGCGCCCCTCGGTTGACGTGATCACCGGCACGATCAAGGCCAACTTCCCGACCCGGATCTCGTTCCACGTCACCTCGCGGATCGATAGCCGGACCATCCTGGGCGACATGGGCGCCGAGCAGCTGCTCGGCCACGGCGACATGCTGTTCCTGGCCCAGGGCGGGCGGATCACCCGGGTGCACGGCCCCCTGGTCACCGATCAGGAGGTCGAGGAAGTCGTGAACCACCTGAAGCAGCAGGGCCAGCCGTCCTACATCGAGGCGATCACCGAGGACGAGGAAGCGGGCTTCGAGGGCGTGGCCGGCGGCGGCGACAGCGGCGACGAGCTCTACGACCGGGCGGTCGCGGTGGTCTGCCAGCACCGCAAGGCTTCGACCAGCTTCGTGCAGCGCCACCTGCAGATCGGCTACAACCGCGCGGCCCGGATCATCGAGAAGATGGAGGCCGAGGGCGTGGTCAGCCCGGCCAACCACGTCGGCAAGCGCGAGGTTCTGGTTCAGGGTCCGGACGGATGACCGGCCGCCGGCCGCCGTATCAGGGACGAGGGTCCGGATTGGGCGAGAGGAAGAAACCGGCATGATCACGCGACGCGGACTGCTCCGCGGGGCTCTGGCGGCGGCCGCCTTGCCGGCCCTGAACCCGCCCGGCGCCCGGGCCGCCACGCCGCCGCCCGAGATGGAAGCGGTGCTCGAGGCCGAGCGTTACCTCAACGGGATCGACACCCTTCAGGCGCGCTTCGTCCAGATCTCCTCGAACGGCAACTTCGCCGCCGGCGAAGTATTCGTGCGGCGCCCCGGGCGCCTGCGCTTCGAGTACGACCCGCCGGTTCCCATCGTGATGATCGCCGACGGGGTCAACCTGCTCTATTACGACAAGGAGCTGAAGCAGGCGACCTTCGTGCCGCTGTGGGAGACCCCGCTCTGGTTCCTGATCCGCGAGAAGGTCGACTTGCAGAACCTCTCGGTCTCCGAGGTGACGCGGGAGACCGGTACGGTCCGCATGACCGTCGCCGAGAAGGACGCCCCCGAGACCGGCCGCGTGACCCTGGTCTTCTCCGACCGGCCTTTCGCGCTGCGCCGGTGGAAGGTGACCGACGCCCAGGGCATCACCACGCAGGTCACCCTGCAGGACGCGCAGCTCGGCCGCGACCTGCCCGACGATATCTTCGACACCAGCGAGCTCGACCCCTACGGCTTCCGCGGCGGCCCGCAGAACTAGCCGAGGCACCGATCGGTGCGACCAGGGTCCGCGGTGATTGCCGCTGCGGTCCTAGATCAGCCGCCAGGTACGTCTGATGTGGTGCTCCTCGCGTCCGCGCTGACAAGGCCGAGCATCTTCAGCAGATGGATAAGGAGTGGTGACAAGAACATCGGGACTTGAGAGATCGCGACATAGATCGCGAAATCATGACCGGCGGCGGTCCCGATCAGCGCATAGGTGAGCCCGACGTTTCGGTACACGCTGAGGATCGCCGCCGCGACCATGAGATCCCAACCGACCGACCAGAACAAGGCGACGGTCCCGATCACCGTGGCCAACGCGAAGCTGACGGCGAGCAGCAGGAAGATGATGACGCGCTCGGGGTCGGACTCGATCTTCTCAGCGACCCCATCCATGATGCCGACAGCGAAAATCAGCAGCGCCGCCACGGCGCCGATGCGAAGAGCGCCGAAGGCCTGTTTCTTGCTTCTCGCCGGCAGGCGCTTGACCAGCCAGTTGATGAAGATCGAGAGGAAGAGGGGCGTCAGGAGGAACACGCCTACCCGCGAAGCATATTGCGAGATCGAGATATCCAGGCCGTCTCCGCCGAGCGCCTTCCCGAATACCAGAACGGTCACCGGCATGAGGAAAGTCGACAGGACCACGCCGTTGATCGGCAAGCGGCTGTTGATCTTAAAGAGGTGCGCGATGGTCGGGGCTGCGAAGACACTGCCGGATACGGCCGTCGCCAGCACCATCAGATGCAGATCGGCCGGCAGGCTGAAGGCCCAGCCCATGAGAATGACCAGCAAGGGTATGAAGGCCATTTGCCAGAGCATGATACCCCAGACCGAGGGTTCCGGCCTGGTCAAGACCGACACCGGCTGGTCGGTGGACAGCGAGAGCGAGAAGGTCAGGAGCAGGAAAAGGGACGGAAAGACGAGGGGTGCCGCGAACGCCGAGAGCGGCGGAAACACGACCGCCGCGCAGACCAGCACAGCCAGCATAACAGGTACGATCGCGCTGGTTGCAGTTTCTTGTGATTTCAGCATTAGACTGAATAATTCCCCGGTATGGCCACGCAGTACTTAACCCATATTGCTTTATAGTTGGTATCGGAAAATGAATTTAGAATTAAATTGAACGTTTTTTCGAATATTTGGCGAAATTATTATTAAGGTCTTTTTAATTGGTTCTTGGTAGGTCTCGCATACAAGAGGCCATAACTCTTTGAAGGCACAGCGGACAATCGAAGAATGAGACGCTCGTTCGGTATTCTCTGTCTGACCATTGCGGCGATCCTCTGGGCTCCGATTCCCGCACTGACCGCGGCTGAGCGATGGGACATGCCCATGGCCTACGCCCCGGGCAACTTCCACTCGCAGAATGCCTCGATGTTCGCCAAGGCCGTTCTCAGGGCGACCAACGGCGAGCTTGAGATCGTGGTTCACGCCGGCGGTTCCCTCTTCGCCGGCGGAGAGATCAAGCGCGCGGTTCAGACCGGGCAGGCGCAGATCGGCGAACGCCTCATGTCCGCCCTCTCGAACGAGCATCCGCTCTTCGGGATCGATGCGGTGCCGTTCCTTGCGACCAGTTTCGACCAGGCCTGGCGTCTCTACCAGTCCTCCAAGCCCGAGATCGAAAAGCTCCTGCTCGAGCAGAACCTGGTGTTTCTCTACGCGACGCCGTGGCCGCCCCAGGGCCTCTACGCCGACCGCGCGATCAACGGCGTTGGCGACATGCGGGGCATGAAGTTCCGGGCCTACAATCCGGCGACGTCGCGGCTCGCGCAGTTGATGGGCGCGACGCCGACCCAGATCGAGACCGCGGAGCTGTCACAGGCGCTCGCGACCGGCGTCGCGAACTCCCTCATTACCTCGGGCGCAACGGGCGTGGACCGCAAGGTCTGGGAGCATCTCTCGCACTTCTACGATCTGCAGGCCTGGCTTCCGAAGAACATGGTGTTCGTCAACAAACAGGCCTGGAATTCGCTGGATGACAGAACGCGCGCACTGGTCCGCGGCGCGGCGGCCATGGCCGAGGCAACCGGCTGGGCCCGCTCGGAGGACTTGGCCGACCGCTACCTGGCGACCCTTCGCCAGAACGGGATGATCGTCCAGCCACCCGGAGAGAGGCTCGCGCGCGAGGTCCAGGAAATCGGCGATCAGATGACGCAGGAGTGGTTGGCCGAAGTCGGTCCTGCTGGCGAACGGGTGCTCTCCGTGTTTCGCAGTGACCGACAGTTCGCGAAGCGTCGCTAGCCCCTACAGCGGTCGGTGCTCTCTCATGCGCCGCGGCTTGGATCTGCTCTATGCCGCCGGAGCGGGATTGGGCGGCGTGTGCCTCGTTGGGATCGTTCTCCTCGTCGTGGCCCAGGCGGTCTCGCGCTGGCTCGCGACCCCTCTGTCCGGGGTACCCGAGTTCGCCGGCTATGCCATGATCAACGGATTCTTCCTTCCCTTCGCCTACGCCTTCCGCAAGGCCGCGCACATCCGTATTTCGCTGGTCGTTGACAGGCTGAGCGGCAAGGCGCGCCAAGCGGCCGAGCTCATTTGCCTGGCCATAGGCTTCGGCCTCGCGAGCTACTTGGCCTTCTATATCTGCCGCATGGCTCTCTTCTCCTTCCAGATCGGCGACATCAGCCAAGGGGCGGATGCGACGCCCTTGTGGATTCCCCAGGCGGGCCTAGCCGTAGGGGCCATCCTCTTCGCCTTGGCCATCGCCGACTCACTGATTGAATGCCTCGCTGCTTTCCGTCGTCCCGTCTCCGCCGCTCATTCCACGGCATCGACCCAATGAGCGGCGAAACCGTCACCGTCATCATCTACCTGGCGACCCTCTTCGCCCTTCTGGGAAGCGGCGTCTGGGTCGGCCTGACCCTGCTCGGCGTTGGCGTCCTGGGAATCCTGCTCTTCACGCCCCGCCCGGCTGGCGATGCCATGGCCACTATCATCTGGAGCGGGCTTTCCAGCTGGCCTCTGGTGGCGCTGCCCCTGTTCATCTGGATGGGCGAGATTCTGACCCGGTCTCATACCTCGTCCCACCTCTTCACCGGTTTGGCGCCAATCGTGACACGCCTGCCGGGCCGACTGCTCCACGTCAACATTGCCGGATGCACCCTCTTTGCGGCGATCTCCGGTTCCTCCGCCGCCACGGTGTCGACGGTCGGCAAGATTTCGCTGCCGGAGCTGAGGCGGAGGGGCTACCCGGAGTCGATCGCCGTCGGCAGTCTGGCCGGCGCGGGGACCTTGGGATTGTTGATGCCGCCCTCGATCATCCTGATCGTCTACGGCGTCAGCATCAACGAATCCATACCGAGGCTCTTCATGGCCGGCGTCGGGCCCGCGATGGCGCTGGCCCTGCTCTTTGTCGCCTATGTCGCCTCCTGGTCTTTGGCCAATCGGCATCGATTTGCGGACGAGGACGACCCGGAGGCACGCAGCGTCGAACTGTCAAAGACCCTCAGGCTCGTCCCGCTCGCCGCCCTAATCGCGCTCGTTCTGGGCTCGATCTATTACGGCTTCCTGACGGTCACCGAGGCAGCCGCCCTGGGCGTGCTGGGCGCCCTGGCCCTGTCATGGTTGGACGGCAGCCTTTCGCTGAGATCGCTTTTCCAGGGGATAGAAGGCGCGCTGAAGACCTCCTGCATGATCGGCTTGATCTTGGCGGGCTCGGCGACGGTCACGCTGTCCATGGGCTACACCGGGATCCCCAGGACCGTCGCGGAGACAATCTCCGATTTCAATCTCAGTACCGGTGAGCTTCTGCTGCTGCTCGGCCTGTTCTACATCATCCTCGGCATGTTCATCGATGGCATCTCGGCCGTCGTCCTCACGCTGGCGGTCATCGAGCCGATCATCCGGGAGGCCGGCATCGATACCATCTGGTTCGGAATCTTCCTGGTCATCCTGGTTGAAACCGCACAGATCACCCCGCCTGTCGGTTTCAATCTCTTCGTCATCCAATCGATGACGCGGCGCGACATTCTCTATGTGGCGCGCGCCGCTGCGCCGCTGTTCTTAATCATGATCGTCATGCTATTTCTGATATGGCTCTTCCCAAGTATTGTTCTCTATATTCCGACAACACTCTAAAATATTCGCAAAATATTAATCCGTTCTTGTGAGAAGTGTACTGGGTATATTTCTGTTCGGGGAGGACGGGCATCATGGAAGCGGGTCTCGGGGAAGCGAGAAGGGAAGAGACGCCCGTGGCGGCCCAGGCAACCGGTGACTACCTGGCTGACCTGGTGGATGGCGCTGACGCCGGACTCGCAATCTTCGACGCCAACCTTAACCTTATCCGGTCCAACAGCAGCTACGCCCGCCTGTTCGACTACAGTCCCGAGGAAGTTCGACCGGGCGTGCCGCTCCAGGAACTGATCCGTATCAAGCTAGAGCGTGCCAAGATCGATCCAGAGACGATCGTCAGCCGAACCGCTCTGATCACAAAGCAGATCAGGCCCGGGACCAGGTTCGAGTTCAACTTTCGAACGTCGCGCGGAAGAACGCTCAGAATCTCCAGAAACTGTCTGCCCAGCGGCAGCCTGGTGGAAACGGTCCACAGCATCAGCGAAGACAAGTCTGCGCCGCATCTCAACCCGGACGCGGCCCAATTGGCAGAAATGGCCCGCGCCCGCATGACCCATGCCCTGGAATGCATGGCCGACGGTTTCGCTCTCTATGACGCCGATGATCGGCTGGTCACCTACAACCGGAAATACGTCGAATTCAATCCGCATATCGCCGACCTGATCGCTCCCGGAGCGAGCTTCGAGGCCATGCTGCGCGAAGGCGTCGACCGGGCGGGTTTCAATACCGGCTCGATGTCCAAGGAGGACTTCTTCAACTGGCGCATGAAACTGCACCGCGAGCCCGATGCACCCTATGAGGTGCAGTTGGCCGACGGTCGCTGGATCCTGGTTCACGAGAAACGCACCTACGACGGCGGCATCGTCGGCATACGTTCCGACATTACGGAGCTGAAGCGGCGGGAATCCGACATTCTCCGGATGACCCAGGAGCTGCGCCGAAAGAACATCGAGTTCGATACGGCTCTGAACTACATGGTCCAGGGGCTCTGCATGTTCGACGACGAGCAGACACTCCTGGTCTGCAATCGGCAATATCTGGAGATGTATGGCTTCGATCCGGACATCGTGAAGCCGGGCATCAAGCTTCGAGAAATCATGGAGTACAGCGTATCGATCGGAAACTACACCGCTGAAGAAGCGGAAAGGGCGATTGCCGAGCGGCCAGACCACGCGAAGCTCCGTGAACGCGCGACCCTGAAACAGCATCTCAGAGATGGCCGAGTGATCGCCGTCATGCACGAGCCGATGCCGAACGGCGGCTCGATCGCGACATATCAGGACATATCCGATCTCGAGAACCACGAGAAGAGGCTCCAGGAGTACACGAGAAAGCTCGAGATCTCGAACCGGGAGCTTCAGGACTTCGCCTACGTGGCGTCACACGACCTGCAGGAACCGCTCCGCAAGATAGAAGCCTTCAGCGGACGTCTCTCCCACAAGCACGCAGCAGAGTTGTCGGAAGAAGCCCAGGACTTCATCGAGCGGATGCAGCATGCCGTGGTTCGGATGCGGGATCTGATCAACGACCTGCTCGACTTCTCGAGGGTGACAACGAACGCGAGGCCGTTTCAGCGCACTGACCTGAACAGGGTGATCGCCGGCGTCATGTCAGATCTCCAGGTGGCGGTCGAAGAGTCCAATGCGGATGTTGTCATCGAAGACCTGCCGACGATCGACGCGGATCCGACCCAGATGCGCCAACTCCTTCAGAATCTCGTCGGCAATGCTCTGAAGTTCTCCAAGCCGGGGCAGAAACCCAGAATCGAGATCGCCTCGACCATCCTGTCACGGTCCCCGAACGAAGGTCAGCCGGATCTATGCAGGCTGACCTGCAGCGACAACGGAATTGGTTTCGAGAACAAGTACAAGGAGCAGATCTTTACCATCTTCCAGCGGTTGCACGGCCGGGGTGAGTACGAGGGAACCGGCATCGGGCTGGCGACCTGCCGGAAAATCGTCGAGAGGCACCACGGCGAAATCGACGCCGACGGGAAACCGGATCGCGGGGCGACGTTCTTCGTCACGCTTCCGGTATCGCAGGTCTAGAGGCTTTGGCGAGAGGATTACAATGATTCGAGACAGCATAGGTGTATTGGTTGCCGAGGATGACCCCGATGATCGCCTTATGATCAAGGAGGCCTTCGAGGAATACTGCGTTTCGAACCCTCTCACCTTCGTCAAGGACGGCGAGGACCTGATGGATTATCTCTACCGGCGCGGGCCCTATGCCCACCTCGGCGATGAGCCTCTTCCAGGTATCATCCTGCTGGACCTGAACATGCCCAAGAAAGATGGGCACGTTGCCCTTCAGGAGATCAAAGCGGACCCGTCTCTGCGGAGAATTCCGGTCGTGGTGCTCACGACCTCGCGTTCCGAAGAGGATATTGTTCGCAGCTACGGTCTCGGCGTCAGTTCCTTTATCAGCAAACCCGTCACCTTCGATGGGCTCTGCACCGTCGTCAAAGCGCTCCGTCACTACTGGTTCGAGATCGTCGCGCTGCCGAAGAACGATCTCGCCGAGGCTCGATTCAACCGCCGTCCCGGCTGACGGGTGTGTCCCCGCAGGCCCCTTTGATAAGGCGAAGTTAGGAGGAACCAGAGATATGACCGAGTCGGTGGGGATCCTCGTCGCGGAAGACGACCCCGATGATCGCCTGATGATTGGAGATGCTTTCGACGAGAACCGAGTCACCAATCCGCTCACCTTCGTCAAGGACGGCGAGGAGCTGATGGAGTATCTGCAGCGCCGAGGCTCCTACGGGCACCTCGCCGGGCAGCCCTATCCGGGGATCATTCTGCTCGATCTCAACATGCCGAAGAAGGACGGCCGCGTCGCCTTGAAGGAAATCAAAGCCGACCCGGATCTGAGATCTATTCCCGTCGTTGTGCTGACAACCTCGAAGGCCGACGAGGATATCGTCCGAACCTATGGCCTCGGGGTCAGTTCCTTCATAACGAAGCCGGTGACCTTCGAAGGCCTGTGCCGCGTGGTGCAGACCTTGCAGCACTATTGGTTTGAGATCGTCGCGCTACCCCCGAATTGCCGCCCGACGGCTTAACGTGCCTCGTTGATTTTGCGAACTCGGATCGCTGCATTTCCATCTAGCGCCGCGGGCGCGGACGCTCCAATCGGTCTCTCCTAAGCCCCACCATGCCTTTGCTGCGTGTTGGTTAAAGCTGGATCAACTATTCAAACCCAGGAAAAAACTGACCAAGTTTGGTGAAAACTGTAAAAACAAAATAATGACATTTGTTTTATTGAGGTGTGCTGGGGTGTTTACACACTTTTAGTAGTTTTATATTACAAATTCTTAGGTCTATTTAAAAAAACACTTAATATTAACAGGCGGGTATCACGAGGGGGCATCACCGGTGCGCAGGCAAGTAATGCGGGTTCTTGTAGTCGAAGATGACGAAGACGATTTTTTCCTGACGTCTGACGTATTGAAGTCGATTGAACGGGTCCGTTTCGAGACGACTTGGCGTCAGACTTTCAGCGAAGCCTTCAGCACAATCAAGGCCGAACCCTTCGATGTGGCGCTCATCGACTATCGGATCGGAAGCAAGACGGGCATTGATTTCGTGAAGGCGGTTCAAGCCGCCGAGATCGATGTCCCCATGATCCTGCTGACCGGTTTGCGCGATGAGCAGATCGACCTTGCCGCCAGCGAGGCAGGCGCGTCCGACTACCTCAACAAGGACGAGCTCACGCCCAGCGTGGTCGAGCGCTCGATCCGCTTCGCCTGCGCCAACGCAGCGAACCGGCGCTCCCTCGCCGAGTGGGGCAGCCTGCTCCAGACCACCCTCGACAACACCGGCTCCGGCGTGGCCGCCGTAGACGCCTCTGGCAACCTGGTGGCGTTCAATCAGCGACTGGGCGAGATGCTCAGCCAACTCGGGCACCAGATGGGCCCGGTCGCCCTCCAACGCGACCTGCCATGCGAGAGCGACAACGCCTTGGGAGCCTATGTCACGGAAGTGCTTCGACGCATTGAACGCGGACAGCAGCCGAATGGCGAGCTGGAGACGGCGGATGGCCGGGTATTCGACCTGTCGGTGAACAAGACGAGCGAAGGCGGCTGCGTCATCGTGATCCGGGACATCACGGAACAGAGACAGTTCGAGCTCGGCCTGCAAGCCGCCAAAGAGGAGGCAGAGGCGACGAGCCGCTCCAAGACCGTGTTCCTTGCCACGATGAGTCATGAGCTTCGGACCCCGCTTAACGCCATAATCGGGTTCTCAGAACTGATCTTGAATGGTGTCCGGGGTCAGCTGCAGCCCGTTGCCTATCGGGAGTACATTGAGGACATCCTGGTTAGTGGCCGTCACCTCCGAGAATTCATCGACGAGATTCTCGCGTTCTCGAAAGCCGAGGGCGGGCAGAGCGGTATCATCAAGGAGAAGCTCGACCTGAGGTCGGAGCTGGATTTCTGCCTGCGGCTCACGATGCCGAGCGCCGAGGGCAAAGAGATAGAGCTCCAATCGAACCTCGACGACGTCGATTGCTATCTCTGCGCAGATCGGACGTCGCTGCGCCGGATGCTGATAAACCTGCTGTCGAACGCCGTGAAGTTCACGCCCGTGAACGGAACCGTTTCGGTAATGGCGGATCAGCGGGATGACGGCTCTCTTTCGATCTCGGTCTCGGATACGGGAGTCGGCATCCCCGAGGAACATTTGCCCCTCGTTCTCCAGCCCTTTCACCAGGTCAATGCGACGGGGAAACGAACGGTCGAAGGGAGCGGTCTGGGGCTCGCCATCGTGAAATCCCTGGCCCGGCTGCACGAGGCCAAGCTGGAGATACGGTCTACTCTCCAGCAAGGCACCACCGTCGAGATCAATTTCCCCCAGCACGCCGTCATCTCGAAGAACATCAAGAAGCAAGGCCGAAAATCGCCTGCACTTCGGACAATTGCGCTGTAGCAGCAACAGAGTGAATAATTATGATTAAAAACAGTATGCTATTCTTTGATGTTATTTACACATTATTAGAATATTTTCTTTAAGTCTCTGGTAATAGCTTCGGGGAGTTAGGGGGGGCAGGTCTTGTCACAGTCGACCGTTGAGCGAGCTGGCATTGATCGCCGGTTCCTTCCGCGTGCAGATCCGGGTCGAAGGGCAGAGGATGCCGCCGGTCTTACCGTGGCGAGCCATGGCCAGGAGACCGAAGAGGTCGTGCGACCGCTGGTCCACATAGGGCTCCTGCTGGTCTTGTCGATCATCGGCCTGGGGCTGATCTTCTACGCCAACGCCAGCTATGCGCCGCTGCTGTTCGACCGGACCGCGGTCAAGACCGTCGCCAACACCCTGGCCACGGGCAAGAACTACGCGACCTTCGACCTCAACATCGAGAGCCGGACTCTGCGCCGCGCCCACATCGCCGGCCTCGCGAAGGCGCCGGACGTTGCCGTGATCGGCGCCAGCCACTGGCAAGAGGCTCACAGCGACCTGCTGCCGGACCGCGACTTCTACAACGCCCACGTCCACCGGGACTACTACGAGGACGTTCTAGCCGTCACCGAAATGTTCGTCAGCGCCGACCGTCTGCCCCGACAGCTGATCATCACCATCCGGGACAACTACTTCACGCCGGTCGCCGATCGGACCGACTTTCTCTGGATGCCGGCCATTCCCCACTACCGGGCCATGGCGGAGCGTCTCGAGTTTCCCATGCATCCCTGGTTCGACACGATTCCGCTGCCCCACATCCGCCAGGCCGTGTCGCTGGCCCTGCTGAGGGCCCACGTCAAGCGCTGGAACGATGCGCCCGAACTGCCCCATGTCACCAGCGCCGAGAAGCACGACACGCTGGATATCCTGCTGTCCGACGGCTCGATCAAGTGGTCGCGCAAGCACGACGCGCTCTTCTCGGCGGACTATGCTCAGGCCCGCGCCATGGAGTTCGCCGAGCAGAGGCGCAACGACCCGCCGAAGATCGATCCCTTCGGCGTCGCCACGGTCGACCGCGTGCTGGCCTTCCTGAGCGAGCAGGGCGTCGAGGTGTTCCTCGCCCACCCGCCCTTCAACCCGATTTTCTACGACGCGGTCCAGGGCACGCCCTACGAGGCCGGGCTGGAGAAGGTCAAGCAAGAGACCCGCGCGCTGGCCGCCAAGTACGGTTTGCAGATCGTCGGCAGTTTCAACCCCCGCGACCTGGGCTGCGGTGCCGAGCTCTACATAGACGCCGAACATTCGAACCCGCGGTGCCTCAAGAGAATCCTGGAGCAGTACGCGAAGCTGGACGCCGCCTTCGAGATCTCGTCGGGCCCGACCCGCGAGCCGATGATGGCCGAGGGCGGTGAGGCGGAATGACCTTCAACTCCTTTGAATTTCTGCTGATCTTCTTTCCGGGCGCCTACATCGGCTTCCTGCTGATCCACAAGATCGGCGGCTGGCGCGCCGTCTATCCCTATCTTGCAGCCGTGTCGCTCGCCTTCTATGCCCACTGGAGCCTGCTGCTGGTCACGGTGCTGGCAACCTCCGTGCTGTGCAACTACGCAGTCGGCAGCGCGCTGATCGAGCTGCGCGAGCGCAAACATCTGTCGAAGATCCTGCTGCTGCTCGCCGTCGCCGGCAACATCGGCGCGCTGGGCTATTTCAAGTACACCAACTTCCTGATCGACACGACCAACCTGGTGGCTGGCACCGGCTTCTCGCACCTGGATCTCATCCTTCCGGTCGGCATCTCCTTCTACACCTTCATCCAGATCGGTTTCCTGCTCGAGGCCTACAGCGGCACGGCGGCGCGGCCGACCTTCGATCGCTACGCCCTCTTCGCGACCTTCTTTCCCTGCGTGACCGCCGGGCCCTTAGTGCTGCAGAGCGAAATGTTCGGCCAGATGGGCGACCGCAAGGACCCGGCATTCTCCAGCTGGCGCGTCATGGTCGGCACGACGCTGTTCTGCATGGGGCTCTTCAAGAAGGTGGTCTTCGCCGACACTATCGCGCCCTACGCCGACCAGGTCTTTGCCGGCGTGGCGGCGGGATCCGGACTGGACATGGCGACGGCCTGGACCGGTTCCCTTTGCTACACGTTGCAGCTCTATTTCGACTTCTCCGGGTACAGCGACATGGCCCTCGGCTTGGGCTACCTCTTCGGTATCAAGCTGCCGCTCAACTTCAATTCCCCGCTGAAGGCGACCAGCATATCGGATTTCTGGCGCCGTTGGCACATGACGATGACCCGCTTCTTCACCAACTTTCTGTTCAGCCCCTTGGCGATGAAGAATACGAGGCGGGCCTTTGCGAAGGGCTATACCCCGGTGCAGCGCTATCTCAGCGCCGCCGCCTGGCCCATCGTGCTGACCTTCCTGATCGCCGGGATCTGGCACGGCGCCGGCTGGACCATGGTCGTCTACGGCCTGATCCACGGACTGGCCCTCGCGGTCAATCTCGGCTGGCGGGAATTCAAGATGCCCGCACTGCATCCCGTGGTGGGCTGGGGCCTCACGATGTGTGTCGTCGTCAGCGGCCTGGTCGTTTTCCGGGCGCCGGACCTCGCCACGGCGGGCCAGATTCTCGCGAGCATGTGGGGCCTGGCGGCGTTCTTCGCCGAACCGGCGTCGTTCGTGCAGTTGGATCTTCAGTGGGCCCTGCCGCTGGTCACGCTGCTGGGCGCCATCGTTCTGCTGATGCCGAACACGCAGGAGATTCTGCGCCGTCATTGGGTCAGTTCGGACCCCAAGCCTGCGGAAGATCGTGCGCCGGCTTGGCAGCTTGTCTGGAAGGCGACCCCCACCTGGGCCTTTGCGACCTCGGTCGTCGTGGTCCTCGCCATAGGCTCAATCAAGGGCCAATCGACCTTTCTGTACTACCAGTTCTAGGCATTGATTCGGGGAGCACATCATGAATGAGCTGAGCCCAGGTCTGATCGAAGTAAAGATCCCCCTGCCGAAGACCGTCGACGACGTCCTGGCGAGTGATATTGAGAAGGAATCGGTATTCGTTTCGCCCTTTCTTCAAAAGATCACCGTAGAGAGCGACCGCGCGAGCGCGCGCCTCTTGATGAAGAGCAGCGCGCCGCAGGACGAGGTGTTGGACAAGGCGTCGCGCTACCTCGAGACGATGGTCAAGCAGATCAGTGGATTTGAGACCAAGGTCTTTCTGGAGAACCGGCGCAAGGACCCCGGAACCTACCTTGCCGACGCCGGTGCGGCCCTCACCCAGGCCGGCTGGCTGCACGACTACGGCAAGGGGCAGGTCGCCTATCGCGGACCGGTTCTGAACCTCGCGCGCCTGATCGACAGCAAGGCGGCCGAGCTCTACAGCCAGGCTCTCGGCGCGGAGGACGGCCATTTCCCTGCGCTCGTCGATGCCGAGACGCTGCACAAGTGCGGCTACATCGACTCACATCCCAATGCGGTCACCTTCCTGGGCAACATGGTCGAAGACTTCGATGCCATCGAGGAGTTTCGGGTCGCGAATTCCTGCTCGGAAGGCGCGCTGCTGCCACCGCATGAGCATGTGCACGTCGATGGCATGTGCCTCAATCCGGCGGCCTGCTTTCCCTGCTATCCAACCCTGAGAGGCCGGCGCATGGACGAGGGCGAGTGCTTCAGCTGGCTCGGCCGCGTGTTCCGCTACGAGTCGCGCAACATCTCGGGGCTCGAGCGCCTCTACGAGTTCAGCGTGCGCGAGCTGGTCTACGTCGGCAGCGAATCCTTCACGCAGGAAAGCCGCCGCAAGTCCCTGGAATGCGTCGGACAGCTGGTCGAGTTCTTCGACCTCGACGCGGTGGTCCAGACCGCGACGGACCCCTTCTTCGCGACTGTCTCGGCCGCCAGGAAGTACTGGCAGCATTCCCAGGAGGTCAAGAACGAGATCCTGATCCCCTTTGCCCAGGCTGACGGTACGGAGAAGCTCCTGGCCTGCGGGTCGATCAATCTCCACGGGGATTTCTTTGGCTCTCGTTTCGAGATTGCAGACTCCAGTGGAGAGGCTGCAAACACCGGCTGCGTCGGTCTCGGGATCGAGCGCTGGGTTCTCGCCTGCTTCAGCCAGCACGGCCTCGATCCGGATCGTTGGCCGGAGCGCGTGCGGGAAAGCGTCTTTTAGCTTTGCTCCCCGTGAGCAGAGAAGAGAGCCGGCCGGTTCTCGGTAAATGCAGAAGTGGGATGTTTTCATGAAGCTGGAAAATCTCTTCGCCAATCTCCTTCAAGAGCCACTCGAATCGATCAACGACGATACGAGTCCGCGGAACACGAAGTCATGGGATTCCCTCAAGCACCTGGAACTCGTGATGGCGGTCGAGGGCGCCTATTCCGTGCAGTTCACAATGGCGGAAATCGTCGGTCTGAATTCGGTCGGACGGGTTCGTGAGCTCTTGAAAATGAAAGGCGTTGCGGCCTGACCCTGCTGCGGCAAGGCCGCCTCGTAAGTGATGGGCAGGGAAAAACCGAATATTATTAAAAATAAACTCGAATTTGTACATAATTGTATTCGATATATACTTTCCGTTATCTACAAAAACGTGATAAGTTGTTAGCCGTAATATCGAGCGTTTTGTGAAAAACGGCGTTCATCTGCGGGGAGACGAGAGGATGAACGAGATAAGGAACTATAAGCAAAAGATTAAGTGCCTTTTTGTCGATGACGACGAGGACTATGTCCTTATCCTAGAGGACTTGCTTCAGACTCTGCCGCACTTCGATTTTACCCTGCATTGGGAGCCCAAGTACGCACCTGCTCTCGAGAAAATCGTCGCCGGAGAGTACTCTGTTTGCTTTGTTGATTATTTTTTGGGTGGACAGACTGGATTGGAGTTTATTTCAGCCGCCTCGCAAGCGGATACCATCGTCCCCATGATCTTGTTGACGGGCGCAGATGATCCGGAGATCGATTTCAAGGCCAGCAAGGCCGGCGCCGCCGACTTCCTCTCCAAGGACGATCTGACCAGCGCGACCTTGTCGCGCACCCTTCGCTATACTCTGGCGAACGCAGAAAAGAATCATGCCCTACGCCAGAAAAGGGCTGAGCTGGGCAAAGCGATAGAATCGCTTTCCGAACAGAAAGAGCTCCTGCAGTCAGCGCTGGATAACACCAAACACGGCATCGCCATGTTTGACGCCGGGAATTGCCTGATCGCCTGCAATGCGCAGTATCACACCATCTATGGTTTTAGCCCCGACGTCGTCAAACCTGGCGTGAACATCGAAGAAATCCTCCGCTACAGCATTTCCTTGGGCAACTACATCGACGTCGATGCAGAGCGGTTCCTGAAGGAGCGCATGCTGCAAGTGTCTTCGCACGCCACGTCGACCTATGAACAGCAACTCAAGGATGGGCGCACGATCGCGGTCAGCCATCAGCCCGTGGCAGGCGGACGATCGGTCACGACCTGTGAGGATATCACCGGGATCCTGGCGGATCAGCGACGCCTCGCCGAGCTCGCGCGCGAAGCCGCGTTGGCTGAAGCAGAATCCAGGGCAAAGGCGAAGTTTCTTTCCAACATGAGCCACGAGCTTAGGACGCCGCTCAACGCCATCATCGGGTTCGGGAACTCCATCAATGAAGCAAAGTTCGGCGCCCTAGGTGACAACTACAAATCCTATGGCGGGTTCATTGCCGAAAGTGGGCAGAGACTCTTGAACACGATCAATCAGGTCCTGGATATGTCGCTGCTGAGCGTGAAGGAGGCAGCTCTTGAGGAAAGCGAGTTCCTGCTACGTGGCGTGGTCTTGGAAGCGGTCGAAAGATACAGAAAGGCCGTCGCGGCGAAGGAAATCGACCTGAACCTGAGGATACCCATCGAACATCTTCGCGTGCGCGGGGATAGCGAGAAGATTGCGCGCGCTATCGAGAACGTACTCGATAACGCGGTCAAGTTCTGCCCGCCCGGCGGAACGATCGTCGTGTGCGCGGAACGCGACGGTGCGGGTGAGCCCGTCGTCTCGATATCCGACACCGGCGAGGGCATTCCGGAAGATCGGATCAATTCCCTCCTGTTGCCGTTTGAACAAGAGGAGTCGCACTACTCCCGCACGCATCAAGGCGCGGGGCTGGGCCTGTCAATTGCCATGGGCCTGATACGGCTGCACGACGGTGATATGACCATTGCGAGCGGCGTCGGTACCGGAACGACGGTCAGGATCGCGCTGCCCATCGAACGTGTGGTCACGGAAAGCGCTCCTTCGGACTCTCACCAAGTCGCCTGAATCGCGCTCGTTTGCCGCCGCGACGGCCAGGATCACTTTTCGACCGGCGTGTAGAGATCCGGGTTCAGAAGGTGCGAGAGATCGACGTCCTCGCTGCTCAGGCCGTCTTCGCTCACCAGGATCGCGAACGCCGGCCGGTCGGACGTCTTCGGCTCCACCGCATCGACGATCCAGACGTGCCTGTGGTCTCCAGCCTTCCAGTACTTCGTTCCCTCCATAACCTCAGTCATGGGATCTCCTCTGCTGCGAAAGGTTCGGACGTTAGAAGCGATTCTTCCGTGGAAGTCGGCGCCGAACCGGTAACGCCAGACCAGAGCCTGCGATCGGCAGGTGATCGCTCGTCAAGGCGGCCCGGGTTGCGGCTACCCTGCACACGATGCCTAGCCGCCGCGATGACCTAGATCAGTGAAGCGGGTTTCGCTCGAGGCTTCGGCCCCGCCCGGCACTCTCGTGACTAGCCGGCACGGGATCGGAACGGCGCCCAGAGGAGCCGAGGCAGGCTGAGCTCGCCGCGGCCTTCGACGCCGATCTCTAGATCGGCCGAGCGCCGCGTGCCGCTGCGCGACCCGAAGAGCGGGTCCCAGAGGCTCAACACCGTGGCGTAGTTCGAATCCGTGTCCCGCCTGACCGCGTGGTGGTGGACCCAGTGGATCGAGGGCGTCACGAAGACCCGGGATAGCGCTTTTTCGAGCCGGGCCGGCAGGCGCAGGTTCGAGTGGTGAAAGATGGTCGCCACGAGCACCAGGGCCTCGAACACCAGGATCGACTCGAAGGGAATGCCGAGCAGGACGATGATCACGGCCCGCGCGGCCGCCGAGAGCAGCAACTCGCCGAAGTGAAAGCGCAGCGCCGAGGTGGTGTCGAGGAAGCGGTCCAGGTGGTGCACCTGATGAAAGCGCCAGAGGAAGGGCACCACGTGGTTCGCTCGGTGCCACCAGTAGATCAGGAAATCGAGCAGCAGCAGATCGAGCAGGAGGCCGCCGGCGCCGCTCCACCA
>JAAUYK010019432.1_pt1 | contig 26465 bp, 21 predicted proteins | sample 7278021 | NCBI WGS metagenome assembly JAAUYK01 (sample SAMN14350223, study PRJNA611818) | marine sediment metagenome | isolation source: surface marine sediment (1.8m) | place: French Polynesia: Moorea | collected 2018-08
ATTAAAGATGAGCAACTATTTGTTATCGAAGTGAATCCCCGAGCATCACGAACCATACCATTTGTCAGCAAAACAACCGGCGTACCACTGGCGAAACTGGCCACCAAACTGATGTTGGGCCATTCGCTAGCGGATTTGGGCCTGACGCGGGAAATAGTCACTGAGCACGTATCGGTTAAGGAGGCGGTTTTGCCATTCGACCGGTTTCCAGATGTCGACACTCTTCTGGGGCCCGAAATGAAATCAACCGGTGAAGTTATGGGAATTGATTCGAATTTTGGAATCGCTTACGCCAAGGCCCAATTGGGCGCCGGCCAAAAACTACCTTCCCATGGAACGGTTTTTATCAGTGTAAAAGATCAAGATAAAGCCGCCATCGTGCCGGTGGCCTCTCAGTTTGCAGCCATCGGTTTTGATATTTTAACCACGCGGGGCACATCCCAATTTTTAGCCCATAATGATATCTCCAATACAGCTATTAACAAAGTGTCCTATGGCCGGCCGCACGTGGTGGATGCCATTAAAAATGGCGGCATCCAACTCATTATCAATACCGGCACCGGTGATAGGGAGCGCCGCGACGGTTATCATATTCGCCGGGCGGCAATTAAGTATGGCATTCCTTACACGACAACTATCGCCGGTGCGATGGCAATCGGTCAGGGGATGGCTTCTCTGAAAAAGGAAAAATTTGACGTCCAAACCATCCAAGAATACCATGCCAAAATCCGTTCCAGTCCACAACAATAATACCTGTGGAAAAATTTAGGTTTAAATATCAAAATAGTGTGTTACACGCGCAAGCAAATAACCGCTATGCATGAAGGATTTGAAACTATCATGACCGATCACCAAAAACTACCAGATTACCTCACGGAGGACCAGCCACGGGAGGCCTGCGGTCTATTTGGAATTTGCCGACACCCCGAGGCGGCCAAGCTAAATTATTTTGGGCTCTATGCGCTACAACACCGTGGGCAGGAAAGTGCCGGCATCGCCGTGGCGCGCGATAAAAGCATTATCGACCACAAGGGCATGGGGCTGGTTCCGGATGTCTTTGATATGCAGCATCTGGAACAACTTTTCGGTCGCAGCGCCATAGGGCATGCGCGCTATTCCACCACCGGCAGCTCGATTTTGTCCAACGCCCAACCGTTTGTGGTTCATCACCGGCAAAAATCATATGCCGTGGCCCATAACGGCAATCTGGTCAACGCCCATCATCTAAAAAATGAGTTGGAAACCACCGGCTCCATTTTCCAAACAACCATGGACAGTGAAGTTTTTTTGCATCTATTTGTTAAAAACTTAACCCATGGGTTTGAAGGTGCTCTGGTAGAAAGTGTCAAGCGCCTACAGGGCGCCTTTTCGTTCGTGTTGTTGACCTGTAAAGAAGAAGTGATCGGCATCAAAGATCCTTATGGTTTTCGGCCGCTTTGTCTCGGAAAGCTCAACGGCAGCTATGTGCTGGCATCGGAAACTTGCGCCTTGGATCTGGTTCAAGCGGAATTCATCCGTGAACTTGATCCCGGCGAGATTGTCATAATCGATGAAAACGGTGTTCGCAACATTCAAACACCCGCGGCCGGCTTCAGAACCTTTTGTATTTTTGAATTTATTTATTTCGCACGCCCTGACAGCACGATATTCGGTAAAAATGTTTATCTGACCCGCAAAGACCATGGTCGACGTTTGGCCCAGGAATCACCGGTGGACGCTGATCTGGTGATGCCTTTTCCAGACTCCGGGACCTACGCCGCCCTCGGCTACTCCGAGGAATCCGGTATTCCATTTGAAATGGGGATGATCCGCAATCATTACGTGGGTCGCACCTTCATCCAACCAACTCAGAGCATGCGGGATTTCGGGGTTCGTATCAAATTAAATCCGGTCAAAGAACTCTTGAAAGGCAAAGATATCATTATAATTGAAGATTCCATCATCCGCGGCACCACCGTTAAAACCCGCGTGAAAGCATTGCGCGAGTTGGGTGTCAAGCGGGTCCATCTGCGGGTCAGCGGCCCGCCCCACCGTTTCCCCTGTCACTATGGTATCGATTTTACGACCCAGGATGAACTGATTGCCGCCCAGAAAACCATTGCGGAATTGCAGGATTATCTCGGTCTGGATTCTCTGGCATACCTTAGCCTTGAAGGTCTATTGGCCTCCACGGGCGTAGCGGATCCGGAGCACAATTTCTGCAAGGCGTGTTTTGATGGTTGTTATCCAGTCGCTTTCGATGACAATCTTTCCAAAGACTGTTTGGAAAAAAGATAGCCGAACTTTTTGGATTTTCTGGCAAAATGGTTCCATATGATGTAAAATAGGGATAATTTTGAAAGTGACCTCATCTGTAATCCATGCACTGGGGAAATAAACATGCTGGAATCCAAATTCTTAAAAGATAATATTGAAAATATTCAAAAACTCATGTCTCTGCCGCCATTGCGCAATTTTGAGACCAAAAGCCTGCGGCAACTTCTGAAAATGAGTAAAATCCGGGAATACGCCCACGGTGAATTAATCATCCGCGAGGGCGATATTGATCCCTGGTTGTATTTTCTGCTGTCGGGCAAGGTGAGGGTCAGAAAGCAGGGTGTTGATCTGTTTATTTTGGATAATATCGGTGATATTTTCGGTGAAATGCGTTTGCTGGACGGCCTGGACCGCTCGGCCTCGGTGTATGCCGAAGGCAAAACCGTCTGCTTGGCGGTTCAAACCAGTGCCACCGACCGTCTGGAAGTAGAAGAGGAAAAAGCCAACTTTTTGGTCACATTGTATCGCATGTTTTCTGAATTTGTCACCATGCGGCTGCGCCTCACCAATGAAGAACTCGTGCGCGTCAAGAAAGAACTTGACCATTTATCGTAAAAACACCACTCCCTACCGCCTACCAATCATATTACAAATTTTAATAATTAATTCAATAAATTATATTAAGAATTGGCTTTATGACCTGCCATTTCCTTAAGCTGACATATTGATAATCGTGCGGCCCTTGTGTTTGCCCTGGAGCATCAATTCGATTTTACTGTCCAGTTCGTCAAAGGCGGCTTCTGTGGTCAACGCCTCCAGCCAATCAATTTTCCATTCCGATGCAATTTTTTCCCAGATTTTTTTCCTGATCGGCATCGGGCAGTTTTGGGAATCAATGCCGATAAGCGTCACCCCTCTCAAAATGAACGGATAGACGTTTAAGGGCAGATCCGGCGAAGCCACGTTGCCGCAGCAGGTTACCGTACCGCCGGATTGCATGGATTTAATCGTGGTAGCCAAGATGTCACCGCCCACCGTGTCGATACTGCCCGCCCATAGACCTTTTAGCATGGGACGCTTGCTGGTATCAGAGGCCGTTTCGATTTCAATAACCTCTTTGGCGCCGATTTGCTTTAAGTAGTCGGCCTCGTCTACCAAGCCGTTTACGGCGGTTACGGCGTAACCGCTCTTGGCCAGAATCGACACCGCAATACTGCCAACCCCGCCGGTGGCACCTGATACCAAAATATCGCCAGCATCAGGCGTTACACCGTTTTCAATCATATACCAGACCGATAGCGCCGCCGTGAATCCAGCTGTTCCGTAAATCATTGCTTCCCTCAGGGTAAGTCCCTGTGGCAAGGGCACTACCCATTCGGCAGGTACCCGAATGTATTGACCAAATCCACCGGCTGTATTCATTCCCAAATCGTAGGAAGTAACTATGACTTCGTCGCCGGGCTGGAAATCATCATTTTGGCTGGAAGCCACTACCCCGGCAGCATCGATGCCGGGTGTGTGGGGATAGTTGCGGGTGACGCCCCGGTTACCTGTGGCCGAAAGCACATCTTTATAATTCAGAGAGGAATAAATGACCTGAACAACCACATCACCTTTCGGCAGGTCATCGATACGTTGCTGCTCAACGCTGCGTACAAATTGGTTATCGGCGGTTTCCGATACCACCAAGGCCTTGAATTGATCTGAGTGTGTCATGATTTAATCTCCTGTTTCTTACATAAATTATTTAAATCAAATTAAAACTTTTCAAATGTCTCCAATTCCCCTGCCGGATCTATCTACAAACACTATTCATTATTTGCTTTGGGCCATATCGATATGGCCGGACCGCTTGCTTTCGACAAAATGGGCCGCCGCCAAGGCGGCTGTACACCCGTCGGCGGCCGAAAGAACAATTTGCCGGGCATATTTTTCGCGCAGATCCCCGATGGCAAAAATCCCCTTGATGGAAGATTCACGCTTTTCGTCTGTGCAGACATAGCCATCCGCGTTTAATTTGACACCAGCCGGGACCAGCTGATTGTTGGGATCAAATCCAATAAAAATGAAAACACCATCGGTCGATAACTCACTCTGAGCGCCCGATTGGGTATCTTTCAGATCGACGGCATGAACGGCACCGTCTTGGGATTTGATCTTTGTAACCACAGCATTCCAGATAATGTCAATTTTTGGGTCAGCAAACAGGCGTTGTTGTAAAATCATGCTGGCCCTGAGGGCATCACGGCGATGCACCAAGATCACCTTGCTTGCCAGTTTTGAGAGATAAAGCGCCTCTTCTGCTGCCGAATCGCCGCCGCCGACCACTAAGACGGTTTTATTTCTGAAAAAAAAGCCATCACAAACCGCGCAGTAGGAGACGCCTTTACCGTAAAGTTCATCCTCTCCCGACACATTTAATTTTCGCGGACTTCCTCCGGTTGCCAAAATAATCGCATGGGCTTTTAAAACGTCGCCACCGGCCAATCGAATGGAATGTTGATCAATACCCGGCTGCAATTCCGTGACTTCATCTGACAAGATTTCCAATTGGTAATCTTGGGCGTGCTCCAAAAAATTTTGAGATAAGTCGAAACCGCTGATGTGTTTGAAACCGGGGTAGTTGTCCACTTCATCAGATTGGGTCATTTGGCCACCGGGAGCGGCCTTTTCGATCAACACCGTGCGCATGGATGCCCTCAGTGCGTATATTCCTGCCGATAATCCCCCCGGGCCCCCTCCGATAATAATTAAATCATAAAACTCTCGGTTAGCCATTGCATGTCTTCCTCATTTTGGTTTTTAAATCATTGGTCATGAGCGCATTCGCGGCGGCAAAATGAAAACCCGCCGTAATCCCTCTTGGAGCGCGATAGCCCCCTCGGGACAGAAACGGGAACAGACCCCACATCCCAGACAGGCGCTTTCTTCACGCTGGGCGACCCCTTCGGCATTTAGCTCAATGGCATCTGTGGGGCACCATTCAGTGCAGACACCGCAGCCGGTGCAGGCTTCCGAATCGATCACGGAAAGATGGTAAGTGGAATTGATCAGAGGCAGCGTACCGTCGCGCCATAGTCGCATGGTGTCACAACAATCCTTGCAGCAGTTGCAAATACTGGTTTCGGGACTGGATTCCCGGGAGCCGGGGTGAAAGGCTTTGTGGATCAGCCCAGCCTTTTCGGCCTCTCGTAAAATTTTCAGGGCCTCTTCGCGTGTGACTTTTTGGGCAAATCCCTGTGAACTGGTATGACGCGCCGACTTTCCGAAAGAAAAACAGTTCCGCACCGGCGCATCCGAATGGCAATCGTCTCCCAGCAATTTGCGCCGTTGGCGGCAGAAACAATGCCCAACGGCAATATCGTCAAATTTGTTGATAATTTCTTCAACGGTTTGACTCGGCAGGACATATTCCTCCGAAGTATTTAAAGTTTTATCAACCGGAATAATTTTGATCGATTTGCCATCTTCCGTGTCCCGGACAGGGATGGTACGATCCACCGGCGGAGCGGCTTCAAACAAGGGCGTCAGTTTATCGTACTGCCCTTGAATTTGTTCCCTCAATTCCACCAACAGTTTTTCAAATAATTCGGCCAGATTCTTTTCCGCCTCACTTCCCGTGAGTTCGCCCATGAACTGATATTCCATCAGACCGACCAACATAAGCGGTAAAACCCTGTACACCATAACACCGGCGGAACTGGGTTGATTAAAAATAAGACCCTTTTTAGCAAGGCTTTTTGAAAGCGATTCGATGCTTTTGGCTGAAAAGCCGCTCGATTCAATCAGTTGATCCATCGTTTGTGATGGTTTCTCGCGGAAAGCGTATATCAGATCGAGTTCAGCTTCATTATCCCCAATGACATGCTTAATAATCTCGATTGCCGTATCACTGACCGGAAATTGAACCATGCCCTGTTGACAGATTACGCTGGTTGCTTTTTCTAGTTTATCCGCCAATGTGTTTTGCATCACGATCTTCTCCTCAGCAATTATCGCAAAAAAAAGAAAAACCAAATTTCGCTAAATGAACGATTTTGCATCTTCATATAATTTACGTAATTATTCAAGTCGTGAAATGTTTCTCAGATTATGATAAACATTTTCGCAAGATTCTCTTATACCGTGATAAGCACGCCGGAGTCTCGTTAATGGAAAAAACTGCCAAATTTCTTCCCAAAGGATACATGGGGCAAATCCTTGATGTTGATTTATCGAAAAGGGAATTCCAGCAAAAACCGTTAAAGCCCGATTTGGTCAAACGCCTCTTTGGCGGACGCGGTTTGGGAATTGCCTTATTGATTCAACATTTTATACAACTTGAACACAAGGGATTATACAAAAACGCCTTCCGGGAAATCGATCCGCTGGCGGCCGACAATATGCTGATCTTTTCCACCTCGCCGGCGACCGGAACCGGCATGCCAGCGTCCGGTCGCATCCATGCCAATTTCAAATCGCCCTTGACCAACGGCATCGGCAGTTCCAATGCGGGCGGTTTTTGGGCCGTTGCCTTTAAAAAGACCGGTTACGATGCACTTTGCATACGGGGCCAATCCGCAACGCCGGTTTATCTCCAGATCGATTCCAATGGTGTCGAATTTCTGGATGCCACGGCATTATTGCAATTGAATGTAGAGGAGATTACCGATCGCCTACTTAAATCGGCACCCAAAGGCGCCCGTTGCATGACGATCGGCGATGCCGGCCGCAAGCTCGCTCGCATAGCGGCCATCATGAATGATCGCGGTCGGGCCATGGGCCGCGGTGGTGGCGGCGCCGTTATGGGGTCCAAAAATTTATTGGCCATTGTTGTCTGCCCGGACAAAACGCGCGCCATCGCCGTTGAGAATCCCCAGGGTTTGCGCCCGAGCAGCGAAGAGGGTCCTGGTTTCAAAGTCAAAATGAAGTTGGATGTGGGCAAGATGACCCGCCGGGAACGAAACTACGGCATTCTGCCGTCACTGGGTACCTTGGGACTGCTGGGTATGGTGGATACATTTGACGAACTCGTGCACAACAATATGCAAGACACCGCCCATGTGCCCGCTGATACAGCTAAAATCACCGGTGAGGCCCTGAAAAATCATTTAAATATCGCTGCAACGGGTGGACAACACGTCGAAGTCAAAAAAGGTGCCTGCTTCAACTGCCCCATGGTTTGTACACGGGTAACCCAAATTAAAGGCCCTGATGGGTCGACAATTGATCAAGGCGAAGGGCCCGAGTTTGAAACCGTGGCCCTAATGGGTGCCAACCTGTCGATCTATGATCTGGTCGTCATTACCGAGGCCAACTATTGGGCCAATCGGTATGGTTTGGATACCATCTCTTTGGGCGCCACCATCGCTGCGCTTATGGAGCTTTATGGGCTTATCTGCCGAAAAACAGACGCCTTGAACTCCCAGGAAAAACAATTTATAAAAGACATCCAACCATTTGTAGACAGTTACGGAGAGCCGCAGTTTGGCCGCAAAGAAATACTGATGCCATTGGTCCATGCCATCGGTAAATCCAAAGGAATCGGACAAATACTGGCGGAAGGCTCTTTTCGCTTTTGCCAGCGCTACGGACATCCCGAACTGTCCATGAGCGTAAAGAAAATGGAACTGCCGGCCTATGACCCCCGGGCAACCTTTCTTCAGGGACTGGCCTATGAAATGAGCAATCGGGGGGGATGCCACCTTCAAAATGGCTACTCAGCGATTCGCTCTTACTGCGCCGGCTATGCCGAGTGGCCCCGTGATCGCATCGAGGGGTCGGCGGTGGTGGCCAAAAATGCCGCCTTAAACAACACCGTAATGGATATCATCGGCGCGTGTACATTTGCATCCGTTTCCGTGAGCCTCGATGAATTTGCAGCCCTCCTCAATGCGGTTACCGGCCTTGCCTTAAACGCCGGGCAGCTGCAGCAAATGGCCTGGCGGACGCTGACGTTGGAACGCATCTTCAATTTATTGGCAGGCTTTACCAGCGAAGATGACTGGCTGCCCGATCGCTTTTTTGAAGAAGCCATCGAGGTGGAAGGCCATAAGGTTCATTGCGATCGAACAGCTTTTAAAAAAATGCATCTGGAGTATTATAAAGCCATGGGATGGAACACTGCGGGCATCCCCACCAGACAGACACTGGTGCAACTTGGCCTTTTAGATATCGTGCAGGATAGGATGGATTCCATATCGGATGATAAAAGATAAGCTGGCGTCAGGGGTTTGCACTAAACGCATACGAAAACCCCTTTAATCGACTTCAAAAACTAAAAATGTTTTTCAAGTGGCACACGAAACTGCAGATTTGAACCATGACCAACCATACCAGCCTTGCTGACATTCACCGTCAATTTTTTACCGTGGGCAACGCCGTCATGCGTGTCAACGGTAACAACACCCACAGCGGCAATATATCCGTTCGTGATCCGGATGATACCGATATTTTTTATATCACGGCTTCCGGCTCCCAATGCGGCGCTCTGACAAACCGAGATATCGTTCCGGTCCGTTTTTCCGGTGTCAGCTGGGGTGATGCACGGGCATCTTCCGAGTCAACCATACACCGCCAAATATTGAATATCCCCGGCGTAAATGCCTGCCTGCATGCCCATCCCATTGTATGTACCGTTTTAACATTCGACGATAGCAAACAGCAGGTTTTTCTAAGATATGTGGACCCCGACAAAAGCGGTCGTAAAGAGGCTATTTTCCAGGCGGTGGACTTTTTCGGCGCCGGCATTATCGGTGGCGTAAAAGTGGGATATTATAAACAGCCGGTGGGTTCACCGGAAATGGAAAAACATATTCCCCAATGCCTCGCCGATAGCGCCATTGCCCTGGTCCGGGGTCATGGGCCTTTTATACGCGGCAAATCCTTGGCGGAGTGTTTGCACTATCTCAGTATCCTTGAAAACAGCGCTTCCATTGCGCTGCATATCAAACGACGCGGGCTGGATCTGGGGCTAATCCAGCAAAGGATTATCGATCACGGATTTGATTCGCTGTTTCCCCGGCGGCCACACGCTTTAGATGTCAAAAATATCGCCACCCGACAGGTTGAAGATGAATCAACCATTACCGATTTAGCATATTGGCTTGCATATAATTATAACTTTGGCATTTGTGCATACGGCGTTGGATCTATGAGTATCAAAGTCTCTGCGGATGAAATGATCTACTGCCCCATGGCGGCGGTTCCCAATGACATGGATTTTCCTTTATACCGGATAGCCTTGGCAAACAACCAAACCGATGACCATGGTCTGTCCTTGCATAAATTGATTTACAACCACACCCAATTTACAACCTGTATGATCACCAGCAGTCCCATGGCAACCGCCGAGGGCATGGTCACTCTAACCGAAGCTTACGGAATCGATCCACTTTTGGGCAATCCGCAGGATATATCTTACGAACCTCACGACCATCCTGTTATAACGCCCATTGATGCGGAGGCCATCTACTTGAATCCGCGGATAGGCTTGGTGGATATAACGCATTTGTCAGATAATACCGCGGACAATCCGATTTTAAATATGTTGCGCTGGCATAAGGGTTGCTGTGTAGTTGCCGGCTATGGGGTTGTTGCCGTCGGCGACACTACCCTGGAGCAGGCCGCTCACAACGTGGCCTCGGCGGAACGAATTGGGCGGTTCCGAATGGAAGTATTTGCCAACGAAAAAATGTTAAATGCAGCACCATTGCAATCCTTTGAGCCGCGAACGATCTAATGGTCTAAAAGCTTAAAAACCGAAAGCCATTAGAAAAAAATATACCAGGGAAAGATAACCGCATGAAGGCAACTACTAATTTTCTGGCTGTCGATTTGGGTGCTGCCAGCGGGAGGATTTTGCTGGGGCGTTGGGATGGCAAAAAGGTCCGCTTGGATGAACTGCATCGCTTTCCCAACGGACCGATTTTAGTCCGGGGTCATCAATTCTGGGATGTTTTGCGTCTCTGGTCGGAAATTAAAACCGGCCTAACCATTTTTTCGCGCCAAAATAGCAGCCCACTGGAAGGTATTGGCGTGGATACGTGGGGAGTTGATTTTGCGCTGTTGGATAGGTGCGGAAACCTCATCGGTAATTCGTATCATTACCGCGATAAGCGTACCGATGGTATGATGGAACACGCCTTTCAGAAAATGCCGCGCGAAGAGATTTTCGGGTTAACCGGTAATCAGTTTATGCCGTTTAACACCCTGTTTCAACTTCTCAGCATGGTGGCGAATGAAGATCCTCAATTGGAAATAGCCGAAACCCTATTGATGATGCCGGATCTTTTCCACTACTGGCTAACCGGTCATAAAACCACCGAGTTTACGATTGCCACCACCACACAAATGTATGACATCCGTCAACATCGCTGGGCAACTGAAATATTAACCACGCTGCAAATTCCTTCTAGATTTCTGCCGGCGGTGGTTGCACCGGGAACAATTTTAGGAGAAAGCCCAAAAGCACTGATGCGGGAAACCGATTTACGGCAACCGGTAAAAACCATTGCCACCGCCAGCCATGATACATCCAGTGCCATCGCAGCCATTCCTGACTTGGACGATCAAAGTGTTTTCATTAGCAGCGGGACCTGGAGTTTAGTGGGCGTTGAAATTTCCGCACCGATTATCAACAGCCAGGCGTCGGCCCTTAATTTAACCAATGAAGGCGGAGTAGACAACAAAACTAATTTACAAAAAATCTTGACCGGCCTGTGGTTGCTGCAGGAAAGCCAGCGCCAGTGGCGGCTGCAAGGCAGCAATTATAGCTGGGAAACATTGATGGGCTTCGGCGAACAAGCGAAACCCTTTCAGAGCCTGATTGATCCTGACGCGTCTGATTTTTTGAATCCAACCGATATGCTGAAGGCCATCGAAAATTTTTGCCATAAGACCGGCCAACCCCCGCCGGCCAGTGTGGGAGCGGTTGTGCGTGGTTGTCTGGAGAGTTTGGCATTAAATTACCGTAAAATGATCGAAGATCTTGAGAAATTAACCGGCCATTCCCTAAACACGATCCGCATCGTTGGCGGCGGCAGCCAAAATCATCTTTTATCCCAGTTTACCGCGGATGCGTGTCAACGCCTGGTGGTAACAGGGCCGGTGGAGGCTACTGCTTTGGGAAACGTATTGCTCCAGATCATTGCCACCGGTCACCTACCGGATATCGCCACCAGCCGCAAAATAGTAGCTGCCTCTTTAACGCAACGGGAATTTGAACCCGGCCCACGCGATGCGTGGGAGACAGCGTATAACCGTTTCATAAAATTGAAAAATTTTCAATCAGTGTAATCTGACGGTAAACATGCAGCCCTGAGCTGAATATCCTTGCAAACCGCGGTCAAATAAACCTGATTAATCTTGACATCTTTCCTGCATGGGAGCTATTCTTTTTCAAAATCTTTGACCTCTTTCTATATCCAATTAACCCAATCAACTCATTACAATACCTTTTTCGCCTCGTCGTGTCATTGGGGCCATTTACTTAAAGTGGAGTATTCACGCTTCCGGGGCCAGGTGGAATCGCCACGGAAACATTTCAAGTCCACATTTTCTCAAAAGGAGGGAGGATATGAACTGTTTCAAGCATCTATGGGGAAGGCCTATCACGGTGGTGATTATTATGAGTCTGTTATTCTTATCGCCACTGCTGGCAGGACCGGCACACGCCGGCAAGTATGACGGTGTTACCATCAATATCATGACCTTTACCGGACCGCAGATTGCCGAACCTCTGCAACGCCGCGCACCGGAATTCAAAAAACTAACCGGTGCAACCGTTAATGTGATCACGGTTCCCTTTTCAGATCTTTATACCAAACTGCTGACAGATTGGGCCACCGGAACCAACAGCATCGATGCGGCCGTGTTTGCACCGCAGTGGATGGCAGATTATGTGGGACCCGGCTATTTGGAGGATATCAGTACACGCATCGCCAAGGACAAGGCCCTTGAGCTGGATGATATCGGTGAATTCTTTCGTGAATTCAGTATGAAATTCGGTGGTAAAACCTACACCATCACTTTGGATGGCGATTTTCAGATTGCATATTACCGGTCGGATTTGTTGAAAAAGGCCGGTATGAAGCCCCCGCGAACGTGGGATGACTATCTGGCCATTGCCAAAAAATTTCACGGCCAAGATATGAACGGTGACGGCAAACCGGATTACGGTTCCTGCATCTCTAAAAAACGCAATGCCCAAGCATTCTGGATGATCACATCGGTGTGGGGCGGTTTTATTCAGGCTAAAGGGACCTCCGAAGGCGCTTTCTTTGACCTCAAAACCATGAAACCGCTGGTAAACAACGAGGCCTTTGCCGCCGCATTGGATGTCTACGTGGAGTCCACCAAATATGGACCGCCGGATGAAATCAATTTGGATGTCGGGGATACCCGAGGTTTATTTACCAGCGGTCGCTGCGCCCTCAGTGTGGACTGGGGTGACATCGGCACCCTGGCTATCGATCCCAAAACCTCCAAGGTTCAGGATAAGGTCGGTGCCGTCATTTTACCGGGATCCAAAAAAGTGCTGGATCGCGCCACCGGCAAACTCATAGCATGTAATTCAAGCCGTTGCCCCCACGCTGTGAATGGCATCAACCATGCACCTTTTGCCGCTTTCGGCGGCTGGTCCGGGGGTATCAACGCTGCAGCCAAGCAGAAAGTAAAGGATGCCGCTTATGATTTCTTTTCCTACATGAGCCAGCCGGCGCAATCCAATGTCGACGTTACCATCGGCATCACCGGATTCAATCCGTATCGCATCTCACAATTCGAAAATCTGGACGTGTGGATCAAGGCCGGCATGAGCCGTCAGGCCGCCGAAGATTATCTGGTGGCCATTAAGGCCAGCCTCAACAGCCCCAACATGGTCTTGGATCTGCGCATCCCGCAAAATCAACGCTATCAGCAGATCGTGCTCGACACTGCCATTGCCCGGCTGCTTGCGGGCGAAATCACCAAAGCACAATGCATGCAAGAAATCGAAAACGGATGGGAAGAAATTACCGAAGAGCTGGGCCGCAAAGAACAGCTCAAAGCCTACCGAGCTACTTTAGGGCGATGATTTCATAACGGGTCCGGCGCTTGGGTCGGACCCGCTTTAGGAATAGGCGATGAAGAAACGGCTAGCCGCATTTTCTGAGTGGGCCGATATGCGGGCTCCGGCGGTGTTCATTTTACCGGCCATTATGGTCATTTTGATGCTGGCCATATTCCCGCTGATTGTCTCGCTTTATTTATCACTCTCCCGCTTCAAATTCATCAAGGGAGGGTTCAGTTTAAAGTTCATCGGTTTATTGAACTATAAAAAGCTGCTTGTGGGCAGCCAGCAATTTCATTTTTTAGGGGTATTCGGGAAACTAACCGTTTTAGAAATAGGGATTCTCATCCTTGCCGCTGTTTTGTTAATTGTATGGCTGGTGCGTTATTTTCGTAGCGGTCGGCTTTCCATCATCGGGGTGCTGGGCCGCCTGATATTGACCACCGGTGTTTTGGCGCTTACCTGGCTGATACTACTGACCATCAATCAAAACGGATATCCCGGAACGCTGGTAGTCACTATTTTCTATGTGGTGTTCGGCGTGCTGATACAGTTCCTCATCGGTCTGGGGTTGGCCCTGCTGTGTGCGCAACGGATACCGGGGCGTAATTTCTTTCGCCTGGTTTTCTTCTTCCCTTTGATGGTGACACCGGTCGGCATCGCCTATACCTTCCGAATGCTGGTCGATACCACCATCGGCCCGTTTACGCCAATCTGGGAATTTTTCGGCTGGGGAGCGATACCGTGGGTGACGATCCCATGGGCCGCGCGCTGGGTAATTTTGCTGGGTGATACCTGGCAATGGACGCCCTTTATGTTCATCGTCCTGCTGGCCGCCCTGGAAAATCAGCCCAGGGATCAGGTGGAAGCCGCTATTGTGGATGGGGCTTCAGGGTGGCAGATTTTTCGGGATATCACCTGGCCGGCCATCATCCCGGTATGTGTAACCCTGATTCTTATCCGATTGATTGAAGCTTTTAAAATCATCGACTTGCCCAACGTGCTAACCAATGGCGGACCAGGAATTGCCTCGGAATCCTTGACCCTGCACTCCTTTATGGCCTGGCGCACCCTCGATTTAGGCGGTTCGGCGGCCGTAGCGTACATGCTGCTATTTATTTCGGTATTTTTTGCGATGTCCTTTGTAAACTTTGCCAGTCACAGATTGAAAGACGCATGAGCACCAAAAGATCAATTTATCAAATCTTATTTGAAGCCAAGTCCATCGATGATGTTGCACCGGTTCCTAAAACCCTGACTTACATCATTCTGGGATTCTGGACTTTCGTGTGCCTTTTTCCTTTATACTGGCTTATTGTAACATCATTTAAAATCCCCATCCAAGTGCACGACGGTCCGATGTATTTTCCGGGTATCGATTTCAAGCCATCCATGCATGCCTGGTATTATATCTTCGTCGACTTGGGCAACGACACCCTGCGCCCTTATTTCAACACCATCATCGTTTCTATCTCCAGTTCCATAATTGCTGTAGTCATCGGCAGCATGGCCGGCTACGCCCTAACCCGTATTACCTATCAGCCCAAGTTGGGTTCCGTGCTGATGTTTATCGGCACCCTGGTTCTTACAGTCATTTCCGTGGTGTGGCTTGGATTGGCGTGGCCGATCGCCCTGGCTTCAGGATTGGCATTATACGTCGTCATGCTGACCACCGTGGGGCGCAGATTTAAAAAGTCGTTGCATAACAATGATATCGCCTTTTTTATGATTTCCCAGCGAATTTTACCACCGGTCGCGGTGGTCATTCCCATATATGTTCTCTTCCAGCGAATAGGCCTGCTGGACACCCACGCGGCCTTGATCATTACTTATACAGCAGTGAATCTACCGATTGTGGTGTGGTTGATGCGCGACTTCTTTGAAAGCATTCCGATGGATCTTGAAGAAAGCGCCGCCCTGGACGGTGCATCCCGCTATCGCGTTTTTTTTTACCATTATATTGCCACTGTCTAAACCAGGATTGGCGGCAACCTTTCTTCTAGTGTTGATCCTGTGCTGGAATGAATATTTAATTGCACTGTTTCTTTCCACGGCCAATGCGCAAACGCTGCCGCTTTTGGTTGCCGCCATGAATGCCACGCGCGGACCTCAATGGTGGTATATGGCGGTCGTCATCATCATCATGATTACCCCGGTGATTGCCATCACCATAGTCCTGCAACGCTTCATCACCCGCGGATTGCTAATCGGTGCTGTTAAAGGTTGAGAGAGAATAGCTGGGGTCACAGTCAACCTAACTGTGGATTGAGATATCAAATGAAGGTTCAACTGAAAAACATCACCAAACGATTCGGCGACGTGGTTGCCGTCAACCAGGTCAATTTAGATATCAAAGAAGGCGAATTCCTGGTTTTGTTGGGGCCGTCAGGTTGTGGGAAAACCACAGCCCTGCGTATGATCGCCGGGCTTGAATCCATCGACGAGGGCGATATCTATATTGGCGATAAACGTGTCAATGATGTCTTGCCCAAATACCGCGATGTGGCCATGGTTTTTCAAAGCTATGCCCTTTATCCCCATATGACGGTAGCCGCCAATATTGGTTACCCGTTGAAACTCCGCGGGGTCGATAAGACGGAACGTCAGGAAGCCATTATCAACACTGCCCGTTTGGTGCGTCTTGATGAATTGCTGGACCGCTACCCGAAGCAATTATCGGGCGGACAGCGACAGCGGGTGGCTTTGGCTCGTGCGATTGTCCGGCGACCCCAAGTTTTTCTCATGGACGAACCGCTTTCGAACCTTGATGCCAAACTGCGGGGGAAAATGCGGGCTGAGTTAAAACATTTACAGCACGAACTCGGCATAACCACCATTTATGTGACCCACGATCAAATTGAGGCCATGACCCTGGCCCAACGGGTGGCCATCATGTCACAAGGTGTCCTGCAACAAATCAACACACCTAAAAATATCTATAATGATCCCGACAACCTTTTTGTGGCAGGTTTCATTGGGTCGCCCACCATGAATTTTCTAAACGGAGAGCTTGAAGATGGCGATTTTGTCATGACCGGATGTCGGATAAAAAAGGTTGGGAAAGGATCCCGCGAAAACATCATTTTGGGCATCCGGCCTGAAGATATGCAAATTATCGCCAATGGGGAAAGCCAGATTCAAGCGATGCTTTACTCCGTAGAATTGACAGGTGATCAAACCATTGTCACGGCCAAACTGAATGAAATCGATTTAACGGTTCGGGAAGACAAGGACTACAGCGGACGCATTGATCAAATGGTCCAAATCAGAGTGGATCAATCAAAGATTTTTTTATTTGACGCCGCCAGTGGTAAACGCATCCGGTATGAAACTTAGAGCTAAAATATCGAACAACGAGTCTTGAAAAAAGTAATTTTATTTATTGACCGCAAAAAGTTGGGAAAAGCAAATGAGCCAAAAAATCTATTTAATTTCCAATGGTGATTTTAGAGATTCAGCCTGCCGGGAGTGCTGGCCGAAGCAACAAGAAACCTTAAAAGCGGTGGAAGCCGCCTTCAACCAACTGGGACACGACACCGAAGTCTGGCCGCGGTTCGATCCCCAACGTGAGCATGGGTTCATTACCAAACAGTACGAAGGCACCCAGGCCTTTGCACAAATCGATCCCAAAGCACCAGTTGTAGTTGTTTTAAGCATCTGGGCCTATTCGCACCATGTGTGCGGCCCATTGCAAACCCACAAAGGGCCGATTCTACTGCTGGCCAATTTCGACGGCACCTGGCCGGGATTGGTGGCCTTGCTGAACCATACCGGCACTTTGGATCGCTTGTGTGTAAAGCACTCACGACTGTGGAGTGAGAATTTTGCCGATGACGTGCAATTCATGCAACAGCTAAAAACGTGGTGTGAGACTGGCGAAGTCCACCACGACCACTCGCATCTGGTGGATGCGGATTCACTTACGCTGGCGCCTGAAGCGAATGCATTGGGCCAAGCGCTGGCCGCCGATATTCTTCAGAACAAGCGCATCATGGGCCAGTTGGATCCGGGTTGTATGGGAATGCTCAATGCTCTGATTAATCCGGCCAAAATGGGTGCCATCGGTTTACCGGTTGAGTTGCTGAACCAGTCGGATTTGTTGGCGGAGATGGAACTGGTGTCGGATAAGGAAGCCCAGGGGCATTTAAATTGGCTGGCGGCCAAAGGGGTTTGGTTTAACTGGGGGGTCGATCAATATGAAGAACTGGTCCATTCCCAAGTCCTGGCACAGATGAAAATGTATTCGGCGGCGGCACGGATTTATAAACGCTTCGGTTTGAGTGCCATTGGTATCCCTTATCAGCTGGGCCTGGTGCGCTGTGTACCGTCATCGGATCTGCCGGAAGGCATGCTCAATAACGGTGAACGGCCGGATGTGGTGGATCCTGACACCGGTGACGTCATTAATGCGGGCAAGCCGATCGTGCATTTTAACGAAGGCGACATGGGATCAGGTATTCCCCAGGTATTGATGCATGATATCTATGCAAGGAAAGGCTTGCCACCGGAAACCACCCTACATGATATCCGTTGGGGCCGTGAATATGACGGCAAGTTTATCTGGGTGTTTGAAATATCCGGTGGCGCCCCGCCGGCCCATTTTGGTGGCTGGGCCAATGCCAAAGTGTATCGCCAACCGCGCATGTATTTTCCGCTGGGAGGCGGCACCTGCTCCGGGATATGCAAGCCGGGGACCATCACCTGGGCCAGATTCTATGAACAATATGGAGAGATCGGAATGGATTGCGGCATTGGCGAAGTGATTGAATTGCCGTCGGATGAAACCCAGGACCGCCTGGAAAAGACAACGGCAGAATGGCCCATCGCCAATGCATATATTCCCGGTTACGGCCGCGATCAATGCATGGCCACCCATATGTCGAATCACATCACCATCGGTTATGGTGATATTTTGCAGGAATTGGTAGCCACCTGCTTGCATCTGGAAATTCCCACGCGAGTGGCCGGTGATGTCAAAGATACGCTTGCATAAAGTGATCTAAAAATATCACATCAGATCTTGAAAGTTTCATACGTCAAGGAAATAAGGATTCCCGAGTCTGACACCTTTAAAAAACACTCTGGTTGGGCAACCAAATAATTTTTTAATCTGCAATACGGGCAATGCTGACTTGGGTTGTGAAATGGGGAAACGACTGCCTATCGTTTCGCGAGGTGTTGCTCTAAGGATAATAATCTCCTGCCCGTGCCATATTTAGCGATTCCAATGGCTCGTTTCTTCAAGAGCCTTCCTATGAAAGGAGGCCCACATGCTAATTGGGATATCACCTGTCATAAGCCCGGAGATGCTGGCCATTTTACATCGGATGGGACATGGAGATGAAATCGTACTGGCGGATGCTCATTTCCCCGGTGAAACCTTCGGTCAACGGCTCATTCGCGCGGATGGCCTAAGAATCCCACAATTGCTGGATGGTATTTTACCGTTGTTCGCTCTGGACGACTATGTCGACAGCCCTCTCATTATGATGGCGCCCGTTGAAAATGACAATTTGGATCCTGCTGTTGAAGAATCTTACCAGCAGGTGATTCACAAGCATTGGCCCAACACTCCTCCGATTGAACGCATCGAGCGCTTCGCTTTCTATGAACGTACCAAACAAGCCTTTGTTGTGGTAATGACCGGCGAAACCGCCAAGTACGGCAATATCATCCTCAAAAAGGGCGTAACGCCCAGCTAATTGGAGCCACGCCGGAGTCTATGAGATCTTGTAATTTTTTTATTCAGATCTCATAGCGACAGCTTTTATATTGATACGAATTATTCCTTTAGCGATGCTTGGAGCGTTTGACAAATGCATACAACATCTGGCAATTCATTCCAGCTTGACAGCGATGGCATCGATCCGAATCTGATTCCCAAGAAAAAATTATACACCGGTTCAGAGATACCCTGTATCGGACTGGGTACATTCGGCTCGGATAAAATATCCGGCGGGAAAGTTGCTGAAGCCGTTAAAGGTGCGGCTGCGGTAGGTTACCGGCATTTTGATTGTGCTTCGGTCTATGCCAATGAACATTTCATCGGGGATTCATTACAGGATCTGATCAGGGGAGGTATTCAGCGCGAGGATCTTTGGATTACATCCAAACTATGGAACGATAAACATGGTAAAGATGATGTTATCCCTTCGTGTGAAAAGTCGCTTAAGGATCTAAAACTCAATTATCTGGATCTATATCTGATACATTGGCCCTTTCCCAATTACCACCCGCCTGGTTGTGATGTGACATCGCGCAGCTCTCATGCCAAACCATACATCCATGAAAATTTTATGAAAACATGGCGTCAAATGGAAAAGCTTGTTGATATGAAGCTTGTGAAGCACATCGGAACTTCAAATATGACGATTCCCAAACTAAGTCGGGTTCTCCGAGATGCCAAGATAAAACCCGCCTGCAATGAAATGGAGCTTCACCCTCATTTCCAACAGCCGGAGCTGTTTAAATTTGTCGTCGATAACGAAATCGTACCCATTGGGTATTCGCCGCTCGGATCGCCTAATCGTCCCGAGCGTGACAGAACCCCGGATGACACGGTTGATACGGCGGACCCTGTCATTGTTGAAATCGCTGCTAGGCTCAATATTCACCCCGCCCTTGTGTGCTTAAAATGGGCGGTTCAGCGCGGGCAAATCCCCATCCCCTTCTCCACTGATCGGAACCACTACCTCGGCAACATTAAATGCGTAATGGATCCTCCGCTGACCGATGATGAAATGCAGGCCATCAAAAGCATCGACAAAAACTGCCGTCTTATAAAGGGACAAGTGTTTTTATGGAAAGCCAATCAGAATTGGCAAGATCTATGGGATGTAGATGGAAAGATAACACCACCATAAAAAATCTTCAATATATTGTAAATTAACGAAGCAAATGGAGTTTCATCAGGAGGAACCATGGTTGATAAGATGAAGGGGGCCATACTGCCCGGAAACAGTACCACCGAGTTAAAGGATTTTCCCATTCCTGAACCCGGTTATGGCCAGGTGCTGATTGCAATGAAATCATCGACCATTTGCGGCAGTGACATCCGTGCCATTTACCACGAACATCTCGGCAAAGGCCCCGAGGGCTATCAGGGTGTGATTGCCGGCCATGAACCCTGCGGACAGATTGCGGTTGAGGGACCGGGATTAAAACGCTTTAAAAATGGCGATCGGGTCATTATCTACCATATATCCGGGTGCGGTGTTTGTAACGATTGTCGCCGGGGCTATATGATTTCCTGCACCAGTTCATACCGCGCCGCCTATGGCTGGCAACGTGATGGCGGAATGGCACCGTATCTTCTGGCAGACGAAAAAGACCTTGTGTTGCTGCCGGACGAGCTTTCATATACAGACGGCGCTCAAATTGCCTGTGGATTTGGAACCGTGTATGAAGGACTTAAAAAAGGCGGCATATGCGGTGATGATGCTGTCCTGGTAATTGGGCTTGGGCCGGTTGGATTGGCAACCCTGATGCTGGCCAAGGCAATGGGCGCCAACAAGCTTATCGGGATTGATACGGTGAAAGAACGGCTAGAGCTTTCCCGAAATATGGGTTTGGCTGATTATCTGTTTACGGCAGGCTCTGATAATGTTGACGAAGTCAAACGCATTACCGGTGGTCAGGGCGTTGAATGCGCCATCGATGCCAGCGGCAGTGATCAGGGCCGGTTGGCTGCAATTCGTGCCACCCGCAAATGGGGCAAAATTGTGCTTGTGGGCGAAGGCGGTGGGGTAACGTTTAACCCCAGCCCGGATATCATCCACGACCAAAAGACCATTTACGGATCATGGGTTACCAGCATATGGCGCATGGAAGAATTAGTTGAGCGCATTGCACGTTGGCAAATTCATCCCGAAGATTTGGTAACCCACCGGTTCCCGCTGGATAAAGTAGATGAAGCCTATGCTTTAATGGCCGGCGGGAAATGTGGTAAAGTAGCGGTCTGCTTCGATGAAGAAAATAGATAAAACTTTGAGCCCGAAATAAATTAATGCTGGTGAAATCAGTTCAAAACAGAAAAAAGATATTATCAAAAATCTGACAAAGTCTAGCGAAAATTAATTCTAAACCCAAAACCGATATGGGCATCATAAAGATCTTCTAAATTGCCTGCCTAAAATGGGGGAATAGATTATGACCTACCAACCGGACGATAGCCGTTATGAGAAAATGATTTACAGACGGTGTGGCAACAGCGGATTGAGATTGCCCCTCATTTCGCTGGGCCTCTGGTATAACTTTGGCGGCATCGACACCCTTGAAAATGCGCGCCGTATGATACAGCGCGCATTCGATCTAGGTATTACGCACTTCGATCTGGCCAACAACTACGGGCCTCCGCCCGGTTCTGCCGAAGAAAATTTCGGCCGGATTTTCGCCCAGGATCTGGCACCCTATCGGGATGAACTGATTATTTCGTCAAAAGCCGGTTATCGCATGTGGCCGGGCCCCTATGGGGAATGGGGATCACGCAAATATCTGGTCGCCAGCTGCGACCAGAGTCTTAAACGGATGGGATTGGACTATGTCGATATTTTTTACAGTCACCGGCCAGATCCGGACACACCCATCGAGGAGACCATGGGGGCGCTTGACCATATTGTGCGCAGCGGCCGTGCACTTTATGCCGGTGTCTCTACCTATAACCCCGAGCAGACACGCCAGGCCGCCGCTATTCTCAAGGATCTTGGCACGCCCTGTCTGATTCATCAGCCGCGCTACAATATGTTTGATCGCTGGATAGAAGAGGATCTCTTGGATGTTCTGGAATCCGAGGGTATCGGATGTATTGGGTTTTCAGCTTTATGCCAGGGAATCCTGACCGATAAATATTTAAAACAGATACCGGACGATTCGCGGGCCGGCAAATTGCAAGGTGATCTTGACTGGGGGGATAGTGTTAGCAGGGATCGGATTAACAGGGTGGTAAAACTTAATCAATTGGCTCAAGACCGGGGACAAACAATGGCCCAGATGGCGCTTGCATGGGTGTTGCGTCACCCTCAGATGACCTCTGCCCTTATTGGGACGAGCCGCGCTAGCCAAATCGAAAATGCGGTGGCCGCAATCAACAGGCTTGATTTCAATAAGGAAGAATTGGACGCCATCGATATTATATTAGCTGAATAATGCTGCATCAATCAGTTAAACAATGGCACCAGGCTGTGTTTTTCAACCAATGCCTGCATCTCTTGATCGCTGGGTGCTGGTTGATAGTTAGCGGCTGCGGCCAACACTTTGGGCAATTCCTGCATATCACCCACCGTATTCAAGAAAACACCAGGGTACCCCAACACCCAGTGTACCAATTGCGCAATGGCCGCTTCATCCGTCAGTGGTTCGTACCAGGTGACGTGGCTTCGCTCTTTACTGCCCCAATAGCCACGCGCAATCGCCTTGATGGTCTGCACGGCGATATTGTGCGCGTGACAGTAGTCGACCAGTTGATTAAACTCGTCAGCGTAAGTTGGATTTTGCATTAACAGATAGTTGCAGGGTAACAGCACACTGTCAAAATCAAATCGATTCAGGCTTTCCCGATGCATGCGAGGCGCCAGAATGCCGTGACCGGTGATCCCGAGAAAACGAGTTAATCCCTTCTCCTTGGCTTCGATCAGATATTCAAGTGCGCCTCCAGGGCCCATGATAACTTCACGGTCAACTATATCGGTCAGATTGTGCAATTGCAAAAGATCAACACTGTCAACCTGAAGTGTTTCCAAAGATCGATGGAATTGTTCGCGGGCATCTTCATAAGTTCGCACATCTACCTTGGTCGCCAGAAAAAAGCGATCACGGTGATGTTTCATCCAGGGGCCAAGTCGGCGCTCGGCATTCCGGTAGGCCGGAGCGGTGTCGATGTGATTAATGCCGTATTTCAGCAGCAACTCGAGAACTTGGTCGGCTTCGGCCTGGCTGGCATCCCAAAAACAGACACTACCAAAAATCGTTCGTGTGCTCATATTGCCGGTACGGCCAAACGACAACGTCTCAATGGTTTCCATGGCAAACCTCCCTCACAATGGTTTCACTTCTAAGAGAAATCTCAATTAATCGTTAATAAATGGGGAAAAAAGAAATTTTTGGCTGAAATAAATCCGCCTAAACATACGAAAGCGTATCTTTTGTTTTGAAATGATGAAAATAGCCTAATGGGCAGTATAATTCAATATTGTGTTCAGCACCAACCTATTGTTCCAATCGCCATTAAGCCGCCCAGGATCCAGGTAAATCCCCGCCATGGTCAAAGGGCGATGGCGAATCAGATTGCCCATTGGTCTCCCGCTTGCGGGCATAATCGGTTATATAGGGCGGCAACTCACCTTTTTTCAGATACGCCTTGAAATCAGCCTCGATTTTGGGTTTTGAAAAATTCCAAATCGCACCAGCCTTATGAAACAGGTCATAAACACTGCATTGATCAGTTGCGGCGATCTTAGCCACCTGCTCTTCAATGCTGCGCAATTGGTTGCGTTGGATGCTTTTCTCCATATACCTTTTGCCAAGCACGTAAATTACCGCAATCAAGAAAAAAACAAATGCTTCCGGAGTGAGAATTGCTTGAAATAGCATTGCATTTCTCCCATTTTTTTATTCGGAGTTAGCAAGGTAAAAATTAGTTAAGGCTGACTCTCTGGTTATTAGGAAGGCAACAACGCCCTCTCGATTTCATCGCGGGCCCATTGCAAATTGTTTTTATCACGCCCTTCACTAAAAAGATCCATAATAGTTTGGGCGGACTTGCGGGCCGTATGGTTTCCAACAGATACCACGTCCTTAATAATCTGCCAGTTGCCGTCTTTTTGAAATTTGCCAAACGCCGGGCGTAACTCCGGGAATAATTCACGCACCAGCCCATCAAAAAAAGCAACGTAGAGGCCTAATGAGACGGCTTGGCGGTTACGGATGATATGGGGCAGGGTACCAAAAATCCCGGTATCTGCTAAAAGATCTTTGACTGATCGCGTCAGCAATTCCACAGGCGAATGCGGAAATGCTGCGATCACTTCGCGCCAGATTTCCGTGTCAAATACTGTATCTTGGATTTCACCGATTTCGTGGTAGATGTAGGTATCGCGCTGGGCCGCATAAAGCGTATCCAGATTGTTTCGCAGCGTTTGAGATGTTTGATCCGATAATCCACAGCATTCGAGTGCAAATTGCAGGGCGGGGCGCCCGGATTTTTTGATGTAAAACATCTGATCCCATAAAAACATCCTTCCGGCATCCTGGCGTAACAGAATACAGCCGTCCTGGGCCAGCGCTGGAATGGTTAACAGATCACGCGCCAATTCCTGCCCCAGCGAATAGACCGTACACCCCTCTATCGTTTCTTTGGATTCAATGCGCGCTAGAAAAAAAGTGGGCTTCAATTGGTATGCATAACCAGCGCCGTAAAAATACCCTTGTGGCTGCAACCTGGCATTCACGGCCTGGGTGTCGAAGGGTCCGAAACTTGAACCATTAATCGGCAGCGGTACGAAGTCTTCCTCGGTAAGATCATCCCAAAGCTGTTCCTTGTCGCCGATCCACTCGATAATCTCCGCTGAATTTTTCTCCTCCCAAGGAGGAAGTCTATTTTCCCATTTATACAAATCGCGCAAGCGCATGGCCAGCCCACAAACTGAGTATAGACCGGCATGTTTGGCATCGGTTATACCGCAATTATGCAAAATATTGCGGACTAAAGTGGCAATTTCTGGTGTGCTCATCATTTGATCCCTCATATGGATTCTGCCCTGTTAATACATAGGCATCATTGACAATAGTCTCAAGTCACCTTTCGTTGCGGGTTTAAGGAACCACATCAATCGGAAAGTTTTTGATACCGTTTCGAAGCCGAAACGAAACCGAGACAGGCCGTCACCTGATCGGCGTAACAGGCCAATAGATCTATAAATCTGCCCGGGAATGCGGCCTTTGGTTAAAAAAGAAATGGCAATCCCGCGTTCCAGCAGCACCTTCATGGCATCAAAGGTGTCCGTCAATACTTTCGGATGCGTCTGAAATGAATCCGATGCGGTGTTAAATATGACGCGGTCCACCACGGATTGTCGGTGGGGGTTATCCAACTCCGTCATCAACTTTTGGGCGAGATTTGCATAAATTTAAATGGTTCCCGCTGCTGGTGCATTTGCACAACCGCGAGCATAGCAATAAAGGCTATACGCTAAAACACAGTCAGTTGCCAACCAGGCCGCAAGCTACCTGTTTTGTTAGGCAAGGTCATTTCATCCCGCTTTATTGCCATTGGTCTCCTTTTTTAACCGTTTATCGCTTTTCGTTTGGCTAATCATAAAATGTTGCATTAGATTCGAATCAAAAGCGACCATCAAAATATGAATCCGTACTTAAATTTAGAGAGGACAAGCCATGAATTTGAAAGGCATCTCAAGACGTTCGTTTCTCACGCTGGCTGCCATGTCTACCGCCACCATGGCCTTAAACTGGAAAAACATTGAGGCGTTTGCCGCTAAAATGGGTCCTAAAAAAGAATATCCGACGATGATCATCGGTGCCGGTTTGGGCGGTTTGTGTTGTGGCGCCTATCTGGCGCGTGAAGGCGTACCGGTCACGATTGTGGAACAGCATGATATTCCCGGCGGCTATGCAACCGCATTTGATCGGGCCGGTGGCAAATATCGTTTTGAAGTATCCCTGCACGGAACATCCGTTCGAGACAACCGCATTGAACGCATCCTAAAAAATATCGGCGTGTTTGACAAACTCGAATGGGTTGCGCTGCCTGAGGTGTATCGATTGAAAACGCCGCAGATAGATATCTCGGTTCCGCAACGTGATCCTCAAGCTTATATTCAGTTGCTGAGCCAACATTTTCCAGATGAGGCACAAGGCATTCGACAATTCGTGCAGGCAATGATCGCGCTGCATGAAGAAGTCGAAGATTTCAGTAACAAAAAATCTTTTTTTAAACCGCTTTTTCCGTTGCAGTACCGCCGCATGTGGAAAGTGCGCAATCAGACCTTGGCCGATTTACTTAATGCGCATGTTAAGCATCCGGCACTGCAAGTCGTTTTGGCGGCACTGTGGGGGTATTACGGATTGCCGCCATCCAAACTTTCCGGTTTCTATTATGCCAATGCCACCGGTGGCTATCTAAAAAACGGCTCCTATTCGATTAAAACCCGCTCTCAGTCTTTAAGCA
>JAAUYK010198681.1_pt1 | contig 26377 bp, 25 predicted proteins | sample 7278021 | NCBI WGS metagenome assembly JAAUYK01 (sample SAMN14350223, study PRJNA611818) | marine sediment metagenome | isolation source: surface marine sediment (1.8m) | place: French Polynesia: Moorea | collected 2018-08
GGGGCGGGTCAGGACGTAGGCGCTGGCCAGGCCGAGCATGGCGAAGGTCACCGCGAAGGGCAGGCCAACACCCAGGGTGAAGGCGGCGATCGCGAGGCCGATGCCCATGCCCGAAACAGCCGCGGCCTTGCTCTTGGTGCTGATCGCGCCCTGGCTCAGGTAGTCTTCGATTACCGGGCCGAAGTGCGGCGCATTGACGATCCGCTGGTACATCCTCTCCGACGAGCGCGCGAAGCAGGCGGCGGCGGCGATCCAGAAGACCGCCGTCGGCATGACCGGCAGGACCGCGCCGATCGCGCCGAGCCCGAACAGGATGTAACCGGCGATGAGGTAGCCGTGGCGGCGCAGTCGGCCCAATAATCTGTTCTGGCTCTGCATCTCTGCTTCCTCTTTTCGATGCTCACGCGATCCGGAAACAAGGGACAGGCACTGCGAACCGGCATGTTGCTCGGCCCGCTTCCACTATACGGTGCCACTGCCCCGACGGTTTCCGCGCCGCACGAAAATTTGAGCGCGGGGTTATGGCAGAAGCGTTCTGCTCGCCGTCGTTTCAGTAGCCGAGCATGTGCGCTCCGTAACCGACGACGAGTGCCGGCAAGGCGCTGTAGAGCGTCGCCGCGACCGCCGCCCGGGGCGCGATGGCGATCGCCGGGAACAGGGCGTCCCCGTCGTTGGCGATGGCGTTTCCGAGCTGCGCCGACAGCGGCAGCGCGCCCGCCAGATAGAGCGAGGTCACGACGAGCTGGGGGCCGCAGCCGGGGATAAAGCCGACAAGGATCGCCAGGGCCACGACCAGCGGGCCGGTCGCGATCAGCAGGGCTTCGATGTCGATGCCGAGCGCCGCGACCAGAAGCTCGTAGCCGACCATGGCGAAGACCACCCAGGCGAGCACGAAGTTGGTCGTTTGGATCACCGACCGGGCGATCGGTCGGCAGCCCGCCGCGCTGCCATTGTCTTGTTCGTCGGGATCGCCGTCCCGGGCCCAGAGCAGCAGCCCGAGGCCGGCGCCGGCCAGCGCCAGCGTCAGGGCGGCGCCCTCCGGAAGGCCGAGCCAGCCCAGAAGGTCGGCCTCGGCCATGGCGGCCGGGATGCCGACCACCATGGCGACCGCCATCAGGGCGATCCAGGCCCACTCCAGCGGGCCCTGGCGGCCGCCGATCCAGGGCTTGCCCGCGATGCAGGCCCGGTCCTGCCGGGCGGCCTGCGCCGGACGCAGGAAGTCCCTGCCGTGCAGCCCGTCGATGAGGTAGCCGCTGGCCACGCCGACAGCGAGCGAGATGCCGCTGACCAGCAGCGCCGTCATGGGCTCGGCCGCGATCAGCAGGAACATGGCATCGCCCATGGTGGTCGACAGGGTGGCCACGAGACCGCCGAAGCTCATGTGACCGCGGGTGAACTGGGTCACCGCGACGATGGCGCCGCCGCAGCCGGGGAAGGCGCCCAGGAGGGCGCCGATCGGCACCTGCCAGGCGGCATGGCGGCGCAGCAGCGTGCCCAGCTCGGTCTTGAACCCGGCCTCCGCGCCGTAGACCAGAAGCAGCGTGAAGGCGACGAAGACCGCGATCTCCAGATAGGCGTCGGCGGCCGCTTCAAGCGCGGCCGGGACTTGGCCCGCGGTGGCCGCGATCAGGGCCGCGAGCAGGAGAAGCGCGGTCCAGCGATAGAGCGCCCCGAGGTGAAGAGGCCCCTGGCCAAGTTCGCGGGCTCTCAGCGCGGCGGCGAGCGTGGACATGGTGGCCTTCCTCGGTCTGTTCCGGAACAGTAGCTTGTAGTTGAACTTAGACTCGTTCTAATCATTGACAAAATGGTTATATTCGATAGGATCAATTGGTGTTGCCTATCGTTGGCTCGGACCGCCGATGAATCTGAGGGACCTCCGCTACGTCTGCGCCGTCGCCGATCACAAGCATTTCGGCCGGGCGGCAGCGGTCAGCCACGTCAGCCAGCCGACCCTCAGCGGACAGATCCGCAAGCTGGAGAACTATCTCGGGGTCGAGATCTTCGAACGGACCAACAAATCGGTGCGGCTGACCCCGGCCGGCGAGCGCATCGTCGCGCTCGCCCGCGACGTGTTGCGCGGTGCCGACGAGATCGAGCGGGTCGCAGACGCGGAGAAGGATCCGGCCGCGGGTCCGCTGCGCATCGGGCTGATCCCGACCATCGCCCCCTATCTGATCCCGCTGTTTCTCGCGCCCCTGCGCCGCCGGCTGCCGAGCATCCGGCCGGTCTTCGTCGAGACCGTCACCCAGGATCTCGAGGCACGGCTGGAGGCCGGCGACCTCGACGCGGTGATCCTGGCGACGGCGCCGGCGAGCCCGCGGCTCCGCTCCCTGCCGCTCTACCGCGAGCCCTTCTGGCTCGCCGTGCCGCGCGGCCACCCGCTGGAGCATGCCAGGACCATCGACCTCGGCGCCCTGACCGCGGACGAGCTGCTGCTGCTGACCGAGGGCCACTGCTTCCGGGACCAGGCCCTGGCGGCCTGCCGCCTCAAGGCGCCGGCCGAGGGCGCGGACATGTCCGCGACCAGCCTGGAGACGATCATCAACCTGGTCGGCGCGGGGCAGGGGGTCACGCTGGCGCCGGCCCTGGCGACCAAGGGCGCCTGGACCACCGATCTCGGCGTCATCGTGCGCCAGCTCGACGAAGGGGCGGCCTACCGGGACGTTCGACTGGTCTACCGCAGCGGGTTCCCGCGCCGCGCGGTCCTGGAACAGGTCGCTGACGTAATCCGCAGCGTCGTGCCATCCTCGGTCACGGCGCTGGAGTCCGTCTAGAAGAGGGCCGCGAGGCCCGGCAGGAGGGAAGGCAACATGGAAGATACCGTCAAGGAAATCCAAGGGCTGATCGTGACCTATGGCCTCAGTGCTCTCGGCGCGTTCCTGGTTCTCGTCATAGGATGGATACTTTCCGGCTGGCTGTCTGGTCTGGTCGGACGGGTCCTTGGGAAGACCGCGGCGGTCGATGAGACGCTGCGCGGTTTCCTGGTCAGCCTGGTCAAGTATCTCATCCTGATCTTCACCGTGGTCGCGACGCTCAACCAGTTCGGCGTGCAGACCACCAGCATCATCGCCGTCCTGGGCGCGGCCAGCCTGGCCATCGGCCTCGCGATGCAGGGGACGCTGAGCAACGTCGCCGCCGGCGTGATGCTGCTGCTGATCCGGCCCTTCAAGGTCGGCGACTATGTCGAGGCCGGCGGCTTCGCCGGCACGGTCAAGGTGATCCACCTCTTCCTTACCGAGCTGGCGACGCCCGACAACGTGCAGATCCTGGTGCCCAACGCCCAGATCTGGGGTTCCGCGATCCAGAACTACAGCTTCCACAAGACTCGCCGGCTCGACCTGGTCGTCGGCGTGAGCTACGAGGACGACCTGACGAAGGCCGTTGCCGTGCTCGAGGACGCGGTCAAGGCCGACAGCCGGGTCCAGGCCGATCCCGTTCCCCAGATCCTGGTTGGCGAGCTGGCCGACAACTCGGTCAACATCACCATACGCCTCTGGTGCAATGCGGCAGACCTGTGGCCGCTCAAGTTCGACCTGACCAAGGCGCTGAAGCTGCGGCTCGACCAGGAGGGCATCTCGATTCCCTATCCCCAGCGGACGGTCCACGTCGTGACCGGCGAGGCCGCGGCCTTAGGATAGGCGGCGGCTCGACATTCACCGGCTTTGTGGCATGCTGCCGCCCGACGGCGCTTGCAAGCCGGCGCAGGGCACAGGGGGAAGCGGAGCATGACGCTGCGGCACGGCGGCCAGATCCTCGTCGACCAATTGGCGATCCAGGGCTGCGACGCGGCCTTCTGCGTGCCGGGCGAGAGCTTCCTCGCCGTGCTCGACGGCCTGCACGCCCACCCGGGGTTGCGCACCATCATTTGCCGCCAGGAGGGCGGCGCGGCCATGATGGCGGAGGCCTACGGCAAGATGACCGGGCGGCCGGGAGTCTGCTTCGTTACCCGCGGGCCCGGCGCGACCAACGCCGCCGCCGGCGTGCACATTGCCTATCAGGACTCGACGCCGATGATCCTCTTCATCGGCCAGGTCGGCCGGGACATGGTCGACCGCGAGGCTTTCCAGGAGGTCGACTACCGCCAGATGTTCGGCCCGCTCGCCAAGTGGGCGGCGCAGATCGACCAGACCGAGCGGATCCCGGAGTACGTCAGCCACGCCTACCATCTCGCCACGTCGGGCCGGCCGGGGCCGGTCGTCCTGGCCCTGCCGGAAGACATGCTCTCGTCCAGCGCCGAGGTCGCCGACAGCAGGCCGGCGGCGAGGGTCGAGGCCAAGCTGGCCGCCGAGGATCTCGAGGCCTTCGCCGCTCTGCTGCGCGGCGCAGAGCGGCCGTTCGCCATCGTCGGGGGCGGCGGCTGGTCCCAGGCGGCGCGCGAGGCTTTCGAAGCCTTCGCAGAGCGCTTCTCGCTGCCGGTCGGGGCGTCTTTTCGCTGCCAGGACTACTTCGACAACCGGCACCCCTGCTACGTCGGCGATGTCGGTATCGGCATCAATCCGCCGCTCGCAGGGCGCCTGCGCGAGTCCGATCTCCTGCTCGTGCTCGGCGCCCGCCTGGGCGAGATGACGACCAGCGGCTACAGCCTGATCGACATCCCAAACCCGAAGCAGAAGCTGGTGCACGTCTATCCCGGCCCCGACGAGCTCGGCCGGGTCTACCGGCCGGACCTGGCGATCAACGCGTCGCCCGCCTCCTTCGCGGCCAAGTTGGCCTCCTTGGAGAGCGCCGGCACGCCGCCCTGGGCGGAGCGGAGCGGCGCCGCACGGGCGGACTACGAGGCCAACATAGTGCCCCAGGAAACCCCGGGCGAGGTCAAGCTGGAGCAGGTGATCGCCCACCTGCGCGAGACCGCGGGCGATGCGATCGTGACCAACGGCGCGGGCAACTACACCGCCTGGGTCCACCGCTACTATCTCTACGGCCCCTACCGGAGCCAGCTGGCGCCGACCTCCGGCTCCATGGGCTACGGCCTGCCGGCGGCGATCGCCGGCAAGCTGGCAGCGCCCGAACGGCCCGTCGTGGCCTTCGCCGGCGACGGCTGCTTCCTCATGACCGGCCAGGAGCTGGCGACCGCGGTGCAGTACGACCTGCCCATCGTGATCATCGTGGCCAACAACGGCATGTACGGCACGATCCGCATGCACCAGGAGCGCAACTACCCCGGCCGGGTCAGCGGCACGGGCCTCAAGAACCCCGACTTTGCCGCTCTGGCGCGGTCCTACGGCGCCGCCGGCGAGACCGTGACGCGAACCGAGGATTTTCCCGCCGCCCTGGAACGGGCCCTGGCCGCGGAGGGGCCGGCGCTGATCGAGCTGCGCACGGACCCCGACGCGATAACCCCGCGCACGACGCTGAAGCAGATCGCCACCCAGGCGCGAGACTAGAGCAGACCCGGGTTTGACGGCATCGCCAGAGGCAGTTCACCAAACCCGGTGAATCTGCTCCACCAAAATTGATATCGAGCGGAGTGGAGCAGGGTCGGCGCCGGTTTCGGTGCGTGTCGCCGTGAGCTTTGAAGATCCATAAATAATTCACAGAAGTTTATTTAATTTATTTGGTAAATATCTCATTAATCATACTTTTTATTTGAAATAGAATTTCAGGTGATTAAAATCACTTTAAGAATTAAATGACTTTGACTCCGGTTGTTCTAAGAATCGGCGGTAGTAAAGCGTCGCACCGGGGGTCGCCAGGCTGCGAAGTAATGGCTTTGGGGAAGCATTCGAGATGGAACAGCATGGGCGAGGGAAATGCTGGGGCGACGCAGGAACACGAACGCGGCGGATTCCGAGGACATCACCGATCGCATACGCCGGCGGACGGCCGGCCTAGAGCCGTCCGGTGAGGAGCGGGGCGCCGTCCCGCGCAAGGCGCGCGGACCGGTCAGGGACACGCTTGACTGGCGGCTGATCTACAAGGTTCTCGACGAAGTCTCCCTGCGGCTGGACAAGGCTCTGCTCGACAAGGGCGTGCAGCAGAGTTTCGCACCGACCAGGATCTCGCTCCTGCTGGACGAGGCGCTCGAGACCCTGGGAGTCACCCTGACGTCGCGGGCGAGGGGGGCGCTCTTTGGCCGGGTGCTGCGCGAGCTCTGCGGTCCCGGCTCTCAGGTGGCGGCGAGCGGCGCGGTGGCGTTCAAGTCGGCCGCGGAGACGAAGGCCACCGCCCCCCGGGAGTCGGCCGAAGAAGGCCCCAGCTTCGGCGCCCTCGTCGCGGCCGGCCGCCTGTCGCCGGACATGGCCCGCTTCCTGGAGCTTTGCGTGCCCCACCGGCTCAACCTGCTGATCGCCGGCGCTCCCGGCACCGGCCGTAAGGCCCTGTTGGGCGCCATGGCCCGGAACATCGACGTGCGGGAGCGCGTGGCCACGGTCGAGTGGGGCGATCCGATCGCGCTCGACCAGGTTCGTGTCCATCGACTGAAGGCTGAGATCAAGGACCTGTCCGGCCCCAAGCGCTCCACCATGGTCGAGCATCTGTGGCGCGCGCTGTCGCTGAACCCTAGCTACCTGCTGGTCGACCAGTTCCCCGACGAGCTGCAGAACCGCAGAATCGACGGCGTGCTGCAGGCGCTGGAACGGGACCGGGGTGGTGTCATGGCGCTGGCCGCGCAGGGTGACCTGCCGGCGATCCTGGAGCGTCTCGGCGACTTCAGGGCGCCGGACGGCAAGGCGCCCGGGTTCGACCTGGTGATCCAGACGGCGGCGCTGCCGAAAGGCGGGACCTGTGTCGCCCGGATCTCCGAGCTCGTCACCGGCCCGGGCAAGGAAGCGCAACTGCGCGACCTCTTTCGCCACGCCTCGGCCGGCTGGCCAATGGAGGACGCTGAGGGCTTCATCGGGACGGGGCGGGTTCCTGCCTTCGTGGAAAACCTCGGCGACGGCGGCGCCGGTCTGCGGGCAACGCTCGACCCGACGGAGCCGACGACGTGAGGTTGGATCCGTTGGTCTCCTCTCGGATCGGGAGCCCAGCCGAGGGTGCGCCAAAAAATCGGCCCCGGTGTGTGAAGAGTCACACTCGGGTATGCCGGCCTGGCCCAGACTGCGCGTCACACTTCGCCGCAACAGAGACGTAACGTGCAGAACAGGATCCCCACGCCGACCATGGTCAGCCCCTATCTCCTGCGCCCGATCAGAACCTTCAAGCAGGTTGCGCGCGAACGGGAAGAGGGCCGACACTTCGAGGAAATTGCCAGCCGCGCCCTGGCGGAGGGGCGGGCAGCCGGCGAAGCGCCGCCGCAGATGCTCAAGCGCGCGGTGGCGGCGATCATCCGCCACGATCCGCGCATGACCTATCGCGCCGCCCTGGCGATCGTTCAGCGCGCTGACGGCGGCGGCTGAGGCGGGCCGCCGTTCACTCCTCGCTTTCGGCGAAGACCTCGCGCGCCAGGCGGAAGCTGTCGATCGCGGCGGGGACACCGCAGTAGATCGCGGTCTGCAGCAGGACTTCCTTGATCTCGTCCTTGGTAACGCCGTTGTTCAGGGCGCCGCGCAGGTGGATCTTCACCTCGTGCGGTCGGTTGAGCGCGGTCAGCATCGCGAGGTTGATCAGGCTGCGGGTCTTGCGCTCCAGTCCCGGACGGGTCCAGATCTCGCCCCAGCAATATTCGGTGACCAGTTCCTGCATGGCCCGGTTGAAGTCGTCCGCGCCCGCGATCGACTTGTCGACGTACTCGGCTCCCAAGACCGCGCGGCGCACGGCCAGCCCCTCGTCGAAGCGTTTCTGATCCATGGTGGTTTCCTCCCTCATCGCAGTCGTGCGGACGTTTCATGCCGCGCGGGTTCAAAGCCAGGCCCCCCTAGAGCAGATCCGGGTTTGATTGAATTGCCATACGCGATTCAATCAAACCCGGTGAATCTGCTCTGACTCAACAATGTAGATCGTATTCACATGCTGAGACGGAAGCAGGACCTGCTTCCTTCTAAACCTGATCCGATCTAGTGGCCGGGAGCTTGCCGCCGTTTCTCCGGACCTTCAACGGAAAGACGCGCCGCCAGGGCTGATCAGCTCTGAACGGCGCGTCTTGCTGGTCCCGGGTGCGGGTTTTTTCGCCCGCCCCACATGTCTCTGGTATCGGGGTCTGTGGTATCAGGGTCTCTGGTATCAGGCCGCCCGCCAGCGCGAGAAGGCGTAGGCCAGCCGGGTCAGCAGGCTCGGCGCCGCATAGCGCTGCTGCGGGAAGCCGACCCCACCGTAGCCGCGCAGGTGCTTGTAGAGCGACGGCTTGGCGAGCACCACCCAGAAGTCGACGAAATCATTCATGGCATCCACTCCTATCCTTGCGGCGGGTTACGCCGTTGCGGCCGGAGGCCGACCACAGAAGCAGCGCGGGCGCTGCGGGTCGGGAAGATATGATACAGGGAATCCGCGGCGCGAGCGCCGAAATTGCATCTCGGCTATGCTGCCCGGTCATAGCTGGATCCGTCTCGTCGGGGCGCCGATGGGCCTCCTGGCCTTTACTTGGCTTTACTTGGCTGGGCGCTGGCGGAGCGGGAGCCGAAGGATAGGAGCCTCATGTCCATGAACGAGACGAAGCCTTACCGTTTCGCCGTCAGCCGCGCCGGGGCGGCCGAATTCGAGAAGGGCCTCCGCGGCGCCTTCGTCTACCGCGACCTGGCGATCGAGGGCGCGACCGGCGGCGCCGTCGGGGCCCACGTGATCCGGGCTACCGTGCCATGCGAGGGCGTGACCGGGCCGCACCGCCACAGCCTCGGCTTCCAGATGGTCTACGTGCTCAAGGGCCGCTGCGTGATGTGGTACGAGGGCGAGGGGGATGTCGCACTCGAGGCCGGCGACTGCGTCCACCAGCCGCCCGGGATTCTTCACGAGCTGAAGTCCTGTTCCGGCGATTGCGAACTCCTCGAGATCACCATGCCCGCCGAGTTCGGCACCGAGGACGGCTGAGCGTCCGGCGGTGCGGCGGGGCGGGGCGCGAAACCCGTTACGAGGCCTGCCCAAGAGAGCACGTGATTTTGGAACGCCCCTGTCGAGAGCCGGGTACCGGCGTGCGGTCCGTACTCCTCGACGCAGAAGCGACAGGCAAGCCATTGACGTTGAAAGTTTTCTGGTGCCAGTCAGGCCGGGTCGAAATTTCGCCGGAACCAGAAGGCGGTGGAGCAGTTCAACTGCTCCACCGCCTCTTATTCGGGTTCCGGCCGGACGGAGCCGGTCAGGTTCCGCCTGTCTAGGCGGCGCCGCTGCCCGCCAGATCGAACCGCGCCCGGATCTCTTCCGCGCGCTGACTATGGCTCCTTGCCATGATCATCAGATCATGCCCGGCGATCAGGCAGCGGTAAAAAACCGGCACCATGGTGATCGAGAGTGCGATGCGGAAGGGGCAGCCGCAGGACAGCGCGGCGCCGACGCCGACGCACGCCATGCTGAAGAGCGTGAACTCGATCCAGCGAGCGTCGAAGACTCGTCGTGCGACGGTGCGCGCCCGGCGCACCCTGTCGAACGTCACGGTGAAGGCGAAATTCTGATCGGGCGCGCCGAAGCGGCGCTCCAGCTCCGCGCGGTCCCAGATTCCTGTCCGCTTCCTCAGGGTGTGCACGCCCGCCTTCCCGCGCGCGATCTCGGACCACTGACGGCGGGCCGCCAGGTTGCTCGCGACGAAGTCGGTTGCCAGAAACGCCAAAAGTATCCACGTCAAGTATTCCATGATCACCACATGATTTTCTGTCGACGAAGGGCGTTACGACGTATCAAGCAATGTGGATCAATTAAATAATACAAAGTCGTGTTCAAGTAATTACATAAATTTTTATTTAATTTGAGTGCTTACTCCCGAGCGCCCGCGGGCAAGGTTCCGGGCGCCTCCGAGGGTTCGCCGCACACCCGGAAAGCCTCGCGGCCCCGCCTTGCCGCACCTCGGTCCCGGTGCTAGCCTCCGCGCCTTGGCGGCGCCCGCTTTTTGGCGGCGCTCTTCTTTCCTTTCTGAACGAGGTTCGGCGATGGCGGTGGACAAGGAAACCGTCGCGAAGATCGCGAGGCTGGCCCGCATCCGGGTCGACGAGGCGCAGCAGGCGGCGCTAGCCGGCGAGCTCTCCACCATCCTGGACTGGGTCGAGCAGCTCGGCGAGATCGACACCGGGGGGGTCGAGCCCATGACCTCGGTGGTCGCGATGAAGCCGACGCTGCGGGCGGACAAAGTCAGCGACGGTGATTGCCGCGACAAGGTGCTGGCCAACGCCCCCGAGGGGAACGAACAGTTCTTCGCCGTGCCCAAGGTTGTCGAATGATGGGGCTTCCGAAATGACCGGGCTCTCCGAGTTGACCCTGGCCGAGGCGCGCGATCTCCTGGGGCAGGGCGAGGTCTCGTCGAAGGAGCTGACCCAGGCGCAGATCGCCGCGGTCGAGGCGGCGCGGCCGCTGAACGCTTTTATCACGGAGACGCCGGAGCAGGCGATCGCCATGGCTGAGGCCTCGGACGCCAGGCGCGCCAAGGGCGAGGCCGGGGTTATGGAAGGCCTGCCGGTCGCGCTCAAGGACCTCTTCTGCACCGAGGGCGTGCTGACCACGGCGGGATCCCACATCCTCGACGGCTTCACGCCGCCTTACGAGTCGACCGTCTCGGCCAACCTCTGGCGAGAGGGCGCGGTGCTGCTGGGCAAGACGAACATGGACGAGTTCGCCATGGGCTCGTCCAACATGACCAGCTACTACGGCCCGGTCGAGAGCCCCTGGCGCCGGCCCGGCGACAACCGGGCACTGGTGCCCGGCGGCTCCTCCGGCGGCTCGGCCGCCGCGGTCGCGGCGCGCGCCGTGGCCGGGGCGACCGGCACCGATACCGGCGGCTCGATCCGCCAGCCGGCGGCGCTCTGCGGCATCGTCGGCCTGAAGCCGACCTACGGCCGCTGCTCGCGCTGGGGCATCGTCGCCTTCGCCTCGTCGCTGGACCAGGCCGGGCCCCTGACCCGCAAGGTGCGGGACTCCGCGATCATGCTGCGCGCCATGGCCGGCCACGATCCCAAGGACTCGACCAGCGTCGACGTCCCGGTGCCGGACTACGAGGCGGCGCTGACCGGTGACATCCGGGGCCTTAAGATCGGCATCCCGAAGGAGTACCGGGTCGACGGCATGCCGGCCGAAATTGACGCGCTCTGGGAGCGGGGTGTCGAGTGGCTCAAGGCCGCCGGCGCCGAGGTCGTGCCGATCTCCCTGCCGCACACCATGTGCGCCCTGCCGGCCTACTACATCGTCGCGCCGGCCGAGGCCTCGTCGAACCTGGCGCGCTATGACGGCGTGCGCTACGGCCTCCGGGTCGAGGGCGGCGATCTGACCGAGATGTACGAGGCGACCCGGGGCGAGGGCTTCGGCGCCGAGGTGAAGCGCCGGGTGCTGATCGGCACTTACGTGCTTTCCGCCGGCTACTACGACGCCTACTACAACAAGGCCCGGCGGGTGCGCTCGCTGATCCTGAAGGACTTTACCGAGGCTTACGAGACGGTCGACGCGATCCTGACCCCGACCTCGCCGAAGGACGCCTTCCCGGTCGGCGGGCTGGACGACCCCATCGCCATGTATCTGAACGACGTCTTCACCGTTCCGGCCAACATGGCGGGGCTGCCGGGCATCTCGGTCCCGGCCGGGCTCTCGGCCGATGGCCTGCCGCTGGGCCTCCAGATCCTCGGCAAGCCCTTCGACGAAGAGACGATGCTGCGGGTCGCCGGGGTGCTGGAGGAAGCCGCCGGCTTCACGGCCGAACCTCAGTTCGTCGCGGGGCGCTGAGCCATGGAGAAGAAGCGCTCCACGCCCCAAGAGAAGAAGGTTCGGAGCTATCAGAAGGACCGGCGCAACGCCTACGGCGAGAACGACAAGTCCTCGCGCAAGGCAATCCGCAAGCGGAAGGCCCAGGGCAACCGGGTGCTGCGGCGGCAGGAGACTAAGGTCCTGGGCCGGGCCGACGAGGACCCCGAAGCGGCCGCGGAGGCGATCGGCGCGGTCAAGCGCAGGAGCTGGAGGAAGGTGCCCGACCGGCCGCTGGCCGAACACATCGACGAGGGCTTCGACTATGGCCGCGAAGGTCTCGGCGAGCGGCGTGAGGACAAGAAGGGCCTGAGAGCCGAGGCCAGGAAGCGGCTCAGGCAATCGGGAAGCGGTCAGTCATGACTCAGATCCAAGGCAGCACGGGCGCGTGGGAAGTGGTCATCGGGCTCGAGGTCCATGCCCAGGTCAGCTGCAAGGCCAAGCTCTTCTCCGGCGCGGCCACCGACTTCGGGGCCGAGCCGAATAGCCAGGTCTCGCTCGTGGACGCCGCCATGCCTGGCATGCTGCCGGTTTTGAACGGCTTCGTGCTGGAGCAGGCGGTCCGGACAGGCCTGGGTCTGAAAGCCGAGATCAACCGGCACTCGGTCTTCGAGCGCAAGAACTACTTCTATCCCGACCTGCCCCAGGGCTATCAGATCTCCCAGTACCTGGAGCCGATCGTCGGCAACGGCACGGTCACCCTCGATCTGCGCGACGGCGAGACCCGCAAAGTCGGCATCGAGCGCCTGCACCTGGAGCAGGACGCGGGCAAGTCGCTCCACGACCAGCATCCGAGCCTGACCTACATCGACCTCAACCGGGCCGGCGTGCCCCTGATGGAGATCGTGTCCAAGCCCGACCTGCGCTCCGCCGAGGAGACCGGGATCTTCCTGCGCAAGCTGCGCTCGATCCTGCGCTACCTCGGCACCTGCGACGGCAACATGGAAGAGGGCTCGCTGCGCTGCGACGTCAACGTCTCGGTGCGGCGGCCGGGCGAGGACTACGGCATCCGGACCGAGACCAAGAACGTAAACTCGATCCGCTTCGTCCAGCAGGCCATCGAGTTCGAGGCCCGGCGCCAGATCGAGCTGCTCGAGGACGGCGGCGCGGTGGTGCAGGAGACGCGCCTGTTCGATCCCAACCGTGGCGAGACCCGGCCCATGCGCTCCAAGGAGGAGGCGCACGACTACCGCTACTTCCCGGACCCTGACCTGCTGCCCGTGGTGCTGGAAGAGAGCTGGGTGGAGGGGATCGAGGCGAACCTGCCGGAGCTGCCCGACGAAAAGAAAGGGCGGTTCATTCGCGAGTTCGGCCTGACGTCCTACGACGCCGAGGTCCTGGTCGCCGAGAAGGAGACGGCCGATTTCTTCGAGACCGTCCTGGGCGGGTCCGAAGGACAGGAGCTCACCAGCGAGGAGATGGCGACGGCGGTCAAGACCGGGTCGCGGCGCGACCCCAAGCTGGTCGCCAACTGGCTGACCGGCGCGTTCTTCGCCGCCCTCAACAAGGCGGACCTGGAGCTGGCCTCGGCGCCGGTTTCGGCCCAGGCCTTGGGCGGCCTGATCGACCTGATCGCCGACGAGACGATCACCGGCCGGATCGCCAAGGACGTCTTCGACGAGATGTGGCGGAGCGGCAAGACCGCCGCCGAGATCGTCGAGCAGAAAGGGCTCAAGCAGATCAGCGACAGCGATGCGCTCGAGGCCATCATCGAGCAGGTCATCGCCGGCGGCGAAAATCAGGCCGAGCAGTTCCGCGGCGGCAACGAGAAGGTGCTCGGCTGGTTCGTCGGCCAGGTCATGAAGGCGACCCAGGGCAAGGCCAACCCGGGCCTGGTCAACAAGCTGCTCCGGGAGAAGCTCGGCGGCTAGGGCACCCGCTTTCAGCGGCTTCGTGCCAACTGGCCTTTCAGGGCGGCGAGGACAATGTCGATCTCCTCGGGCTCGAGCCGCCCATGGCTTGCCAGGAACTCCGCAACATCCCGTCCCGAGTAGCGGCCGACCAGGCGGTTGCCGTGCAGAAGCAGGGTCGCGCGGGCGAGCTCGGAGGCCCGGTCGTGGCAGATCCCGCACTTGGTGCGGAACAGGCCGCCGGCCTGGAGCACGAAGGTCAGGTGCGCCACGACCGCCTCGATCTCATCCGGGGCGAGTCGGCCGTGCCCGCTTTCCAGCAGGGCGCGCAGCTCTTGTCCGCTCTCGACCCCGATCACCTTATCGCCGTCCCGCTTGAGGCCGACCGGCACAAAGTCACCGGCGTGGGCCTGGTGGCAACCGGCGCAGTGCCGTTCGTAGAGCGTGTGAGGGTCGAGGCCCTGGGCGGCCGCCGGCGTGGCGGAAAGGGTGGCGAGGGCGAAGAGGGCGCGCCCGACCCCAGGCAGGCGAGCGAGCCCCATTCCACTCACCGAGTTCGGTCTAACGTCGCACATGGCTCGGGAGGCATAACTTCAGTCCGATGTGATTATTGCAGTTGCCGGCGGTTTCCCCATTTACACCCTGTCACGTGCGAAAAGGCGCGCCCGGACCGTGGCCATTGGCCGAGGGGGCAGGGCTGCCGCAGGAGTGGACGAGGCTATGCCCGAAGGATCGAACGTGGCTGCCGCCGAGGCAATCCAGGAGCCGGCGCTGATGCGCCGTCTGAGGGCCTTCATCGAGTCCGAGTTCACGCGCAACTTCATCATCCTGGTCATCGTCGTCAACGCCGTGGTGATCGGCCTGGAGACCTCGCCGACCGCCATGGCGATGGCCGGCGGACTGCTCCTGGCGCTCGACACCGGGGCCCTGACCATCTTCGTGATCGAGATCCTGATCAAGCTGGTGGTCTACCGGCTCCGTTTCTTCCGCGATCCCTGGAACCTCTTCGATTTCGCCATCGTCGCCATCTCGCTCGCGCCCGCGAGCGATAGCACGTCGGTGCTGCGCGCCCTGCGCATCCTTCGCGCCCTGCGCCTCATCTCCGTCGTGCCGCGCATGCGCGTCGTCATCCAGGCACTGCTCCAGGCGATCCCCAGCATGGGATCGGTGCTCGCGATCCTCTCCCTGGTGTTCTATGTGGCCTCGGTCATGGCGACCAAGATGTTCGGCGGCCAGTTCGACGCCTGGTTCGGCACGGTCGGCCGCTCGGCCTACTCGCTGTTCCAGATCATGACCCTGGAGTCCTGGTCCATGGGCATCGTCCGGCCGGTGATGGAGGTCTACCCCTACGCCTGGGCCTTCTTCGTCCCCTTCATCCTGATCGTGACCTTCGCGGTCCTGAACCTCTTCATCGCGATCATCGTCAACTCGATGCAAGAGGTGGCGGCCAGCGATACCGAGGCGCAGGCCCAGGCCCACGATGCCGCCCTGCGGGCGCTGACGGAGGAGGTCGGCCGGCTCAGGCTGGACCTCGCCGCGCTGAACGGCCGGGAGGGCGCCCCCGGGGCTCGGCCGGGGGGCGAATCGGCGGCCGGCAGCGAGGCTTCGGCTTCCCGGACCGGCGGGGCCCCCTCCGTCCCAACCGACGGGCGCTGATCCGACTCGGACTCGGGTGCGCGGGTCTGTCCTCCTACAAAAATTTTTTTCCGATTTTTTTTCGCGAGCCCTGCCTGCCTGCCGGCATGCGGCATCGCGGTAATTTTCTGAAAAATATAATAAAATTTGTAATCTCTAAATTAAAATAAAATAGAGATTTATATATCTCAAATATAATGACCAGCTAAAGCCTTACATCTTAACAAATCTTTAGACCTCTTACGGCTTTATTGATGCGAATACTTCTGGCGCGCACCGTCAGGAAAGAAACGATTCAGCGTTGGTCCCGGAGGCTGACCGACGGTCGGGAAAAGGAGCTTAAGATGTCTAGATTAAGTGTTCGGAGCGCCGCATTCCTGGCTCCAGCCTTGGGCGCAAGTTTGACCTTCCTGGCGCAGCCGGCTTCGGCCGATATTCAGCGCTGGATGCCGGCCATTTCCGAGGTCATCGTCGAATGGGAGTCGGCAAGACAGGGTTGCTCATCGGAAGACGTGATCGTCATTCGCGGCAAGCGCTTTCTCGACCGCCGAGGCGAGCCACTGGTCTTTCTCGGCAAGCACGGCCGATTGGACCTCTGCGGCGATCCGACCGCCGAGGAGATCGTGGCCATTCTGCCGTATCCCGTGGCGGACGGCGACTACAAGCTGACGGTTGCGAAGCGAAGCCGCTTCTCAGGCTACCGCTGGCGGAGAGGCGACGACGACGAGGACAACGACAGGGTCTCCAGGTGGGCGTCCAGCTACGATCTGACGATCACCAGCGGCCTGCAGGCCGGGCCGACTTCGGCCGGTCCCATGGGCCCCGAAGGTCCCATGGGTCCCACGGGTCCCAAAGGTCCTATGGGCCCCGAAGGTCCTCAAGGTCCTGAAGGTCTGGCGGGTCTTCCTGGCGTTACCGGTCCTGCCGGCCCTGCCGGCCCTGCCGGCCCTGCCGGTCCCGCCGGTCCCGCCGGTTCCGCCGGCCCCGCCGGTCCCGTTGGACCTGTTGGTCCCGTCGGTCCCCAAGGCGATCCCGGCCCTGCCGGTCCTGCCGGGCAGGACGGCGCCGTCACCGCCTCGAGCTGCGGCGTCAACGAGTACGTCAGCGGCGTGAACGCCGACGGCACGGTGTCCTGCGAGAGTCTGCAGGCCTACGTGAGCCAGAACTGCTCCATCTACTTCGGCTGGGAGGGTAGGAACGGCGCTCTGAGCGACGCGGTGCCGAAGAAGGTCGGCCGCGTGTCGCAGAACGAGTGCGAAGTCTTCGACCCGCGTGACTTTAGGCCCAGCACCTGTATCAACGCTCCGGCGCTCAATGAGGATGTGCTCTTCCTGGGCCTTCGGATGGACAACAACGTCGCTGATGAGGACAAGTTCTTTATCGGCTTCCGGTGTGAATGAGCCTTTATAGCCGGCCCGTCGCCGACGGGCCGTGAGGTTGCGAAGTCGGGCGGTGCCGAAGGGGCGCCGCCCGATCTTCTTTATGGATCGGTCTCCGCCTGGACCACGATCCTCGACGGCTTCGACACGGCGCCGACTTGCATCTAGGATGCCGTCCGGTTGTTGACCGGAGGCGTGGATGAGTGAGAAGGCGACGCTGGACCTCGATTTCGTTCGCCGCCAGTTCCCCAACCTGGCGAACGGCTGGACCTACTTCGAGAACGCCGGCGGCTCCTACGTGCCGCGGCAGGTGATCGAACGGATCAACGCCTTCCTGACCGGGAGCCAGGTCCAGCCGGGCGCGGGCAACGCGCTCTCTGCCCTGTCCGAGGCGCGTCTGGACGAAGCCCGGCGCGTCATGGCGGAGATGATCAACGCCCGGCCCGAGGAGCTCGTGCTCGGCCCCTCGACCACGCTCAACGTCTATGTCCTGGCGCAGGCGCTGCGGCCTCTCTTCGCGCCGGGCGACGAGATCGTCGTCACCAACCAGGACCACGAGGCCAACGGCGGCGCGTGGCGGCGGCTAGAGGAGTTCGGCCTGGTCGTTCGGGAATGGCGGATCGACCCGGAAAGTGGTCAGCTCGATCCTGCCGCCCTCTCACCACTGCTCGGCGAGCGAACCCGTCTCGTCTGTTTTCCCCATGTCTCCAATATCGTGGGGGAGATCAATCCGGTCGCCCGGATCGTCGCCGAGGCGCGCCGGGCGGGCGCCATGATCTGCGTCGACGGCGTCGCCTACGCGGCGCATCGGCCGATCGACGTCGAGGCGCTCGGCGTCGATTTCTATCTCTTCAGCCTCTACAAGATCTACGGGCCGCATATCGCCCTCCTCTTTGCGCGGCGCGACTGCATGGAACGCGCCCGCAACCAGAACCATTACTTTCACGAGAACAACCTGCCGGAGAAGCTGAATCCGGGCGGCCTCAACTACGAGGCCGTCGCCTCGCTGAGCGGGATCACGGACTACTTCGAGGCGGTGTACCGGCATCACTTCGATCAGCCCGAGAACACTCTGGCCGGCCGCCTGGACCGTGTTTTCGCCCTCTTCGCCCGGCAGGAGGCGGCGATCGTCGAGCGCTTCTGCGGCTACCTCGCGGGCAAGCCGGAGATCCGGGTGATCGGCGGCGGGCCCGGGGAGTCGCGCCTGCCGACCTTCTCCCTCTTGGTCGCCGGGCGCCGGCCGGCCGAGCTGGTCGAGGCTCTCGGCCAGGAGCGGATCGCGGCCAATCATGGGCACTTCTACGCGCCGCGCTGCCTCGAGGGGGTCGGGGTCGATCCGGAGGAAGGCGTGCTGCGCATCTCCATGGTGCACTACAACACCTTGGACGAAGTCGATCATCTGGTCGACGCCCTCGAGAAGATCCTCTGATTAACGCCGGCCGGTTCGCCGGACCGCGGGCTACTGCATGAGGCAGAGCAGGGCGTAGCAGGAGCCGAGCGCGCGGGTGAAGAGCAGATAGAACAGCAGATCGAGCAGGAAGCAGAGGCCGAGGACCGGCAGGCAGAAGTACAGCACGAAGTATAGGATGGCCCAGCCCGTGAAACGGCGCCGGGGTATGCTAACGCCGAGTATTGCCGGTGGTTTCTTGAAAGCCGTGAACATGGTCAGGCTTAATCCTCGGTATTTATGCTTAACAGACTATAAAGATCTCCGCGCATACCCTCGGGAGCCTTTGTTCTCGGGTAGGTGCGTCATTTTGGACTCGAAGATCGAACTGGCCTGGGATCTCTGCGAGCCCGCGGAGTGGGACGCCCTCCTGGCCCGCGCGCCCTTGGCGCCCTTGCAGCAAACCAGGGGTTTCGGCACGGCGATCGCATTGACGCGGCAATGCCGGGTTCGGCGTTGCGCCGTTTTCAAGGGCGGCCGTGTCCGGGCCCTGGTGCAGACCTTCGAGAAGAATACCGGTCCGCTCGCCATTGTGCGGATCCTGCGCGGGCCGGTCTGGCTCGATCCTCAACCCGATAACGCGGAACGCCGCGAGGTTCTGCGCGCCTTACGGCGGGCCTTTACGCTCCGTCGGCGCCAGCTGCTGGTCTGGACGCCGGAACTGCCCGACTCGCGCGAGAGCCACGCCGCGCTGCGCGGCTGCGGTCTGCGGCGCATGGTTACCGGCTACTCGACCTCGCTGATCGATCTCGAGCGGCCGGGCGAGCAGCTGCGAGCCGCGCTGCAAGGCAAGTGGCGCAACATGCTGCGGTCGGCCGAGAAGGCCGAGCTGTCGGTGCGGGTCGGCGCTACCGGCCAGCCCTTCGACTGGCTGGTCGGGCAGGCTGACCGCCAGCGGCGGCGCGGCGGCTACTACGCGCCTTCGGCCGCCACGATATGTGCGATCGCCAAGGCCATGGCGCGCAAGGACGACGTTCTCACCGTCACCGCCTCGACGGCGCCGGGGCGCGAACGCATCGCCGGCACCCTGGTGTTCATCCACGGGCGCAGCGCGACCTATGAGCTGGGCTGGAGCGGCGCGGATGGGCGCCGCCTGCGCGCCCATCACCTGTTGCTCTGGCGCTCGATCGAAGAGCTCAAGCGGCGCGGCGTGCGCTGGCTCGATCTCGGCGGTCTCGACGCCGTCGCCGCGCCCGGCGTCGCCCGTTTCAAGCTGGGACTGGGCGGCGGGCTGTATACCCTGGCCGGCACCTACATCTAAGCCCCGCCTCCGCCGCCCGGGACGGCGGTTAACCCTTTGTGAGCGGTTCTTCCGTCAATTCAGGCCCTTCGCAAGGCATCCTGGCGGAGCGGATCGAGGAAGGTGAGACTGCTGGCAAAGGGACTCCGGCTCGGGGCTGTCGCCGTCTGCGGCGTTCTGGCGGCCTGCAGCACGGTCAGCTTGGAGAGCTTCGAGAGCGCCAGCCCGAACGGGGCGGGCTTCACCGGCCTGCTCGACGGCAGCGGCGAGCCGGTCACGGTGCGCGGCATCCTGCGGCGGCCGGCCGGACCCGGTCCCTTTCCGGCGGTCATCTACATCCACGGTTCGGTCGGCCCGCAGCTCTATCACGAGACCGTCTGGCTCTCGACCTTCCGGTCGCTTGGCTTCGCGACCTATCAGATCAACGCCTTCCTGCCGCGCGGCGTGATCACCACGGTGGGCCGCCAGGACAGCGTCACCGAGGCGTCTCTCGTGAACGACGTCTTCGCTGCGGCCGAGGCCCTGGCGCGCCTTCCCGACATCGATCCCGAGCGGATCGGGGTCATGGGCTCGTCGAAAGGCGGGATCGCCGCGCTGGTCTCGGGCAAGCGGAGCTTCCAGCGGGCCCGGTTGCCGGGCGATCTCACCCTCGCCTTTCACATCGCCCTCTATCCCTATTGCCACACCCACGAGACCTACGACTTCGATGCGCCGGTCCTGGTCATGTCCGGCGGCGAAGACCGCTGGGTCGGCTGGGAGAACTGTGCCGAGCTGGTCGAAGCGATGCGGGAAGCCGGCGTCGAGGCCAGCTTCAGGCTCTATGCTGGCGCGGTGCACAGCTGGGACAGCATGCTGCCCTTCCGCCTGCTGGTGCCCGGCGCCGACGGCTTCGCGAAGTGCCGTTTCGAGGTGCGGAACGACGGCACCTTCACCGACTTGAACGACGGCGCCCAACTGACCAGCGCGAAAGCGATCGAGCGGGCCGCCAGGGCCTGCATCAGGACCGGTGCGCAGTATGCCGCCGGCGACTCCGAAGTCCGGGACGCGAGCGTGCGCGACGTCGTCGCCTTTGTCCGGGGGCTCGGCTACGGCCAGCCAGAGACCGAGCGCACGCAGCCCGATTTCTGATCCGGTGCGGGCCGCGCGCCGAAGCGCCTTGGCGCGGTCGGATGCCTGGCGCACTATGCCCTTAGCCCTGCGATGGAAAACGGGTTCGCGCGCAGACCAGGGTCCGGCCCGGACGGCGTGGCGACCCGCACAAGTTATTTGGAGTCGCCCATGTCCGACGAGCCCGCGCTTCAGCCGGAAACCCTGGCCGCCCAGGCCCTGCACGCGGTCGACCCGGCCTCGGGCGGGGTGGTGCCGCCGATCCAGCCCTCCACCACCTTTGCGCGCGACGAGCACTATCGGCTGATCTCGCCGGGACACGGCTACAGCCGCGACGAGAACCCGACCTACGAGGCGGCCGAAGCCCTGCTGGCCCGGCTCGAGGGGGGGCGCGCGGCCCGGCTCTTCGCCTCGGGCAAGGCAGCGGCGGCCGCCGTGGTGCAGGCGCTCGAGCCCGGCGACCACGTGGTTGCACCCCGGGTCATGTATTGGGGGGTGCGTCAGTTCCTGGTCGACTTCGCGGCGCGTTGGGGCCTGGGCCTGGACTTCTTCGACGGCACCGACACGGAAGCCCTGGCGCGGGCCATCCGGCCCGGCCAGACCAAGCTGGTGTGGATCGAGACGCCCTGCAACCCGACCTTCGACGTGATCGATATCGCGGCAGCCGCGCGGCTCGCTCGCGACGCGGGGGCGCGGCTCGCGGTCGATTCGACGGTCGCCAGCCCCGTGCTGACACGGCCCCTGGAACTCGGCGCCGACCTGGTCATGCACTCGGCCACCAAGTACCTCAACGGCCACAGCGATGTGGTGGCCGGGGCCCTGGCCGTCCGCGAGGAGGACAGCTTCTGGACCGGGGTCTGCAGCAACCGCGCCGGCTACGGGGCGGTGCTCGGGCCCTTCGAGGCCTGGCTGCTGCTGCGCGGGATGCGCACGCTCTACCTGCGGGTCCGCCAGGCCAGCGCCTCGGCCCTGGCGATCGCGCGCCATTTTGACGGGCGCGCCGAAGTCGCTGCCGTGCTCTATCCGGGTCTGGGCAGCCATCCCGGTCACGAGATCGCCAGGCGGCAGATGGACGGCGGGTTCGGCGGCATGCTCTCGCTGCAGGTCGCCGGCGGTGCCGAGGCGGCCCTGGCCGTGGCCACGCAGTGCCGGGTCTTCCAGCGGGCGACCTCGCTCGGCGGGGTGGAGAGCCTGATCGAGCACAGGGCCACCATAGAGGGGCCTGGGAGCCCGATACCGGACGATCTGCTCAGGCTGTCCGTCGGCATCGAGGCGGCCGACGACCTGATCGCCGACCTGGAACGGGCATTCGACGGCCGGCCCTGAAGGCCTCCGCCAAGTAGAACAGCCGCGCTTGTCTCATATAGGCGAAAGTAATTAGTTATCATATACTAATAAAAATAGTCAATATTCTCTTAACTCGTATTTCACGTGATCGACCTAGACTCCGGACCGTAGGTCAACAACGTAAAAATCGCCCGGGGGCAGGCACAGTGAGGGCGCTGGTCCGCCAAATTCTCGTCCTGGATGCCGCCACGCTATGGAGCGCGGCGCTGCTCTCGCTCGCCTTCGTTCTGGTCGCCCAGTTGGACGCCTTTTTCGCGGTTCCGCCGGGCGGGGCCCCGGTCCTCTCGCTCGCCAAAGGCCTGGTCCTGAGCGTCCTGCTGGTCAGCCGCCGCGACCGCTGGTGGGTCTACCTGCTGGGCTTCCTGATTGCCTGCGCCGGCGTCGATTTCCAGCGCGGCGTCGCGCTGCCGGCCGCCCTGGTCCACGCGGCGGCGAAGGCCGCAGAGCTCGCGCTGGTAGCGTTTCTGGTACGGCACCATCTAGGCCCCCGCGCACCGACCGACAGCTTCGACGGGCTGCTCTGCCTCTTTGCCGCCGCGATCATCGGCGGGGCCCTCGATGCCAGTTTCCGTACCCTGGCAGCCCTGCTCATGGTTCCGGGCTTTGCTGTCGATTTCCATACCCAATGGTTGACCTGGTTCCTGGCCGAGACCCTTGGCCTGGCGGCGGTATCGGCTTTCCTGGTGGGCTGGTTCGGCCAGGGGCTTGCCTGGCTGCGGCAATGGCCGCCGCGCCGCTATGTCGAGGCGGCGGCGTTGCTGGTGGCGGCGCTGTTCCAGAACCAGCTCTTCGACAACGCGGCGGGACTGCGTACCGGGTTCGAGGCGCTCTATCTGACCTTCCCCCTGATTATCTGGGCGGCGGTCCGCTTCGAGCTGCCGGGCGCGACCGCCGTCGCCTTGATGGCGAGCTTCAACGCGGTCTGGCTCAGTCTCCAGGCCGGCAGCCCCTTCGGTGCCGCCTCGGCCGCCGAGACCGTGATCGCCCTGCAGTGCTTCCTCGTTGTGGTCATCGGGACCGCCCTGGCCTTGGGCGCGGCCATGCGCGACAGCCGGCGCGGACAGGCCGCCTTGAAGCAGGCCCACGCGCGCCAGCAGCGTGACATCGCCGAGCTGCAGGCGACCCGCGCGGAGCTGGAGAACCAGACGGCACGCCTCGCCGCAATGGCCGAAGGCTTCGCCCAGGAGACCGCCGAGGCCAAGGCGGCCAACGGCGCGAAGTCGGCCTTCCTGGCGACCATGAGTCACGAGCTCAGGACGCCGATGGTCGGCATTCTCGGCCTGACCGACCTGCTTCTGGGCAGCGGCCTGAGCGAGACCCAGCAGCACTACGTCTCGACGATTCGACGGTCCGGCCAGTCGCTCCTCGACATCACCGACGACGTGCTCGACTTCTCCAAGATCGAGGCCGGCCGGCTGGAGCTGGTCGATCGCGACTACCAGCTCTTGCCGGTGGTCGACGGGGTGACCGAGCTGCTCGGCTCGACCGCCCACCTGAAGGGCATCGCGCTCGCTGCCTTCGTCGCCCCCGACGTGCCGCGTCAGCTCCGCGGCGACGCCAATCGTCTGCGCCAGGTGCTGATCAATCTGGTCGGAAACGCGATCAAGTTCACCGAGTCCGGCGGCGTAGCGCTGGCGGCGGCTCTGGAACGGCCGCCGGGCGGCGGGCCTCTCAGGCTGCGAATCACCGTGGCCGACACGGGCATCGGAATCGCCGAGCAAGACCGGGCGGGGCTCTTCGAGCGCTTCGGGCAGGTCGAGGCCGCCCAGGCCGGGCGGCCGAGCGGCACCGGCCTCGGCTTGGCTATCTGTCATCAGCTGGTCGAAATGATGGGCGGCGAGATCGGAGTGGAGAGCGAGGCCGGCCGGGGTAGCACATTCTGGCTGACCCTGCCCTTGGACGATGGACAGCTCGATATGGTCGAGCGGCCCGCGTCGCCGGCCTGGCTGCGGCGCGCCTTGGTGGTCGACGGCAACGTGGTGACCCGCAATCTCTGGCAGAGACACCTCGAGGCGCTGGGCGCGCAGGCCGTGGTCGCGCCGGACGCCGATGCCGCCGCCCAGGCCCTGGTGCGGATTCCGACACCCGACCTGATCGTGGTCGACGAGGAGCTTCCGGCCGCCGAGCAACAGCGCCTGGTCGATCTGGCGAAGGACGCGGAAGAGACCCCGCGCTTGTGGCAGGCGGCCTTCATGCGGGGCGCCCGCTTGGCCGAGCCGGGCGGCGACCTACCGTTCGACGCCACCGTGGCCAAGCCGCTGCGCCACCAAAGCCTGGAGTGGTGTCTCGAAGGCACGGCCGCTGACGCCGGGCAGGGGTCCGACGACGTGCATTCCCGTAGCGCCGAGCTGATCGTCACGGCTGGAGGCGCTGAGCGGTCGGACGCGCCGCGGGTCCTCGTGGTCGAGGACGATCAGGTCAACCAGATGCTGGGCTTCGCCATTCTGTCGGCGGCGGGCTACCGGGTCGACCTGGCGGGCAACGGCGCGGAGGGCGTGGAAGCGGCCCGGCTGACCCGCTACGACGCGATCCTCATGGACGTGCGCATGCCGGAGATGGACGGGCGCGCGGCCACGCAGGCCATTCGCGGGCTGGGCGGCTGGTCAAAGCGGGTGCCGATCATCGCCATGACGGCCGACGCTCTGCCAGACGACCGCGACCTTTGCCTCGGTTCCGGCATGAACGACTACATCGCCAAGCCGGTCGAGCGCGACGAGCTGCTCGAGAAGGTCGCGGCCTGGGTCGACGGCGACAAGGAAGGCTGGCCGGACGGCGGCACCCGCGCGGCATCCTGAATAGAGGCACCCCCCTCACGATTGGCGTGGCGCAGGGTCGGGCGGCGCGGCTAGAGTGTGCCCGAAACGGCCTCAGCGGTTTGGGCTGGCGGCGAGGAGGAGGCACACATTGACCCTGGATCTCTATACCTGGACGACGCCCAACGGGCGCAAGATCTCGATCGCGCTCGAGGAACTCGAGCTGCCCTATCGGGTCCACCCGATCAATATCGGCAAGGGCGATCAGCACGCCCCCGAGTTCCTGGCGATCAGCCCGAACAACAAGATCCCCGCGCTGGTCGATCCCGAGGGCCCTGGCGGCGAGCCGCTCGCCCTTTTCGAGAGCGGCGCGATTCTGCTCTACCTGGCCGAGAAGACCGGCCGCTTGATGCCGGCGGAGCCCGTCGCCCGGCTGACCGCGCTGCAGTGGCTGATGTGGCAGATGGGCGGCTTCGGGCCCATGCTGGGTCAGGCCCACCATTTCCGCCGCTTCGCGCCGGAGCAGATTCCCTATGCGGTTGACCGCTACACCAACGAGACCAGGCGGCTCTACGGCGTGTTGGACAAGCGCCTGGCGGAGGCCGAATTCTTGGCGGGGGACTATTCCATGGCGGACATCGCCACCTTTCCCTGGGCGGCGCGCCACGAGTGGCAGGGGATCGAGCTGGAGGAATTCCCCCAGGTGAAGCGCTGGTACGACGTGATCGCCGAGCGGCCGGCCGTCGTGCGCGGAATGGCGGTTCCGGCCACCTGAGGCGCCTTTCCGGGCCCTCTGAGCGGGGCCGAGGCGAAAGTGGGTGCTAAGGTAGGGTTGGGGTCAGGCCGTGGCGACCCGCTGGCGGCGCAGCGGCATGGGACGCCGCAGGCTCAGGTCGGGCTTCTCGCGCCGCGGGGCCTTGGGGCGGCCGGCGAGCATGTTGAGCTCGTCCAGGCAGCTCTCAAGATTGGCCACTTCGCGGGCATCCTCCCGGTCGTAGATTTCCATGCAGCTCAACTTGATCTCGACGAGGTCGATGAGGGTCTCCAGAGAACGTGTGGTGATCGACATATCAGCCTCCTGCCGTTCCTTCTCCTGATCAAGGGTGGCCGCAGGAGGCTAAGAAACTGTGAAAATTTGCCTCGAATTGACGCTATCCCGGGCCGCCGCCTCGGGCCGTCAGGGGGCCGCTCTCGGGCGTTGACAGCCGGGGGCGCGCTGGCTAGGTAAGGGCCTATGCCGCATACGTCGTGGTGATAAGCCGCTCGTTTTGCGGAGGGGTGGCCGAGTGGCTGAAGGCGACGGTTTGCTAAATCGTTATACTGGGAAACTGGTATCGAGGGTTCGAATCCCTCTCCCTCCGCCATCCTGCTTCGCGCTCCGCGCTTCGCAGGATTTGCTGCCGACCTAGAAGCGAAGCAGGATGCCCTTCGAAGCTTTGGCGAAGAAGGGCTCTTTCCGTACGGAACGAAAGTCTAGCTCTCCGGGGGTGAAGTCGCCTGCCCGCGAAGCGAGATCATCGAGAGCGCTTTCCTCAGATTCTTAAGCCGGCCTTTACCCCGGTAGCTGACCATCGCAGCGCGTTCGCTGGACGGAAGCTGCGCGGACACGAGCGAAGAGGCTGAACGGCCGCCTGCCGGGGCCGCGCAGGTTCGTCGCCGTCACGTCCTCGACAGCCTCCCGGCCGACCGGACAGCTCTTGAGGATAGAGAAGTGCAGGCGTCGACACCGATATACCCTCCCGCCATCAGATACGCCCTTATGGCGACGGGTATCGTCATTATTGCCTACCTGCTCTTCCTCATTATCGCCGCGCCGGTCAAGCTGAAGAGCGATATGCGCGGTGTCAGGGATCACCTGACCAACTTGGTTTCCA
>JAAUYK010045112.1_pt1 | contig 26363 bp, 18 predicted proteins | sample 7278021 | NCBI WGS metagenome assembly JAAUYK01 (sample SAMN14350223, study PRJNA611818) | marine sediment metagenome | isolation source: surface marine sediment (1.8m) | place: French Polynesia: Moorea | collected 2018-08
CTTCCCATCGTCATGACGCTCGGGAATCGAGCCATCGGCGCACCCATCAACATCTGGAACGATCACAGCGACGCCATGGTGGCGAGGGACACCGGCTGGATCCAGCTGTTCGTGGAGACCAATCAGCAGGCCGTGGACGTGCACATCCAGGCCTTCAAGCTGGCGGAGACCCTCAGCATCCCCGTCATGGTGAACATGGACGGCTTCATCCTCACCCACGCCTACGAGCGCATCGACCTCCCGGAGCCGGACCAGGTGGACCGCTTCCTGCCTCCCTTCGAGCCACGGCAGGTTCTGGACCCGGCGCAGCCGGTCTCCATCGGCGCGATGGTCGGGCCGGAGGCGTTCACCGAGGTCCTGTGTCTCGCCCATCACAAGCAGTCGGAGGCGCTGGACCTGATCCCGGAGCAGACGGCGGAGTTCGAACGCATCTTCGGTCGCGACTCCGGAGGCCTGATCAAGAGCTTCGGCGCCGAAGGCGCGGAGACCGTCGTCGTGACCCTGGGGTCGGTGGTGGGCACCGTCAAGGAGGTGCTGGCCGAGATGCGGGCGGAGGGCGAATCGATCGGCGTCATCAGCATCCGTTCCCTGCGGCCGTTCCCGAAGCAGCAGCTGAAGGCAATCCTCGACGGAGCCAAGCGGATCCTCGTCTTCGAGAAGGCGCTCGCGGTCGGAATGGGCGGCGTCCTGGCGCTGCACGTGCGCTACGCCATCGGGAGCTTCGGCCGGCCCCTGCACTCGGTGATCGGCGGGCTCGGCGGGCGCGCCATCACCCGGCCCTCGCTGCGGCGGGTATTCGAACGGGGCATCCGGGACGAGCTGGAGGACACCCACGTGCTCGACCTGGACGTGGAAGCGCTGAACCGAGAGATCGAGCGACAGCGCGCGAGCAGGCGGTCCGGACCGGCAGCGGAGAACATCCTGCGCGACATCGGCCCGGTGCGCGCTGCCAGGACGGGATAGTCGGGAGGCGAGGATGGCGGAGATTCCGGAGAGCCGGCAGCGGGTGAAGTTCTACCAGACCGGGACCCTCACGGTGGGGAACCGGCTGCTGGACGAATCGCTCCGGACCGTCCAGGCCACCGGAGAGCGCGCCAATGCCATCACCTCGGGCCACAGGGCATGTCAGGGGTGCGGCGAGGCCCTCGGCGCCCGCTATGCCGTGGATGCAGCCATGCGGGCCAGCGGAAACCGGCTGGTGGCCGTCAACGCCACGGGCTGCCTGGAGGTGTTCACGACGCCCTATCCGGAATCCGCCTGGCAGCTCCCGTGGATCCACTCCCTGTTCGGCAACACGGCGGCGGTGGCAACGGGCATCGCCGCGGCCCTCAAGGCCAAGGGGCGCAGCGAGGTGCGCGTGCTGGCCCAGGGCGGCGACGGCGGCACCACGGACATCGGCTTCGGGTGCCTCTCGGGCATGTTCGAACGCAACGACGACGTCCTCTACGTCTGTTACAACAACCAGGGCTACATGAACACGGGGGTCCAGCGTTCCAGCCAGACGCCCGGCGCCGCCCGCACCTCCACGACCATGCCGGTGGGGCCCGAGCCCGGGAACTCCTTCGAGGTGGGCAAGTTCGTCCCGGCGATCGCCATGGCCCACGAGATCCCCTACGTGGCGACGGCCTCGATCCACGACCTGCACGACCTCGAACACAAGGTCGGGAAGGCCATGGGCATCCGCGGCGCGCGCTACGTCGAGGTGTTCGTCACCTGTCCGCTGGGCTGGGGCTCGACTCCCGCCGACACGGTCAAGGTGGCGCGTCTGGCGGTGGAGACGGGGCTCTTTCCGCTCATCGAGGCGGAGTACGGGGAGATCACGGGCGTGACCAGGATCCGGCGCCGTCAGCCGGTGGAAGCCTACCTCAAGCTGCAGCGCCGGTTTGCGCACGTGTTCAAACCCGGCAACGAATGGCAGCTCGAGCGGATCCAGGCCAGTGCGGACAAGAACATCCGCCGCTACGGGTTGGTGTAGCGAGGGGGAGGGAGAGGGAGACAGTGGCCGGCGCAACGACGAACAAGCCCTTCGCCATCACGCTCGATCCGGCGACGAGCCTCCTGAACCACACGGGCTCCTGGCGCACCGAGCGGCCCAACTACGTCAGCCGCCTGCCCCCGTGCAACCAGACCTGTCCGGCCGGCGAGGCGATCCAGTCCTGGCTGGCGCTCGCCGAGGAAGGGCGATACGAGGAGGCCTGGCGCAAGATCATGGAGGAGAACCCGCTGCCCGTGGTCATGGGCCGGGTCTGCTACCACCCCTGCGAGACGGCCTGCAACCGCGCCCAGGTGGACGAGTCCGTGGGTATCAACTCGGTGGAGCGCTTCCTCGGCGATCAGGCGATCGTCCACCGCTGGCGCATCGAGCCGGGTCCGGACACGGGCAAGCGGGTGCTGGTCGTCGGCGCCGGCCCCGCCGGGCTCTCGGCCGCCTATCACCTGCGACGCTTCGGCCACGGGGTCACGATCCTGGACGCCTCGCCGAAGCCCGGCGGCATGATCCGCTACGCCATCCCCAAGTACCGCATGCCCCGCGAGAAGCTCGCGGCCGAGATTTCGCGCATCGAGGAGATGGGGGTCGAGATCCGCTGCGACACGCGGGTCGACGACGTGCTGGCGGCGAAGCGCGAGGGCGGATTCGACGCCGTCTTCCTGGGAGTCGGCGCACCGGTGGGCAAGAGCGTGGAGATCCCGAGCTCGGGCGGGATGCCCCTTCTGAGCGCGCTCGAGGTGCTCCGCGACACGGAGCTGGAACACCCCACACGCCTGCACGGTCGGGTGGTGGTCTACGGGGGCGGCAACACCGCCATGGACGTGGCGCGCAGCGCCATCCGCCTGGGCGCCCTGCACGCCACCGTCGTGATGCTCGAGGCCCGCGAGCACATGACCGCCCACGACCAGGAGGTGAAGGAGGCGGAGGAGGAGGGCGCCGAGCTCGTCCCGCTCCGCTCCGTGCGTGGCATCGAGGGGAACTCGCTGCAGCTGGAGAAGATGGCCCCCACGAACGATCGCTGGCCGCGAGCGTCGGGCGCATTCGAGGAGATGGAGGCGGACGTCTTCGTCCAGGCCATCGGGCAGGAGGTCGAGCTGGAGTTCCTGGAGGGCATCCCGGGGCTGGTGATCGACGACCGCAGGGTGCAGGTGGACGCCGGCATGGCGACCGGCGCCGAGGGCGTGTTCGCCGGCGGCGACATGATCGCCTCGGGCGGCTCGGTGACCGCGGCCATCGGTCACGGCAAGAAGGCCGCCCGCCACATCGACGCCTACCTCCGAGGCGACGTCTACCGGCCGCCGGAGCGCGGGGAGCCGGCGCTGCTCGAGTACATGGAGCCCTGGTACTACTCCGACGCGCCCCGCTCCCACCAGCCGCGGCTGGAGATCGTGCGACGCACCAGCGGATTCGCGGAGGTCGTGGGCAACCTGGACGAGGAGACGTCCGCCTACGAGGCGAGACGCTGCATGTCCTGCGGCAACTGCTTCGAGTGCGACAACTGCTACGGGGTGTGCCCGGACAACGCGATCATCAAGCTGGGGCCCGGAAAGGGGTTCGAGTTCAAGTACGACTACTGCAAGGGATGCGGGCTCTGCGCCAGCGAGTGCCCCTGCGGCGCCATCGAGATGGCCCCCGAGGTCATCTAGGAGTGCGCTCCGCGACGGAGGGGCACTCTTCCAGCCCAGACAGGACGGGCGGCGCGGCGCTGGGAGCGCCCGACTCCTGCAGAAGCGGAGGTGGAACTTGCCCACCAGCATCTACGTGGCGTCCATCGAGGCGCGCAGCGGCAAATCCCTCGCGACCCTGGGGCTGATGGAGCTGGCCTCGCGGCGGGTGGGTCGGGTCGGCTTCTTCCGGCCCGTGGTGCGGGACCCGAGCCGTGCCGGCATCGACCTGATGCGCAGCCGCTACGGAGGCGGTCGGGTCCGCGCGCCGGACTTCGACTTCGCATGCCTCTACGACGACGCCCACCAGCTCGCCGCGAACGACCGCAGCGACGAGCTGCTCGAGCGGATCCTGGCCCGATTCCGCCCCCTCGAAGCGCGCTGCGACTTCACGGTCTGTGCCGGCACGGATTTCACGGGCGTCGCAGCGGCCTTCGAGTTCGACTTCAACGCGCGAGTTGCCGGGCATCTGGGCTGTCCCGTCTTCTTCGTCGCGAACGGCCAGGAGCACTCGCCCGAGAGTCTGGTCGAGTTGGTCGGCACCGCGCGACGCGCCTTCGTGGAGCAGGGATGCGCGATCGACGCCACGCTCGTGAACCGCGTCGAGCCGGACGAGCTGGATGCCGCAAGGGCGCAGTTCGCGCGCGACTGGAAGCACGACGATCCGGTCTACCTGGTGCCCGAGCACGAGACCCTCGCCCGACCGACCGTCGCCGAGCTGCTGGAAGCGCTGGAAGGTCGATTGATCCACGGCGACGAGAAGCGTCTCCAGTCCGAGGCGCGCGACTTCGTGATCGGCGCGATGCAGATGGAGAACGTCCTGGCACGGCTGAATCCCGGCTCCGTCGTGATCACCGGGGGCGATCGGGCCGACATCGTGCTGGCGTGCCTCGCGTCGGTGCGCTCCAAGGGCTGTCCGAACATCGCCGGCATCGTCCTCACCGGCGGTCTCGAGCTGCCCGGATCCGTGATCCGACTGGTGGACGGCCTGCCCCACGTGGACGTGCCCATCATCAGTGTGCCGTCCGATTCCTACGCGACTGCGCGGGCCGTCTGGGACGTCACCCCGAGCATCGAGCCCCACGACGAGCGCAAGATCTCGGCGGCACTGGGCCTGTTCGAGGAACACGTGCCGCTGCGAGAGCTGGAGGACCGGATTCGGGTGACGCGGTCGGCGAAGATGACGCCGCTTCGCTTCGAGTACGAGCTGGTCGAGCGGGCGAAGGCCAGCCGCCGACACATCGTGCTGCCGGAGGGCGGAGACGAGCGCATCCTGCGTGCCGCGGAGATCCTCGTGCGTCGAGGCGTCGCGGACCTGACGCTTCTCGGCAACCCGACCGAGGTCCGGAGCCTGGAGGCGACCCTCGGAATCGATCTGGACGGTGTGGCGATCGTCGACCCCCTCGAGTGCGAGTGGCGTGACGAGTTCGTGAAGACCTACCACGAGCTGCGTCAACACAAGGGAGTCAACGAGGACATGGCTCGGGACATCGTGGGTGACGTCAGCTACTTCGGCACGCTGATGGTGCACTGCGGTCGGGCCGACGGCATGGTCTCCGGGGCAGCGCACTCGACCGCCCACACGATCCGGCCGGCGCTGGAGCTGCTGCGCTCCCGCTCCGGGCCCTCCGTGGTGTCGAGCGTGTTCCTGATGTGCCTCGAGGACCGCGTTCTGGTCTACGGCGACTGCGCGGTCAATCCGAGGCCCACGGACGAGCAGCTCGCGGACATCGCCATCAGCTCGGCCCAGACCGCCTCGACCTTCGGCATCGAGCCGCGCGTCGCCATGCTCTCCTACTCGACCGGGGAATCCGGCTCGGGAGAGGACGTCGACAAGGTGAGGCGCGCGACGCAGCTCGCCCGCGAGCGCCGGCCGGACCTCCTGATCGACGGACCGATCCAGTACGATGCGGCGGTGGACGCCAGCGTGGCGCGAACCAAGCTTCCCGAGAGCGAGGTGGCGGGACGAGCGACGGTCTTCGTCTTCCCGGACCTCAACACCGGAAACAACACCTACAAGGCCGTCCAGCGCTCGGCGGGCGCCGTGGCCATCGGGCCCGTCCTCCAGGGGCTCGCGAAGCCGGTGAACGACCTGAGTCGCGGCTGCACGCTGGCGGACATCGTCAACACCGTGGTGGTGACGGCGATCCAGGCCAACGAATCCCGGGGGTCCGAGTGAAGATTCTGGTGGTCAATTCGGGGAGCTCCTCCCTCAAGTACGAGCTGTTCCGGATGGAGAACCGCGTCTCGCTGGCGAGCGGGATCGCCGAGCGCATCGGGGACGAAGGCAGTCGGCTGGTGCATCGCCAGCGCGAGGGCGAGGGACGCCCCTTCGAGGTTCCCGCCGGGCCCATTCCCGATCACGCGGCGGCCCTCGACCGGATCGCCACGGTCCTGAACGGCGCGGGCCTGGTGGAGGAGGGGGAGTCGTTCGACGGCATCGGGCACCGCGTCGTCCACGGCGGAGAGGTGTTCCGGGATGCGACGCGCATCGACGCGAAGGTCGTGGAGGCGATCCGTGACCTGAGCAGCCTCGCGCCGCTCCACAACCCCGCCAACCTGCTGGGCATCGAGGTCGCGCTCGAGCGACAGCCCGGCGTTCCCCAGGTCGCCGTCTTCGACACCGCGTTCCACCAGACCCTGCCACCCCGGGCCTACCGCTACGCGATTCCCGAGCAGTGGTACGCGAGCCACCGCGTGCGTCGCTACGGCTTCCACGGCACCTCCCATGCGTTCGTGTCGCGGGCGGCAGCCGCCCATCTCGGGCGCCCGCTCGAGGAGCTGAACCTGATCACGCTGCACCTGGGCAACGGCGCCAGCGCCTGCGCGATCGCCGGCGGACGCAGCGTGGAGACGTCGATGGGCCTCACGCCGCTCGAAGGCCTCGTGATGGGCACGCGCTGCGGCGATCTCGACCCGTCGATACACGGTCACATCGCCCACGAGACCGGCAAGTCCCTCGCCGACGTCGAGGCGGCACTCAATCGCGAGAGCGGGCTCGCGGGCCTGTGCGGTGCGAGCGATCTCCGCGACGTCCTGGATCGCTCTGCCGCGGGCGAGCAGCGAGCGCAGCTCGCCATCGACGTCTACGTCCATCGCATCCGCAAGTACCTCGGGGCCTACATGGCGGTGCTGGGGCGCGTCGACGGGATCGTGTTCACGGCCGGCGTCGGAGAGAACTCGCCCGCCATCCGCGAGCGGGTCTGCGACGGACTCGAGGGCCTGGGAATCCTCATCGATCCGTCGCGGAATCGGGCTCCGAGCGACGGGGCGCGGGCGATTCACGCGGACGACGCTGCCGTGGCCCTCCTCGTCGTGCCCACCGACGAGGAGCTCGAGATCGCGGAGCAGACCCTCCGCTGCATCCAGGACGATTCGCGCCCCGCCTGAGCCCCGCCTGAGGGAGGGCGGCGAACGCGCGCGGGCGCGGGTGGGGGGCTGCCGACCGACGACTGGGAGGCGGCCCGGATGCGAGCAGCACAGGGTGAATCGAAGCGAGCCCTCGGTGGTGCCCACCCCGCAAACCCCCGAAGAGCCGGACATCGGAGGAGGGAGGTTGCCCCCCACCCGCGCCCCCTCGGCGCGCGCCCGCGGCGCGTCTCAGGCGCCGCGCACGGCGAAGATCTGCCAGGGGTCCGAGACGCCCTTCAGCGTGTGGAGTCCCCGGTCCTCGAACTCGAGCTTCGAGCCGACCGCCAGGTCGCGGACGGTGCGGGTCGCCAGCACCTCGCCCGCCCCGGCCAGCGACATCACCCGGGCCGCGATGTGGACCCCGATGCCCCCGATCCGCTCGCCGCGGCGCTCGACCTCGCCGGTGTGGATCCCCGCCCGCACCCCGACCCCGAGAGGGAGCGCCGCGTCCTGCATCGAGCGCGCCGCCGCCACGGCCTGGGACGGGCCACCGAAGGTCGCGAGGACGCCGTCGCCGGTCGTCTCCACGAGCCGCCCCCCGACCCGACCGATCACCTCGTGCGCCTGGCGATCGTGGCCGTCGAGCATGGCCTTCCAGGCGGCGTCGCCCACCTGACTGGCGCGCTCGGTCGAGGCCACGAAATCGGTGAAGAGCACCGTCGCCAGCTCGCGCTGACCGACGGCCTCGGGCTCCGGCTTCTCCTCCCCGAGCACCTCGGCGAGGAAGGGGGCGAGCGCGCGCCCGAGCTTCTGGTTGTCCTCCTGACGCCAGCTCCCGTGGAAGTCGCCATCGATCTCGACGAAGCGCGCGCCCGGGATCCCGGCCGCCAGATCACGGCCGTTCTCGACCGGCACCACCGGATCGTCGCGACAGTGCGTCACGAGCGTCGGGACGGAGATCAGGGGCAGGAACGAGGTGACGTCGATCTCGGCGTTGCGGCGCATGATCTCGCGGCACATCTGGGGCGTGCAGGCGCTGCGCTCGTAACGCGCCAGCACGCGCCGCGCGGCCTCCGGGTCCGGTGGGTGGGAGAGGAAATCCTGGTAGGCCGTGCCCTGCCCCCACGCGGCGCCCAGCCCGTCGAGGAAGGCCTCGATGCCCCCGGCGAGCAGCCGTCCCGCCCAGCTGGCGTGGCCGGCCTTCGAGTTGGTGAGCCGATCCAGAACGAAGCGGGCGCCGGTCCCGAACAGGACCAGCGCCCGGACGCGCTCCGGGTGGGTGACGGTGTAGTAGATCGACATCGGTCCGCTCTCGGAGATGCCGTAGAGGATGGTCTGCTCCGACCCGACGGCGTCGAGCACGGCGCGCAGGTCCTCGGTGCGGTCCTCGAGGCTCCCGAACCCGAGCGAGCGGTCCGACAGGCCGGTGCCCCGCTTGTCGAGCACGATCACCCGGAAGCGCCGGCCCAACGCGAGGATCGGCTGGAAGGGCGGCAGGTCCCAGATCAGGTCCAGGTGGGAGACGAAGCCCGGCGACACCAGGAGGTCGGGGCCCTCGCCAAACACCGTGTAGGCGATGTCGATCCCGTCCTCGGTGCGCGCGTAGTGGATGTCCCCGGGTGCGCCCACGGCCCGCCTCCCTGTGTCTGAGGGCGCATGATGCCATACCCGGAGGCGGGCGCGTCAGAGCTGCGCGGTGTTGGTCTCGAGACCCAGCAGCAGGCGACCCGTGAGCTCCAGCGTGGACGCGCTCACCATCATGTGCTGGGTCGCGACGTGGACGTCGCGGAAGATGCGCTGCAGCGGCGAGGTCTGGTACACCGAGGTGCCGCCCGCCAGCGTGTACATCAGGTCCACCGCCTGCGCGCAGGCCGTGGTCGCGTGGGTGGTGGCGAGCCGCACGTCGCGGCGCTCCACCTCGCCGAGCTTCGCGTCGCTGCACGCGCGCGACCAGGCGGCCTCGATCGCCTCGTAGTAGAAGGCGCGGGCGGAGCGCAGCAGCGCCTCGGCCCGCGCCACGTCGGCCTGAGCGGCGGGCCGTTCCGCCAGCGCGCGCGAGCTTCCCTGGGGTGTCTTGCCGCCGGCGAGCGCCACCAGCTCCTCGATCGCCGCCCGCGCGAGACCGAGCGAGACCGCCGCGATGCCCATCGCGAGCAGCCCGAACTGGGGAAACGCGTAGAGCGGGCGCTCCAGCGGCGCGTCCACTCCGAGCCCCACCACTCGGTCCTCGCGCACGAACAGATCGTTCATCGCGAAGTCGGTGCTGCCGGTGCCCGAGAGCCCCGTCACGTACCAGGTGTCGAAAAACTCGATCTCCTCCGCCGGCGCGATCATCATGCGGGGCGGACCGCTGGGCTCGCCGTCGCGCAGGATGCGGCATCCGCCCATCACCCAGTCCGCGTTCAGGGTCCCCGAGCCCCACTGCCAGCGGCCGTTGACCCGGAAGCCCCCGGGCTCGGGCACCGCGGTGCCGCGGGGGGCGAACACGCCGCCCATCAGGATCTCCGGGTGGCGGAAGATCTCGCGCGCGGAGTCCGGCGGCAGCAGGGAGAGCACGCTCCCCGAGGTGGCGGCGATGAACACGCACCACGCCGAGGAGCCGTCGGCGCGGGCGATCGTCTCGATCGTGCGCATGCTGGTCTCGGGCGGCAGCTCGAGGCCCCCGTACACCTCCGGCACGCACATGCGATAGAAGCCCTCCCGCGCGAAGCGCCGCGCCAGATCCAGCGGCATGCGGCGCTCGCGTTCGATCTCGGCACTGCGCGCCTGCAGCTCCGGGACCAGGGCCCGGGCGGCCGCGATGGTGTCGATCCTCTCGAGGCTCGGCGTGGCGCTCATCGTTCGTCTCCGCTCCGCAGTCCCAGGCGGTTCGCAATGTTGTTCTTCTGCATGTTCGAGGACCCTCCCACGATGGGCATGCCCAGCAGGTCGCGCACGTGGCGCTCCATGTCGTGCCCCTCCGCGAGCCCGTAGGCACCCATGACGCGCTGGCACGCGATCGCGATCTCCACCGCGGTATCGGCGACGAAGAGCTTCGCCATGGAGGTCTCGACCGAGCAGGGCCGGTCCATCTGGGCGAGCCAGGCGCCGCGGTAGAGCATCGCGCGGCAGGCCTCGAGCTTGGTGCGCGCCTCCACGAGCGCGTGCCGCACCGCCTGGTGGCCGCTGATGGGCTTGCCGAACTGGCGGCGCTGCTGAGCGTACTCCCAGGCCTCCTCCATGGCGGCCTGCGCGATCCCGAACGCCACCGCGGTGATCTCGAGCTTCTCGACGTCGAGCGCCTTGCCGGCCAGCATTCGCCAGCCGCGGTTCCAGCCCCGCTCGCCGCCGACCACGTTCTCGATCGGCACGCGTGCGCCCTCGAAGATCACGTCGCTCGAGAGCGTGTAGCGCAGGTTCGCGTGCTCGATCGGGTGGACCCGCATGCCCTCGGTGTCCCGGGGCACGAGCACGAAGGAGAGATTCTGGTAGCGCGGCGCGCCCTCGTCGCTGCGTACCAGACAGTAGATGTAGTCGGCCCAGTCGGCCCCGGTGCACCAGCGCTTGAAGCCGTCGAGGACGAGGTGCGCCCCGTCCTCGCTGCGGCGGGCCGTGGTGGTGACGCTGGCGAGGTCGCCCCCCACTTCGGGCTCCGAGAGCCCGTAGGCGAACAGGAGCTCGCCCCGGGCAAGCCGCGGCAGCAGCGCGCGCTTCTGCTCCTCGGAGCCGTTCTCCGAGACGTTGATGCCTCCGTAGAAGGCGCAGTGGATGAAGGGGCCCGCCGCGAACGCGCCGCCGCGACACAGCTCCTCGATCACCGCCACGGCTCCCACCAGGTCGCGCCCCTGGCCCCCGTAGGCCTCGTCGATCGTGATGCCGCAGAGGCCGAGCGCAGCGAGCTTCTCGAAGAGCTTGGGCGGGAAGCGGTGCTCCCGGTCCCACTCCCGCACCTTCTCGGGCGGCATCTCCTCGGCCACGAAGCGCCGCACCACGTCGCGCAGCAGGGTGATGTGCTCGGGCTCGTCGGCGAAGTACACGCTTCCTCCTATTTCCCGCTCCAGCCCTCGCCCCAGGTGTCCGCGAAGGCGAGCTTCTCCACCGGTCGGCGCGATATGGGGCCGTGCCCGCCCAGCACCGGGTAGCCGATGGGAACCGCGGCGGCCGTGGCCCAGGGCTCCGGGATGTCGAGCAGCGCCCGGACCTCGGGCTCGCACTCGCAGAGCAGCGTAGTGAGCACGCAGCCGAGCCCCTCGGCCCGACAGGCGAGCAGCGCGTTCTGGACGGCGGTGTAGATCGATGCGCCCCCTACCACCGAGATGCGTCCCAGCTTGGCATCGGTGATGGCCATGAGCTTCGGGTTGAAGCAGAAGATCAACACCGCGGGCGTCTCGCCGAAGTGCTCGGCCAGGTAGTCGCCGGCACCGATCATGCGCTCGGTCCGGGCGCGCAGCGCCTCGGGCGCCCCCTCGAGCTGGGCCATGTGCTGCTCCGCGTAGGCGGCCCAGCGCAGCGCGTAGTGGCGGCCCAACGCCAGCTTCTTCTCCGCGTCGCGCACGACGACGACGCGCCAGGGCTGGACGTTCCCGCCGGTCGGCGCCCAGCTCGCCGCCTCCAGCACGCGGCGCAGCACCTCGTCGGGAACCGGATCCGCGCGCAGGCGGCGCACGGCGCGCAGGGTCCGCATCGCCTCGTAGAGTCCGATCTCGACCATCTCGATCCTCTTCGCTCCCCTTCTCCTGCGCAGGCCCGGCGCGGGGGCTCAGCGGCCGCGGAAGACCGGCTTGCGCTTCTCGGCCATCGCCGACAGCGCCTCCCGGTGGTCCTCGCTGTGGAAGGTCACGATCTCGAGCGCCGTGGAGGTGTCGAAGGCCGTGTTGAGCGCGTCCTTCACCAGCTTGTTCACCGCCTGCTTGGTGTAGCGGACGGCCAGCGGCGCCCCGGCTGCGAGACGCCGTGCGAAGGCGAGCGCCGCCTCTTCCAGCGCGTCCGGCGCCACCACCTCGTTGACGAGTCCCATGCGATGCGCCGCCTCGGCCGAGACCGGATCGCCGGTGAGCAGGAACTGCTTGGCGCGCGCCGGCCCGAGCACGAGCGGCCAGATCGCCGCGCCGCCGTCCCCGGCCACGATCCCGACCCGCACGTGGGGATCCACGAGGCTCGCGGTCTCCGCGGCGAAGATCACGTCGCACAGCAGCGCGATCGACGCGCCGAGCCCGACCGCGGGGCCGTTCAGCGCCGCCACGATCGGGAGCTCCACGTCGAGCAGGTCCCAGATCATCTGCTTGGCGTCGCGGCGCAGGTGCTCGAGCTTCTCGAGGTCGTCGAGGCTGGGGAACCAGGCGAAGTCGCCCCCGGCGCTGAACGCCCGGCCCCGTCCGGTGAGGAGCACCGCCCGCGCCTCGTCCTCGCGCTTCAGGTCGCGGAACAGGCGGGTGAGCTCCTCGTGGAGCAGCGCATCCACGGCGTTGAGCTCGCTCTCCGGGTGATCGATCGTCACCCGCAGCAGGTCGCCCGGGCGATCGAAGCGCAGCGCGCGGTAGTCGTCCTGGCGGGGGCCCATGGGGTCGCGTCCTCCGAGCGAGGGCGGGAGGATGGCACAAGAATCAGAGTCGGACTATAAAAAATCGTGAAAATCTGGAGTTTGATCCTACACTCGGAATCCCGACCTCGGAGCCCGGAGATCGCCCCGTGTCCGCTCCCGAGCCCAGCACGCCGAAGACCCGTCGCACCCGGGACAGCCTCGTGGCCGCGACGCGCGCCGAGCTGGCGCGCCACGGCCGCTTCACGGCGGAGCGCATCGCGGCCCGCTCCGGCACCTCGCCCGCCACCTTCTACCACTACTTCCCCTCCAAGGAGGACGCGCTGGTCGCGGCCTTCGAGGCGCTGATGGGCGATCTCGCCGCGTTCGTGGAGCAGGAGCTCGCCATCGAGCGCCTGCTCGACGAGGGGCTCGAGGCCCGCTGCCACGGACTCGCGGCCGCCACCGCGGGCTTCTTCGCCGAGCACGCGCTGCTCTTTCGCTGCGCGCTGGCGGGGCTGCCGGGCAGCCGCCGGCTGCGTGACGTCTACCGCGCGGGCGAGACGGCGAGCTTCGGCTTGTTCCGCGCCTTCGTGACGCGGGGGCAGCGCGCGGGCGCGATCCGCAGCGGCGACGTCGACGCGCTGGCGCGCGGACTGCTCGTCCTCACCCAGGGACTCAACAACCCGCTGGTCGTCCAGGCCAAGCGCCGCGATGCGCTGCTCGCCGAGCTGGGCCGCGCCCTCCACGCCTACCTCGCACCAGACGCCACCCCACCGGACGCCGCTCGTTAGGCGACCTACTCGCCGAGCGCCTCCCGAGTGGTCGCGATGTGGTGCGGTTCACGAGAAGGCCTCGATCCCCTTCCAGCTCCTCCAGGCCTTCCTCGTGATCCCGGCCATCCAGCCCTTCGCGGAACGTTGCCCCGGGGCCAAGCCGCGGACCCACTCTCGTGGGTCTCGTTCCTACGCCGCGCGTACCGCTCGATCGAGCGACGCGCTGTCGAGATCGAGGCCTGCAGTCTCGGGCAGCCGCAACAACAGAACCGCGGCCGTGGGAAGTGCCGTGGCAACCAGCAGGGCGACGGCCGGCGCGAGACCGTCGAGCGGGACGGCGAGCGCGCTGGTCAGGAGCATGGCGAAGAGCCATCCGACGGCGCCTCCGACCGCGAGCAATCCCCCCGCGGTACCGCGCAGGCGCGTCGGGAAGAGCTCCGAGGTCAGGGCGCGGAAGGCGACCAACGCCGCATTGCCCCCCACTGCAATGCCGAACAGGGACGCCGCGAGCACGGGCAGGCGCCAGGCTCCGGCGTGCAGCGAGACCCCGTAATAGCCGATCGCCGAGATCGCGAACACCGCGGCACCGACCGCAAAGGTGGAGCGGCGCCCGAAGCGATCCGCGCAGCGGCCGCCCAGCGGAAAGCCCAGCAGCCCGAGTCCGCCACACACGACCAGGACGCCGGTCGTCACACCGGGCTCGAGACCGAGGGTGCGGATCGGGTGGTAGAAGATCCAGGTCCTCGTCGCGAACTCCGCCGCGTAGACGAGCACCACCGCCGCGAGGGCGCGGAGGACCCGAGGCCGGTAGCGCGGCTCGAACACGTCGCGCATGCGCACTTGCGCGGGCTCGCCACGTCCTTCGGCCTCTCGCCAACGTCGCGTCTCCTCGAGGCGGCGGTGCAGCAGGGGCGCAACCAGCAGGGGCAGCGCCGCGGCCGCCCACACCCAGCGCCATCCGGCTTCGAAACCGGACAGGGACGCCATCAGGAGCAAGGGGAGGGCCGTGGCGGCCGCAAACGCGATGCCCGCGCGGCTCTGCCCGCGGGCGCGGCGCGCCTGCTCCCCCTCCTCGCAGATCACGATGGTGACCGTCGCCAGCAGCGTTCCCCCGAGCGCGTACACGAACAGCTGCGCCGCGGCGTAGACGCCGGGCGACGGGGCGAGGGCGCTGGCGATCGCGCCGGCCGGCAGGGCCGAGAAGCAGAACAGCAGCACGCGGCGGCGGCCGATGAGATCGACCTGGCGGCCGAGAGCGAGGGCGCCCAGGGAAGAAAGCCCGATCCACGCCATCAGCCCGGCGATGCCGGAATCGCCCAATCCGAAGCTCTCGGCGAGGAAGGGCGCAACGGAGCCGTTGATGCCGCTCACGTAGCCCCAATAGGCCATCAGTCCCAGCAGCGGTGCGAGCGAGACGCCCTGCCGCGCGACCTTCTTGCCGCCCACGGAATGCAACGGCAGACCCATGCGGCCCTCTCCCCCCGCAGGTAGATTCCACCGTGGCTTCGGAACAACGGCGTTCGAAATCGAGCACGAATGCGCGAACGCCGGGCAAATTCGACGTGACCGAGACCTGTCGTTCTCGTGACGATCGGCCGAAGCGAACGTGAAGCCACTTCGCGGCGCCCGAACGCCGCCGATGGAGTTTCGAGGGGTGGGGATCTTGCGAGCGCTCTTGCTCATTGCCGCGGCAGCCGTTCCGGTGCTCCTGGGAGCGTCGTCCCGCGCCGAGTCCTCGCTCCGGTTCGAGATGCCGGACGCCTTCGGCCAGTCCACGGCCGTCGTGTACGACGACGCCGGCAGACCCATCGGCACGGCGCGGATGGCAATGCGGCGCCAGTCGGGAGGGGCGGTACGCGCCGAGATCGAGACGAAGCTCGAGACCGGGGAGGTGCAGTCCCTGCGCGCCGAGCTCGAGCCGGTGTCGGACGGCCGGGAGCTGGTCCTCGCGTCCCAGGACAGCCGCTCGATCGGACGCAATGGCGAGCTGATCGTCGGGATGCAGATCGACCACCGCAGGGGCCGCGCCGTGTGCACCGATTCCGAGCAGCGCGAGGTCTCGCTGGAGCTTTCGCCCGGGGAGTCGATCGCGAACGTGCCCGTGAATCTGGTCCTGCTGCCGCTCGCCCGCGGAGCGGTCCAGGAGGTCGAATTCCAGTTCCTGCTGTGCCGGGGCGAGCCGAGGGTGCTCGACGCCTCCGCCGCGCTGACCCGACGTCTCGACGACATCCCGGGCCATCGGGACGTCGCCGAGATCCGATACACGTTCGAGGTAGCGGGGTTCCTGTCGACACTGATCCGGCCCTTCCTGCCCATCGTCGTGTTCTGGATGGCGCCGGATGCGCCGATCCCCTGGATGGGGCACCGCATGCCGATCTTCCCGAAGGGCCCGACCGTGACGGTGCTGCGCGAGGGAATCGCGCTCGCGGAGCTCTCCCGATGACCGCCCTGGTGCTCGAAGCCGCGGACGGGCTCCGGCTCACGCGCGATCCGGCCGGGGCGATGCGAGTCGCCTGGGGAGAGCCGGACTGGCTCGGGCCCATCGGCCTCGCGCTGCGAGGCGAGGACATCGCGCCCTCGGCGAACGAGACGGGCCTCGGCGAGGGGCAGGACGACCTCGGCACCTGGCGGGGGATCGGACTCGACTGGGATCACCTCGAGCTGCCGATCGCCGCGTCGGTCCGCGCGTACGCCGAGAAGCCGCTCTTCGTGTTCCGGCTGGAGGCACTCGACGACCTGGAAGGGCTGGACACGGGGCGTCTCGCGCGCCCGAGTGTCGCCTGGTGGCTGAGACCCGGCGAACGCCTCGAGGGAGGCGTTCCCGGCGGCACGCGCGGCTACGGCCACCAGTACACCGAGTTCGCGTTCCCGACCCTCTCGGACGCCTCGCTCGCGAGCTTCCTGCTCTTTCCCCACCGCCCCCGCGTGATGATGCCGCTCTGGCTCAACGCACCCGACGGGCGGAGCATCCTGCTCGCACCCCTCGACGCCTTCCACGACCAGGTGATCTCCGTGCCCTGGAACCCCGAGCGCGCCGCGGAGGGCGTTCGTTGCGGCTGGCACGGAGACCTGGAGAGCGTGCCCAGAGGCTTCGCCACGGAGCTGGCCGTGTGGGCCGGTCCCGGACCGCGACGGGTGCTCGAGGCCTGGGGGAGCGCGCTGCGCGACCGCCACGGGACGCAGCGGCCGTCGCGCTACGAGGACGCGAGCGTGGGAACGCTCTCGTACTGGACCGACAACGGTGCGGTCTACTGGTACCGCACGGAGCCCGGCCAGGGGGTGCCCGAGACCCTCGAGGCCGTGAAGCGCGAGCTCGACGCGCAGGACGTCCCGATCGGTGCGTTCCAGCTCGACTCCTGGTTCTACCCGCACGAGCTCACCAAGCCGGTGAACCCGACGGGCCAGGAGCACGTCCCCCCCACCGGGCTCCTCCTCTGGGAGCCCCGCAGCGACCTGCTCCCGGACGGCATCGAGGCGCTGCGCGAGCGGCTGGGCAACCCACCGCTCATCACCCACTCGCGGCACTTCTCGAGCAAGTCCCCCTACTTCGAGCGGACGCCGGCCTGGTTCGACGGCGATCGGGCTCATCCCGAGGACCCGACCTTCTTCGAGGGAATGCTCGACCGGGCCGCCGGCTGGGGCGTGGTCACCTTCGAGCAGGACTGGCTGGTCGAGATGTTCCTCGGCGTGCGCGCCCTGCGCGCGAGGCCCGGACGCGCTCGCGACTGGCAGGTGGCGGTCGACCGCGCGGCGGCGCAGCGGGGAATGAGCCTCCAGTGGTGCATGGCGACGCCCGCCGACTTCTTCGAGACGCTCTCCCTCTCGCGGGTCTCGTCGATCCGCACCAGCGGCGACTACCGATACCTCTCCGACAACCCCAGCCACTGGGTCCGCTTCCTGTACACGAATGCGTTGGCCCGCGCCCTCGGCCTCCACCCCTTCAAGGACGTGTTCCTCTCGAACCCGGAAGGCGAAGGCATCGACGGCGACTGCTACGCCGAGGTCGAGGCCATGCTGGCAGCGCTCTCCGCGGGACCCGTCGGGATCGGGGACCGCCTCGGCCGCACCCACCGCGGAATCGTGCTCCGAACCTGTCGGGAGGACGGCGTCCTGGTCAAGCCGGACCTGCCACTCGCGGCCATCGAGCGCTGCCTGCGTCGCGACTGCTACTTCGAGCCCGAGCCGCTGATCGGCGAGACGTGGTCCGAGCATCCGGCCGGACGCTGGGTCTACGTCGCCGCCTTCAACTCCTGGCGCGGCAAGCGGCCCCTGGAGATCGATCTGCCCCTCGCGGACCTGGGAGACGCGGCGCCGGACGGGCCGGTCCTGGCCTACGACTGGCGTACGGGAGCGTTCGAACGCATCGCTCCCGAAGGGCGCCTCGACTTCAAGCTCGCCCACGGCGACTGGCGCTTCATCGTCCTGTGTCCCGTCCTCAACGCCGGCATGGCACTTTTCGGAGACGTTTCCCGCTACGCCTGCCTCGGCGACCGGCGGCTCCGCGACGTGCGCATCGCAGAGGGTGCGATCGAGCTCGAGGTGCTCGGGCGAGCGGGCGAGAGCCTCGAGGTGCGCGGATACGCGCCGCGAGCCGTGGCGGTGGAGAACATCGCGCCCGGCGAGGCCCCGACGGCACAAAGGGCCTTCGTCGACGCGCGCGGGGTGTTCTCCATCCCGGTCAGCGTGGGCCCGGAGGGCTCGCGCCGCCTGCGCATCGCCCCCGCCTGAGGGCGCATCGTCGCGCCACGCCCGGCTCGGTCGCGCCTCGCGGGTCGCCGGATCCCTCAGGCGTCGGAGCTGGCCACGTGTCGGCTGTACTCCTCGTAGGCGTGCTCCGCGAAGCCCGAGCCCGCCTCGGCGTACAGGTTGAACACGCGGTCCGCGCCGGCCTTGCGCAGCTCCTCGACCTCGTCGGCGTAGCGGGCCGTGGCCAGCAGCAGCTTGCCCTCCGGAAGGCCGCGGAGCACGCGGGCGGCGTAGAGGTTCGAGCGGTGGTCGTCCATGGCGAGCAGCACCACCCCGGGCCCACGCACGTCCGACACCCCTTCCCAGAACTCCGGGTCGGTGGCGTCCGCCCGAAACACGCGCCGGCCGGCCGTGATCCCGCGGTCCACCACGTCCTGCCGTCGGTCGAGCCCGATGGTGGTGCCCGGATAGTGGGACTCGATGGCGTCGTAGGCGCCGGTGCCCATGCGCCCCATGCCGAGGATGGCGACCTCCGCGCCCGTGATGTCGATGGGCTCCTCCTCGGGGTGGCGCGCGTCGGTCTCGTAGCGCGCCAGGCGGTCGCGGATCCGCGTGTAGATCGCCAGCGAGCCCGTGTTGAGCGGAGAGGCGACCACGAAGGTGACCGCCACCGCGATGGCGAAGACGACGAGCCACTCGGGGCCGATCCATCCGTTCCGCTCGCCCACGGTGGCGACGATCAGACCGAACTCGCTGTAGTTCGCCAGCGAGAGCGAGGCGAACAGCGCCGATCGCGTGCGGAAGCGGAAGCGGTTCAGCACCGCGAAGTAGATCGCGACCTTGACGAAGACCACGGCTGCGAGCAGCACCCCCAGGACGAGGGTCTCGAGCCCGAACACGCCGGAGATGCCGATGCTCAGGAAGAACGCCACGAGGAAGAGATCCTTGAATCCCAGCAGGGCGCTCGACATCTCCCGCGCCTTGGGGTGCGGGGCGAGGAGCACGCCCACCAGCAGCGCGCCCAGGTCGCCCTTCACGCGGCACATCTCGAAGACCTCGTAGCCGAGGCCGAGGCCGAGCATCACACCCAGCAGGATCAGCAGCTCGCCGTGCCCCACCCGGTCGAGCGCCCAGTAGAGCAGGGGGCGCGCCGGGATCAGTCCGAGCAGCAGCAGGGCCCAGGGCGTCGGCACCTTGCCCGCCGTGAACGCCAGGAAGACCACGGCGAACAGGTCTTGCATGATCAGGATGCCGATCGCGGTGCGGCCGTAGAGCGAGCCCGAGTCGCCCTTCTCCTCCAGGATCTTCACCGCGAACACGGTGCTGGAGAACGAGAGCGCGAACGCCAGCAGAGCGCAGCGCGCCAGGTCCAGCCCGGCGAAGATCCCGATGCCGGCCGCCGCCAGGCCCGCCAGCAGCGCGCCGAAGCCCAGCACGGTCAGGATCATGTGGAGCGTCGCCCCGGCCCAGACTTCGCTGCGCAGCAGGCTCGAGATGCGCAGCTTGAGCCCGATGGTGAAGAGCAGCAGCGTGACGCCGGTGTCCTTCAGCCTGTCGAGCAGATCCCCGCCCTGGGCACCCATCGGATTCAGCACGAAGCCGGCCACGAGGAAGCCCACCAGCGGCGGAAGCCCCACCAGCCGGGCCGCGAACCCGAATGCGAACGCGACGATGATCCAGAGCGGATCCACGCACTGCCCTCCGCGCGCGACTCTAGATCATTCGGGGAGGTCGTGGGAAGCTGCGAATGGCACTTCGCGTCCACTCCGCGCAAGCGTCCCGTCACACCCGGCTGCTGGCTTGTGCCGGTCTCGAGCCGCCGCTCGGCCCCGCGATCCCCCGCAGCAGCCGGCCCAGGATGTCCGCTCCGGTGATGATCCGGCGCTCGGCGCCCCAGACGAGGATCAGGTCCCGGTCGATGACGTCGTCGCCCGCATGCTCGCGGTCCACGCGCAGCATCGGCAGCACGCCCTCGAGCTTCGTAGCCGGATCGCGCACCACGATCGGCCGGTGACAGAAGTACTCGATGGAGCGCGGGCGCTCGCCCAGCATGGCGGCACGCAGGAATGCGTCGGCGTCGAGCACGAGTCGCGGGTCCTCGTCGGGAGAGGTCACCACCACCCACTTCCGGCCCGACGCGTCGACCTTCCGGAGAAAGGGATCGGAAGGCGAGGGCGTGTAGTCCGGAAAGACCGGCCGGCCTTCGCTCTCGGGAAGCGCCATCACGCTGGCCGGGTCGAGCTCGCAGCCCTGCTGGCGAACGCTCAGGTCGTCGAGGGCGAGAAAGTTGAGCGCACCGATCCCCTCTACCCGGCTGATCTCCGTTTTCGGGGACGCGACGTAGCGCTTGAGCGCCTCCCGTAGCTCCAGCTCGCCCAGGAAGTCGATGCTCTCGCGCCCGAGCCAGGCGTCGAGGAGCAGAGCCGTGGGTTTCGCGATGGGAAAGAGCAGGACCTGCCACAGCCGCAGGAAGGGCCGCATCAGGCCCGCCATCCGCAGGGCGTTCCTCGAGAAGTAGGCCTGGGGAACGATCTCGCCGCCCAAGGTGATGACGAAGGTCGAGAACACGAAGCCGGCCGCGCCCGCCAGCACCGAATCGCTGAGCAGCGTGAGGAGCACGTTGGTCCCGACGTTGCCCCACAGCACCGTCGTGAGCAGGAAGTTCGAGTCCCGTCTGAGCTCCAGCAGGCGCTTTGCATCCTCGTTCCCGGCCGCCGCCTGAGCCTCGAGCTGGAGCGCGCTGACGCCGAACAGAGACAGATTCAGCCCGGAGAAGCTGCCCGATTGCAGCACGCACAACGCGATGCCGAGCCAGGTCAGAGCGGTGAGGTCTTGCATCGAAGCCTGTGTCCTTCCGGTGCGGGTTCCCGGTCAGTGTGCGCGACGCCCGTGCAGGCGTCGATGCGGGTCGCCTGGGCGGGCCCGGCTCCGCCCCCACCATCATGCCCCGCCCCACCGGGCGAGCTACCGTAAGCGGCGTGCAGGGCCGATGCAGGCAGTGTTGGGCGGGTGTATCCCTGGCGGCGGCCCTCTCGTTTCCGGCTCCCGCGCTCGGGGAGGATCGACCGGAGCTCCGAACGCCTTTTCCGGTCAGCGGGCGCAAGCTCTCCAATCCGGAGCAGATCCTGCCCGCCGACGTGCTCGCCCGCGTCGAGCTGTTGCGAGGCAACCTGGACCTGGTTCGCCGCGCGATGGGACGCCCCGCACCGTTGGCCCCCATCCTCCGCGTCGAGTCCGCGCAACCCCGCGAGGTCTACTCCCAGGTCCGGAATCTCCAGGAGCGCGCCAACCAGCTCGCGTTCGAGCAGGCGCGGCTGATGCGCTTCCAGTCGGAGCCCCTGGGGCGCGCAGCCACGCCCGCCGACGTGTTCGCCGTCGCCGACCACGCCCTGGCGTCGACCCTGCTCGTCAAGCTCGAGCTCGAGATCGACGCCACGGTCGCCGAGACGATCCGCCCGGAGTCGACGACGCCGAGCGAGGTCTTCAACGCCGTCGTCGCCGCGGGCTCCGAGACCGACAACCTCCTGCTGCGAGAGACGACCCCGAGCGAGGTGTTCCAGCTCGTCACTGCCGCGGTTCACCAGGCCGCGTCGCTGTACGCGATGGGGCCGGAAGGGGGCTACCTCCCGGACGAACCAGCCTTCGAGCCGAACAAGGATCCGTCCCAGGTCTACACCCGCCTGCTGCGCTGCTTCGCGCTGGTCCGACGGCTCGCGGCGCGAGAGGGGCTCGCCACGCTGGAGTTCGAGCCCGCGTCGGACCGCATTCCCCGCGCCACACCGAGCGACGTCGAGGACCTCGCGTCGCTGCTGCTCGAGGAGCTCACCCACATCCGGCGCAACCAGCCCGGCGCGCCCGAGCCGGCTCGCTCCTACCACCCGGGCCGGCGTTTTCCCTCGCACGTGTATCAGCGGGCCGGGCTGCTCGAGATGCTCCTGGAACGCCTGATCGGCGCCGCCGCAGGCGATCGTCCGGCAGCCAGCGACGGCACCTGACCCGCCATGGCGTCACCGCGGAGGAACGGATCGACTCTTCGGCGCCTGCGCTCCGGCCTCGGTATCCGGCTGACCGAGAGCCTGCTCTCGTCGAGCGGCCGGGTCGCCGGCGTGGGGCTGGCGACCGCCGCGCTCACCCTGGGGTTCACCATCTGGTTCCGCTTCGACCTCGTGCACCAGAGCGAGGTGGAGGGGCCGCTCAGCCGCTCCGCCTCGGAGCTCGAGGCCTCCATCGCCCGCTCCCTGGCCGCGCTGAGGGCGTGGGTCGCCTACCGGGATCCGGGGGCGGTCCGGACGCGATCGCGCATCTGGTCCCAGGAGATCGAGCCTTCGATCGCCGACCTGAAGCGGCTCGCGAAGCGCACCCAGGATCCCGAGGTCGACGCGCGGGTCGCACGTCTCGACGAGGACCTCCGCAACCTGAAGCGGCTCCAGTGGGCCATCGAGGACGTGGCCCACACGCCGGGAAACACCCCAGCGTCGCTCTCGTACGAGCAGCGCATGGAGCCGCAGCGCGACCGGATTCTGCGCGGACTCGCCGACGCCATCGAACAGATCGGGGAGCGAAGCGCCCGGGAGGGCCCCGCACGCACGCTCCGCCAGCTCGCCTCCTTCCGCGCCGCGTTCGCCGAGGCGGACCTCGCCCTGAACGAGCTTCTCGTCCGCCACAGCGCCGTCCTCGAACACGAGGTAGACGAGAGCCTCGCGCACGCCCGTCAGCTGGCGAAGGCGCTCGAAGCGAGGGCGGATACCCCGGAGCCTGGCGACGCGGAGCGACTCCTCGCCTTCGTCCTCGACGCCTTCCACGCCTACGCGATGCAGGTACCGGCCGTGGTCGCGGCGCGGCGATCGCCGAACTGGAACGTCGCGGGAAGCCTGTTCCGCGAGAAGGCGCGTCCCATCACGGAGCGCGCCAGCGCCACCTCCCGGGAGCTCGTGGCGGAGCAGACGGCGCTCATCGAGCGGCAGGCGGACCAGCTCGGCCGCGCGAGCTACGTGGTCGTCGCAGCCGCAGCACTGATGGGGCTGCTCTCGGCCGGCTCCCTCTTCGTGTCCGCGCGGCTCAAGCGCCAGGTCGAGCACGTCGTGAAGAGCGCCCAGACCCTCGGCCAGTACGCCATCGAGCGGCGCATCGGAAGCGGCGGGATGGGACAGGTCTTTCTCGCCCGCCACGCGATGCTGCATCGGCCGGCGGCCGTCAAGCTGCTGCGCAGCGAGAGTGTGACCGACGTGCGCGCACAGGAGCGACTGCGCACCGAAGTGCAGATGAGCTGCGCCCTCACCCACCCCAACACGGTGGAGATCTTCGATTACGGCCGCACGCCGGAGGGTCTGCTCTACTACGCGATGGAGTACCTGGAGGGCTTCGACCTCCAGGCGCTGGTCGCCACCACGGGGCCCGTCGAGTCCTCCCGGGTCGTCCACATCCTGGTCCAGGCGTGTGGCTCGATCGACGAGGCGCATCGCAAGGGCCTGCTGCACCGGGACATCAAGCCGGGGAACATCATGCTCACCGAGCGGGGCGGAGTGTACGACACGGTCAAGGTACTCGACTTCGGCCTGGTGCGGGGTCTCGCGGACGTTTCCGACGAGAGCGAGAGCGACGTCATCGCTGGAACACCGATGTACGTCGCACCGGAGGTGATCCTATCTGCCGAAGCCGCGTCTCCCCAGGCGGATCTCTACGCCCTGGGCGCCGTCGGCTACTACCTGCTCACGGGATCTCCGGTCTTCGAGTCCGACAACCTGCTGGAGCTGTTCCGACAGCACCTGGAGGACGAGCCGCGACGCCCTTCCGACAGGGTGGACCACCCGATTCCCGCTGATCTGGAGGCCGTGATCCTCGGTTGTCTCGCAAAGGATCCGAGCGAGCGCCCGGAGAGCGCGCGGGATCTGTCGATGGCGCTGCGGGCCTGCGCTTGCGGCGTCTGGACCGCCGAGGACGCCGAGAACTGGTGGAGCGAGTACGGCGAGGCGGCGCGCCACTACAGGGTGAGCGAGGAGCCCGCTTCGGGACTGCGCTCGGGCTTTGCCATCGTCCTCGATTCGAAGGGAGCGTGAACCGGGAGCGATGGACGAGAGGGAGCGTCAGCGCGTAGCGCGTGCCGCGATCGGCGTGGCCGTGCTGATGCTGGGCCAGACCTTCGCCGGGCGAGCCGTCCGCGACGGCTTCTTCCTCTCGGAGTTCCCGGCGACGTCGCTCCCGGCGGTGATGATCGCCGCGTCGGTGTTGTCCGTCGGGATCGCGCTGGGGAGCGCGAAGTTCCTGCGAAGGGTCTCGCCGGCGCGGAGGCTGCGGCTGCTCTTCGCGGTGAACGCCGCGTTCTTCGGCGCGGAGGTGGCGCTGGCCGCGCCGGCACCTCGAATCGCCGCGACACTGCTCTACCTCCACAGCACCTGCTTCGCCGCGATCTTGATCTCCGGCTTCTGGTCCCTGATGAGCGAGCGCCTGGATCCCTTCACGGCGAAACGCGTGATGGGACGGATCGGAGGCGGTGCGACGTTCGGCGTCGTGCTGGGCGGCCTCTCCGCGTGGGGCGGAGCCTCCGCGCTGCCGATCACCGCGATGATCGGCGGCCTCGCTCTGGTGAATGCGACCTGCGCGCTGGTCGTGCCCGCGATCGGCGAGCCGCCTTCGGCGCCGACTTCGCAGGAGGCGTCTACCCCCTCGACGCTCGCCATCCTCGAGGAGTCCCCCTATCTGCTCCGCATCGGCCTCCTCGTGATGCTGGTGGCGGTTGCCGACGCGGTCTACGACTACGTCTTCAAGTCGCGCGCCGCCTCGGCCTTCGAGACGGATTCCGGGCTCGTTTCCTTCTTCGCGCTCTACTACCTCGGTCTCGGGGTGGTGACTTTCGCGGTGCAGAGCCTGCTCGTACGCCGCTCGCTGCAGCGCTTCGGCCTCGTCACCCTGGTGGGCGTCCAGCCCGCCATCGGCTGCGTGCTCGCGCCCTTCGCGGCGATCGTCCCCGGCCTCGCATCCGTCGTCGCGCTGCGGGGCGGGACCTCCGTGGCGGAGGGCTCGTTCTATCGCTCGGGATACGAGCTGCTCTACACGCCCGTGCCCCCCGAGAGCAAGCGGGCGACCAAGGCCGTCGTCGACGTCGGCGCCGACGAGCTGGGGGGGATCGCCGGCGGCTGCCTGGCCCTGCTCGTGATCGGCGTCTTCCCGCAGACCGCCGACGCCCTGCTGCTCTCGTTCGGAGTCCTGGCCGGGCTCGCGGCGCTGGCCGTCACCCGCGAGCTCCACCGCGGCTACGTGGACTCGCTCGCCGATCGACTGGGGACCCACGCGATCGACACCGCGACGCTGCCCGCGCTCGACGCGACGACGTCTCTCACCATCGCCAACTTCGACCGCAGCCAGCTGCGCAGGACCCTCGAGCGCGAGCAGAGCCGGAGCGCCCGGAGGAGCGTGGATCGCAGGCAGGTACGCGAGTACCTGGCCCGTCACGGCCGGCGCTCGGTGACGGCGGGGCGAGACGCGCACGCCCCGAGCGCCGACTCTGCGCCGGTGCAGCGCGGCACGGGCCGGGACGGGACCTACGCGGACGCCCTCGATGCCTGGCGCGACCTGGCCTCCCAGGATCCCGACCGCGTCGAGCGGGCTCTGCGACGAAGCCACCCGCTTCCCGTCGCCATGGTCGCCCAGGTGGTACCGCTGCTCGGGGTCGAGGCGCTGGCCGAGATCGCGAGCGGCGCGCTGCGGCGGGTCGCGGCCGCCCACGTCGGGCTGCTCGTGGACGCCGCTCTCCGCCGCCGCCACCCGCCGGCTCTCCGCCAGCGGGTGTGCGAGATCCTGGCGGAGCTGCCGATCCAGCGCAGCGCGAGCGGCCTGTCGCTGCTGCTCGACGACGAGAGCTTCGCCTTGCGCCACCGGGCTGCGGCCGGCCTGTTGCGCATCGCGCAACGGAACCCGTCGCTCCGCCTGGATCGCGAGCAGGTGCTGGGCGTAGCGGAACGCGAAGCCCGCGAGTGCCAACGCCTGTGGCGAAGACGTCGCTGGGTCTCCCGCGCGCGGGCGGCCCGCCCGTACGCGGAGTCGCAAGACGCGCGGCGGCTGGCCCGGGGCCTGGGACTCGTGCTGACGCTGCTGCTCACGGTGATGGACCGCCGACCGCTCCGGCTCGCCGTGGGCGCGCTCGGCGGAGATGCGGCGCAGCGGGGGACGGGCCTCGAGTACCTCGACAACGTGCTGCCCCGGGAGATCAAGGTCGCGCTGTGGCCCCTGATCGAGAACCGCGCCCTCGCGGAGAGCGGCTTCGGGAGCGAGATCCTGTCGGAGCTGGAAGTCCCCACCCCGGAGAGCGCGGACGTGTCTGCGCTCCGGGAGCGCATCCACTCGCTCCAGGCTCAGCAGCAGGGGTCCGAGGGCCAGCGCGCCTGAGCGCGCTACCGGGACGC
>JAAUYK010110189.1_pt1 | contig 26345 bp, 23 predicted proteins | sample 7278021 | NCBI WGS metagenome assembly JAAUYK01 (sample SAMN14350223, study PRJNA611818) | marine sediment metagenome | isolation source: surface marine sediment (1.8m) | place: French Polynesia: Moorea | collected 2018-08
CGCACGGTGCTGCGCAGCGCCTGGTGGGTCTGCACCTTCCCGGGGCTGGCGATCCTGGTGACGGTGCTGGCGATCAACCTGGTCGGCGAGGGCTTCAACGACGCCTTGAACCCGCGGCTCCGGGAGCGGCGATGACGGAAAGGCTGCTCGAGATACGCGACCTCCACGTCGCCCTGCCCGAAGGCTCCGAGCGCCGCTACGCGGTCGAGCAGGTTGACCTCGAGTTGGCGCCGAACGAGATCCTCTGCGTCGTCGGAGAGAGCGGCTCCGGCAAGTCGCTGACCGCTCGCGCTGTGATGGGCCTGCTGCCGGCGCCTCACGTCAAGGTCGAGAGGGGCAGCATCCGGTTCGGCGACGAGGACCTGACCGCGGTCGAGCCGGCGCGGCTGCGCCAGATCCGGGGCAGCGAGATCTCGATGATCTTCCAGGAGCCGATGACCGCGCTCAACCCGGTCATGACCATCGGCGACCAGATCGACGAGGTCTTCCGCTTTCACGCCAAGATGGGGCGCAAGGAACGACGGCAAAGGGCGACGGCCCTGCTGGACGACGTGCACCTGCCAGACCCGGAGCAGATCATCGGCGCCTATCCGCACGAGCTTTCCGGCGGCCAGCGCCAGCGGGCGATGATTGCCATGGCCCTGGCCCTCGATCCCAAGATCCTGATCGCCGACGAGCCGACCACCGCGCTGGACGTCACCACCCAGGCGCAGATCCTGAAGCTGATCAAGGAGCTGCAGGCCTCGCACAACACCGGAGTCCTGTTCATCACCCACGACTTCGGCGTCGTCGCCGACATCGCCGACCGGGTCGCGGTGATGCAGCAGGGCCGCGTGGTCGAAAGCGGTCCGGCCGAGACCGTGCTGAACGCGCCCCAGCATCCCTATACCCGCGACCTGATCGCCGCGGTGCCGAGCCTGGTGCCGCGGCCGCCGCGCCAGCAGTCGGCCGAGCCGGTTCTGCAGGTAAAGGGCCTGACCAAGGTCTACCGGAGCGGCGGCAGCTTCTTCGGTCTCGGTGGCAAGGAACGCAAGGTCATGGCGGCCAACGAGGTCGCCCTGGAGCTGCGCCGCGGCGAGACCCTGGGCATCGTCGGCGAGAGCGGTTCGGGCAAGTCCACCGTCGCCCGTTGCATCGTCCGCCTCAACGACGCCGACGACGGTCAGATCATCCTGCACGGCAGCGACCTCCGGCCCTTGGGCCGGGCGGCCATGCGGCCCTTCCGCGCCAAGATCCAGATGGTCTTCCAGGATCCCTTCGCCTCGCTCAACCCGCGCACCAAGGTCGGCAAGATCATCGCCCAGGGCCCGCTGATCCAAGGCCAGTCCGCAGCCGCCGCACAGGACCGGGCGCGCGAGCTGCTCGAGATCGTCGGCCTCGACGCGCGCGCCTACGACCGCTTTCCGCACGAGTTCTCGGGCGGTCAGCGGCAGCGCATCGGCATCGCCCGGGCGCTGGCGCTCGACCCCGAGGTGCTGGTGGCCGACGAGCCGGTCTCCGCTCTGGACGTTTCGATCCAGGCCCAGATCCTGCGGCTGCTGGACGAGATCCGGGATCGCCTGGCGCTGTCGATGGTTTTCATCACCCACGATTTGAGAGTCGCGGCCCAGGTCTGCGACCGGATCGCGGTGATGCGCTACGGCGTGGTGGTCGAGACCGGATCGACCGGCGAGATCTTTCGCGATCCCCAGGATGCCTACACAAAGGACCTGCTCGCTGCCGTGCCCGGCCGCCATTGGCTGCCGATGCAGCAGGACGCCATCGCCTGAACGTAGGTCCCCAGTGTGATGCTGGCTTTGCCGCCGGCATTTGACCGCTGGCGGGCGTACCTCCAAGCGGTGGTGTCAGAGCTACGCCCTGCCGCGCCCGACTTCGGACAAGACCCAGTCGATCAAGGTATCTCTTGCCGGGTTCGAGTTCGGGCGATCCGGCCAGAGAACATAGAAACCGCTCTGGTCCGACCGCGTGTCTCGCCACAACTCGACGAGCTTGCCCTTTGCAAGCTCGGCGTCCAACAGCAGCGATGGCGCTAGGGCTATGCCCTGCCCGATTGCCGCCGCATCCATTGCCAGCGCGGTTTGGTTGAACTGCATCACCCGATGCCGGGCCGAGAGTCCGGCATTCTCGAATAGAGCGTCCCAATGGCCGTGGCTGTCCTGTATGAGCGGGTGTTCTGCGAAATCCGCGAAGCGACCAATTCGCGCAGCTTCACGCGCATAGCCGGGGCTGCACACGGCGCAAAGGTCCAGTGGGGCGAGCAGTTCGACGCAAAGCCCTTTTCCGAAGGGCGGGCGTCCCTGGCGGATGGCAATGTCGACTCCATCGGAACTGAAGTCGGCAAGGTCCTCGCTAGCGACCGTTCGCACGTCGATGGCGGGATGAGGTCTTGTAAAGCCGGCCAAGCGCGGCACAAGCCACTTCGAGGCGAAGGATGGCGTCACGCTGACAGTTATCCTTGTGCTTTCGGGCCGGAGTTCTTGGGTCGCGCTGTCGATGATCGCGAGGGCCCGGCGGATGGGGCCGTGGTAGCTGCGGCCGACATGAGTGAGCGTCAATCCGCGTGCTTTGCGGCGAAACAGCTGAAGCCCCAGGTCGGCTTCAAGCCGCCTTACCTGTTGCGCTACGGCCCCCTGAGTTACGTTCAGTTCTTCTGATGCGCGCCTGAAGTTCAGATGCCGCGCGGCCGCGTCGAACATCCGCAAGGCGTTCAGGTTGGGCGTTCGCATGGTCCCCAGCCGTTCAAGGCAGTAGAATTTCTACAACCTCGCGCGACGAGACATGATTGGTCAAGAGCCGGTGGACGCCTCATCTTTTGAAAGAGTTCAAGCAACGGAGGAAGGTTCATGGCTGGCAAGAGAGTAGCGATCGTCACGGCGGGCGGAAGCGGTATGGGCGCCGGCGCAGCGCGGAAGCTGGCAGAGGACGGGTTCGACGTCGCGATCCTTTCGTCGTCGGGCAAAGGCGAAGCCCTGGCCGATGAGCTTGGCGGGATTGGCGTGACGGGATCCAATCAGTCGAACGACGACCTGCAGCGCCTGGTGGACGCCACGATGGAGCGCTGGGGCCGGGTCGATGTCCTGGTGAACAGTGCCGGGCATGGACCGAGGGCGCCGATCCTCGAGCTCAGCGACGAGGACTGGCACCGGGGCATGGAGGTCTACTTCCTGAACGTCGTGCGTCCGACGCGGCTGGTGACGCCGATCATGCAAGCGCGGAAGTCGGGCGTGATCATCAATATCTCCACCTTCGCCGCCTTTGAGCCCGACCCCGTGTTTCCCACGTCCGGCGTGTTCCGCGCGGGCCTGGCCGCCTATACCAAGCTCTTCGCGGACAAGTATGCCGCGGAGAATATCCGCATGAACAACGTGCTGCCGGGATTCATCGACAGCCTGCCTGAAAAGCCGGACTTCAAGGCGCGCGTTCCCATGGGACGCTACGGAAAGACCGACGAGATCTCCGCGACCATCGCGTTCCTGGCCTCGGACGGAGCGGGCTATATCACCGGCCAGAACATCCGGGTGGATGGCGGGATCACGCGGTCGGTGTGACCCGACTGCGGAGGCCAGCTCAGGGCGTCGGAGGCGATCATATGCTCTTGTAGAGCTCCGTGGCCTTGTCGATCTCCGCCGCCAGGGTGTCGTTCGAGCGCATGAAGTCTGGGATGGTCTCGCGGTCGACCTTGCCGCCCTCGGCCGTGGCGACCAGCGCCGGCAGGTGCGCCCTCCAAAGCCGGAGCGCGCCGCGGAACTGCCGCTCGAGCGTCGAGGTCGGTGCCGGCAGAAGCTGGAGGCCGCTATCGCCGGCGAGCAGTCCCTTCAGGGTCCGGTCGAAATGCGCCATCTGCTCCTGGAGCAGACTCCGATAGAACTTGGGCTTGTGGCCATAGGCGATCAACAGATAGCCGGCGGCCATCTCGTTGATCAGCGCGTGCTGGGCTTCGGTGGCGCCGATCATCGACGTCAGGAGCGAGAAGGTCCGGCCGCCGGTGACGAAGTACTGGACCACCTCGATCAGCTCGCGCGTGCCCTCGGCCAGGGGCTTGATGCATTCGGCGACGATCGCGACGTTGCGCTTCGAGACCTTGCCGTTCTTGACGATCTTGCGCGCCACGGGTCCGAATATCGACCACTCCTTCTCCAGGCGCGCTAGCTTCTGGAGGATCAGGGGGTTCTCGGCCTTTGCCAGCCCCAGCTCCTCGTCGCCGTGGCGCATGCCCTTGATGATCCGGTCGAAGCGGTCGTGCTCCGCCGACAAGGCCGAGATGTTGGGCTCCTTGTCGATCGACAACGCCGCGAGGAGCGAGCGGATGGTCATGGTCTGGGACAGCGCCTGCAGTTCGCTCGCCATGTCGAGCGCCCGCAGGTTCCGGGCGATGTCGAGCGCGCCGGCTGCCTGCAGGGCGAGCCGGGCCGGGCCCCGATCTTCCGTGGCCGGCACCGGAGCCATCGGCGCCGCCTTGCCGGGACCGGCAGTCCCGAAGGCGCTGTACAGCGAGAGAACCCCTGCAAGCGTGAGACCGAGCAATCTCGGACCCGAGACCTTCCTGGCCATGCTGTTTCTCCAATCAGCTCGACTTTTGAGCGACCCAACCAGTCACGATGAACACCGGGTCGAGTGGCTGTACAGCGCGGGCACGAACAAAATTTTGTGCGTTTATTGATTAAAAAACAGTCCAAATCACAAACAATTTATCTACATGCCAAAACAGCAAATAATGCGCGAAATAATTCCTACATTCTCTGAAGTAGACAAGGAGAAGGCGACCGGGGCGGGCCGCCTCCTTCTGCAATCCGCAAGGGTGCAACCTGACTCTCGGAGTCGGTGCCGACCCCTTAGCCGGGAAAGGCGCGCAGGACCTCGAGCGCCTCGTCGATGTCGGTCTCGGTGTGGTCGGCGGAGACCTGGAAGCGAATCTCCTCGTCGCCGCGCGGCACGACGGGATAGTTGAGGCCGGTGGCCAGGACGGCCTGGCTTCTGAGGTGGCTGACCAGGGCCGAGGTGCGCGCGGTGTCGCGAACCATGAGGGGCACCACGGGATGCTCCCCGGGGATGGTCTCGAAGCCGAGCGCATTCAGTCCGGCGTCGAAGCGCCGCGTCATGGCCCGCAGGTGGTCGAGCAGGGACCGGCCGCGCGGGCTGTCGACGATGTCGACCGCGACCTTGGCGGCGGCGGCCTCGCCCGGTGTGATCGGGTTGGAGTAGATGTAGCAGGGTGAGGTCTCGCGCAGGTAGTCGATCACCGCGCGGCCGGCCGCGACGTAGCCGCCGTTGACCCCGAAGGCCTTGCCCAGGGTCGCGACCAGAACGTCGACTGGCGGGCAGGCGGTGTGCTCCTCGGTGCCTCGGCCGGTCGCGCCGAAGGCGCCGACGCCGTGGGAGTCGTCGACCACGACCAGGACGTTCTCCGAGAAGTCGCCGTCGTACTGCCGGGCCAGCTCCACGATCCGCTCCAGCGGGGCGTGGTCGCCGCGCATTGAGAAGATGCCGTCGGTCACCACGATGGCGCGGCTGCAGGCGCGGCGCGCCGCCTTCAGGCTCTGTTCCAGTTCTGCCATGTCGAGGTGGCGGTAGATGTGCTTCTCCGCCGGCTGCGACATGCGGACCGCGTTGATGATGCAGTTATGGTTGAGTTCGTCGCTGATCACCGCGGTCTCCTTGGTGATCAGGGGCGCCAGCACGCCCAGGATGGTGGCGTAGGCGGAGCTGAAGATCATCGCCGCCTCGCGTCCGTGGAAGGCCGCAAGCCGGGCCTCCAGCGCGACGTGGGGTTCCCAGGTCCCGCTGATGAAGCGCACCGCGCCGGGCCCGGCGCCATAGCGCCGGACCGCGGCTTCCTCTGCGGCCATGACAGCCTCGTCGAAGGACAGGCCGAGGTAGGCGTTGGCGTTCATCCGCAGGAAGGGTCGCCCGCCCTCCCCCTGCAGCAGGTAGCGCGGGCCCTTGCCGTCCTGCGCCGGCACCACGCCGACGATGACGGCCTCGCGTCCCTTGAGGGGTCCGGCCCGGTCGAGGTCCTCGACCTGCACAGCCAGCAGTTTCTCCAGTCGGTCGTGGGGCATGGCAGCCCGTCTCCTCTCGTTCGGCTTACCTCGCCGCCTTCAGCTTGGCATCCAGCTTGTTCAGCATGTCTTCGGTCATGGCCGGCAGGTCGAAGGCCGGTGCCCAGTCCCATTCGCTGCGGGCCGCGGAATCGTCCAGGGAGCGCGGCCAGGAATCCGCGATCGCCTGACGCACCGGGTCGACCTCGTAGTCGATCGCGAAGCCGGGCAGATGCTTGCGGATCGCCCCGGCCAGGACCTCGGGGGTGAAGCTCGTGGCGGTGATGTTGAAGGCGTTGCGGTGGACCAGGCGGGCGGGATCCGCCTCCATCACCTCGATCATCGCCCGGATCGCGTCGGGCATGTACATCATGTCGAGGCAGGTGTCCGGCCTCAAGAAGCAGGTATAACGCCCGTAGCGCAGCGCGTGATAGAAGATATCCACGGCGTAGTCGGTGGTGCCGCCGCCCGGCGGCGCGACGTAGGAGATCAAGCCCGGCAGCCGGACGCCCCGCGTGTCGATCCCGAAACGAAGGGCGTAGTAGTCGCAAAGCAGCTCGCCGGAGACCTTGCTGACCCCGTACATGGTGGTCGGGCGCTGGATCGTGTCCTGCGGCGTCTGATCGCGCGGCGTGCTCGGCCCGAAGGCGCCGATCGAGCTGGGGAAGAAGACCGCGCAGTCGTATTGCCGGGCGACCTCGAGCACGTTGTAGAGGCCGCTCATGTTGATGGTCCAGGCGACCTGCGGCTTTTCCTCGGCAACGGCGGAGAGCAGCGCCGCCATGTGATAGATCCGCCCGATGTCGTGGCGCCGGACCACCTCGAGGATCTGGTGGGGTTGGGTGCAGTCGGCGTGCTCGTAGGGTCCCTGCTGCGCCTGATCGCCGGCCGGCATCATGCGGATGTCCGAAGCGATCACCCGGTCGCGGCCATAGCGCGCGCGAAGCGCCGGCACCAGTTCGGAGCCGATTTGGCCCAGGGCGCCGGTCACCAGGATTCTGCGCATGGAGTCTCCTCGCGAAATCTGAAAGGCATCGAGGCCGACTCTATACTCCCCGGCGCCGCGAGCGGCATCCCCTAGTTCGAGACCGCGGTCGAATTCGATGGCCCGGGGACGGCGAGCTGCCCCAGGAAAGGCACAGCCTTATTCCGGCTTTCGCCAAGGCAAGGGAATTGCCGGGTCACGGGCGATCCTGTCTAATTCGGGAAGCCATCGCAGAGCCCCCGGACAGCGTGACCCAGAAACGCATTCAGCCCGTCATCCTTTGTGGCGGAATCGGCAGCCGGCTCTGGCCGGTCTCGCGGGCAGCCGCCGGCAAGCCCTTCGCCGAGCTGCTGGGCGAGGCCAGCCTGTTCCGCAAGACCCTGGAGCGGGTCGGCGATCCGGTGCGTTTCGCGCCGCCGATCGTGGTCTGCAACGAGGCCCAGCGATTTCTGGCCGCCGAGCAGCTGCGCGCCGCCGGCCGTCCGGCTGCCGCCCTGATCCTGGAGCCGGCCGGGCGAAACACCGCGCCGGCGATCGCGGCCGCGGCCCTGGCCGCAGTCGAGGATCCGGCCGAGTTGCTGCTGGTCCTGCCCTCCGACCACCTGATCGCCGAGACCGAAGGTTTCCTGGAGGCCGTCGAGACCGCCATCCCGGCGGCGGCGGATGGCTGGCTCATGACCTTCGGCGTGACGCCGGACCGCGCGGAGACCGGCTACGGCTACATCGAGCAGGGCGAGGGCCTGTCCGGTCTCGCCGGCTGCCGGCGCATCGCCCGCTTCGTCGAGAAGCCGGACCAGGCGACGGCCGAGGCCTATCTCGCCGGCGGCCGGCATCTCTGGAACAGCGGTATCTTCCTCTTCCCCCGGCAGGGTCTGCTCGACGAGCTGGACACCCGGGCGCCCGAAGTGGTTCGGGCCGCGCGCGGCGCCGTTGCGGGGGCGACCCTGGACCTGGACTTCACGCGACTAGACGCGGCTGCCTTCGAGGCCGCGCCCGGGATCTCGATCGACTACGCGGTGATGGAGACGACCGACCGCGCCGGGGTCGTGCCGGTGGAGATGGGCTGGAACGACGTCGGCTCCTGGGACTCGCTCTGGCGCGTCTCGAAGACCGACGACGAGGGCAACGTCCGGGTCGGCAAGGTCCTGGTCGAGGACAGCCGGGATGCCTACCTGCGCAGCGACAAGGCCTTGCTGGTCGCGCTCGGAGTCCGAGACCTGGTCGTCGTGGTCCAGGAAGACGCGGTTCTGGTCTGCCCGCGCGACCGGGCCCAGGAGGTCCGCAAGATCGTCGAGCGCCTGGCCGCCGAGGGCCGTCCCGAGCACAGCCAGCCGAGCACGGTGCTGCGGCCCTGGGGCAGCTTCACCAGCCTGCAGAAGGGCGAGGGCTTCCAGTCCAAGCACTTGAGGCTGAATCCCGGCGCCAGCATCTCGCTGCAGCGCCACCGACAGCGCAGCGAGCACTGGGTGGTGGTCCGTGGTCGCGCCGAGGTGACCTGTGGCGAGGAGGTCTTTGTGCTCGATGCCGGTCAGTCGACCTTCATTCCCCAGGGCACACTGCACCGCCTGCGCAACCCGGGCGATGCACCGCTGCACATCATCGAAGTGCAGTGCGGCGGCTACCTGGAGGAGGACGACATCGAGCGGGTCGAGGACGACTACGGGCGGAGCTAACGGTCGCGCGGGAAGGGCCTTTTTCCAGACCGGATTTGGCCTATGCTCCGGCCTGGGAACTGACGTTGAAGAACGGAAAGGCGCGATGGGCCTGACGAGCGGTTATTGGGAAGATCTCGCCACCACCGATTTCGACTCGGTCGATCCGGAGACGGTGATCGCCCTGCTGCCGGTCGGCGCGACCGAGCAGCACGGTCCACACCTGCCGCTGGCGACCGATACCGAGATCAACCGTGGCATCGTCGAACGGGCCCTGGCGCAGGTCCCAGACGACCTGATTCTCCTGGTCCTGCCGACCCTGCCGATCGGCGACAGCGAGGAGCACGGCGATTTTCCCGGCACCCTGTCGCTGCCGGCCGAGCTGCTGATCGGACTCTGGACCGAGATCGGCGCCTCGGTCGCCCGGGCCGGACTGCGCAAGCTGGTGATCTTCAACAGTCACGGCGGCCAGACCCAGGTCGTCGACATCGTCGCCCAGCGCCTGCGCATGGATTTCGGCATGATGGCGGTGCGCGCGACCTATTTCCGTTTCGGCACGCCTGACGGAATCTTCGGCGCCGAGGAACTGGCCCACGGGATCCACGGCGGCGCGGTCGAGACCTCGATGATGCTCGAGCTGCGACCCGAGCTGGTCCGCAAGGAGGCGGCGGCGAACTTCCGGCCGCTTTCCCTCGACATGGAAGACGACTACGAGATCTTGCGCCCGGAAGGCCCGGCCGGATTCGCCTGGGCCAGCCAGGACCTGCACCCTTCGGGTGCCGCCGGCGATGCCTCCCAGGCCGACCCGGAGAAGGGCCGGCAGCTCCTGGACCACGCCGCCGGGCGCCTGGTCGCGGTCCTGCGTGACCTCAGGCGCGCGCCGCTGTCGCTGCTGCGGGAGCGGGATTGAAACGCGCAGGCTCGGACCGCGCGGTGGCTACTCGTCCAGGATGTGGCCGACCTTTTCGGCGCGGACGGTCATGTAGCGCTCGTTGTGCGGATTGATCGTCGCCGGGACGCCCCGGCGGCTTTCGATCGTGATGCCCGAACTTTCCAGCGCGTTGATCTTGGCCGGGTTGTTGGTCATCAGGGTGACCCGCTCGATGTCGAGCAGCTTGAGGATCTCGGCGGCGACCTCGTAGCGGCGCTCGTCGTCCTTGAAGCCGAGCTGGTTATTGGCGTCCAGGGTGTCGAAGCCCCGGTCCTGGAGCCAGTAGGCGCGCAGCTTGTTGGTCAAGCCGATGCCCCGGCCCTCCTGAGCCAGGTAGAGGATGATGCCGCCGCCGGCGTCGGCGATGGCCTGGACCGAGGTCCGCAGCTGCTCGCCGCAGTCGCAGCGCAGGCTGCCGAAAAGGTCGCCGGTGAGACAGGCCGAATGGAGCCGGACCAGCACCGGTGTCCGGGTGTCGATCTCGCCGATGACGATCGCGACGTGGTCGATGCCGCTGCTTGCCGCCCGGAAGATGACGAAGCGGGTCTGCTCGCTGTCCGTGAGCGGTACCCGCGCCTCGCCGACGCGGATCAGCTTGCTTGACGTCGCTTCGACGTAGGCCGCCACCTGGGACCGCGTCACCGCGAGGATGTCGCCCAGGGCAACCTGCTTGCTGACTTCAGTCGCGGCCGCGCCGCGCAGCTCCCAGACCAGCACCGCCGGAACCAGGTGCGCTAGCTTGACCAGGGTCAGGCCGGTCTCGGCGCCGCTGGAGGCGACCAGCGCGTCCAGGCCGGAGGCCTCGGCCGGCTGCTTGTCGGGATCGACGGGCGTCGCGGCCAGTTGGTGCAGCCACTCGCGGGTCCAATGGGACGGCAGCCGCAAGGCGACCGGCCCTCCCTTGCCGTTGTCGAGCCCCAGGGCCTCGGCCCGCTCTGCGCTCAGGATCAGCTCCAGCTGCCCGGCGGAGAGACGCCTCAGTTCCTCCAGGGTTCCGGCCGGACAACACTCGACCGCCACGATCAGCCAGGACCGCTGACCATCGTTCAGTCGCACCACTCGCCCGCATCGCAGCTCTGACAGCGCTCGATCGACGAAGACCGTATCGGTTTTCCCGTTGATCGCCGCGAAGTCTGTTTCAGACTGCTCTTGGATCGATTGAATGCTGGGTAGGAAAGACTCTTTGTTTGCTCGCACGGCTCTGATGCTACTTTGGTTCAGATCTTGAACAAGGGACAAAAGTCTTACAGACCTGTGGCTTTTTTGGCCTGAGATCTTGGAGTTCTGCCTTGCCTGATGAACAACGAAACAAAGAAATTGTTCCCGAGGAGGCTTGGCAGCTGATCCTCGCGGTCCGACAAATGGTTCGCAGTGACGGGTTTCCTCTCGACGGCCTCGGCTTGCGCAGCGACCCGACCGGGACCGCCAACTTTGTAGCCGCAAACGAAGCAGACGCGCTGCTCGCGGTCAACCGTGATGGCGGTTGGCACAGCTTTGTCCAGCTTTCCGAAGAGGTTAGGCAAATCTTCGACCTCTATTTGCCTTTGACGCTGGGCTCCGAGAGCCGCCCCTCGACCCTGGCCCACCTGGGCCAGAGCCTTGACGGCCGCATCGCAACCGAGGGCGGTGACTCGTATTACGTCACCGGCGCGGCGAATATCCTCCATCTGCATCGCTTGCGCGCGCTGAGCGACGCGGTGATCGTCGGCGCCGGCACGGTCAAGCACGACGATCCGCAGCTAACCACGCGCCGGGCCCCGGGCGAGAATCCGGTTCGCGTGGTCATCGACACCGAGCGCCGCCTGACCGGTCCCTACAAGGTCTTCACCGACGGCGCGGCGCCGACCTTGCTGGTCAGCCGCGCCGGTGCCGGCGCCGAGCCGCTTCCGGATCACGTCCGCATCCTGGAGCTCGACGCCGAGGCGGAGCGGATTCCGCCGCCGGCGATCGTTGCTGCCCTGCGCGCCGAAGGCCTGCACTGCCTCTTCGTCGAGGGCGGCGGGGTCACGGTCTCGCGCTTCCTCGCCGCCGGGGTGCTGGACCGGCTGCAGGTCGCGGTCGCGCCGCTGATCATCGGCTCCGGCCGGCCGGCCTTCACCCTGCCGGCGGTGGCTCGTCTGGCAGAGGCGCAGCGGCCGCCTTGCCGCCGCTTCGACATGGGCGAGGACGTGCTCTTCGACTTCGATCTTCGGGGTCAGAAGGGCTAAAGGGCAGCCTTGGTTACGCTCAGCCCTCGCTCGGATAGGCGAAGAGGTCCTCGTGCCCGACTCGAAGGCGGGCGTCTGACCGGGCCGCGAGGCGGCGGCGGCGGGCGGCCCAGTCTCGAAGCTCCTCGCCGCGGGCCGGGCCGATCTCCACCGCGGCGGCGAGGAAGCCCTCGAGCAGGGCCAGATGCAGCTCCCGCTCGCCGGCCTCGATGATCCAGTCGCTGGGCGCGGTCTCGACGCGGTAGCCCTTGGCGATTAGGGCGCGGGCCATGTGCTTGGGGGCCTCGGGGCCGAGCGCCGGGCCGAAGCCCTTGTCCTCGTTCTGGTGCCGATTGAAGAGCTCACGGATCAATGGGTCCAGGCGCTCCGACGGCCTCACCTCCAGGACTCCGTCGTAAGTCAGGACGAAGAAGACCGCGCAGCCTGCCGCCCGGCAGACCGCGGCCAGGCGATCGAACCACTCTGCCGAGACCAGGTCCATCAGCGCCGAGGCGGTCACGAGGTCGACCTCGGACAGGTCCAGGCTATCCAGGTCCTTCGCCAGATCGAGCTTGCGGCAAACGACCTCGACCCCGGACAGGGACTTGCCGGCCTCGGCGGCCAGCGCCAGCAGGCCCTCGTCGTGATCGACCAGTGTCCAACTCTGTGCCGGCTTCAGATGTGGGGCGAGAAATCGGAGGTTGGATCCAGTCCCGCTACCCAGGTCGAGGATCCGGAGCTGTTCCTTGTCGGCGCAGAAGGCGGCGAGCCGCTTGGTCAGCTCCGGCGACCGGGCCGCGGCATCGGCAGGCTCGCGCAGTGCCAGCCAGTCGGCGGAGAAGCCCTTCACCGCGTCATCCTTCCCGCTCCGTAGCCGAGCGCCTCGGCGAAGAGTGCGGCGCTGTCCGACCAGCGCCGGAGACCTTCGCGCGCCCTCTGTGCCGCGGTGCGCAGCTCGGCGTAGGTGGCGGGCTCGGCGAGCAGCCGTCGCAGGGCCTCGGTCAGCGCCGCCTCGTCGCCGGGCGGCACCAGGATCGAAGCCTCGGCGGGTGCCGCTTCCGGGATGCCGCCGGTCCGAGTCGCCAGGACCGGGATGCCGTGGGCGACCGCTTCGGGGAAGACCATGCCGTAGCCCTCGTAGTGGGAGGCCAGCACGAAGAGATCGGCGCCATGATAGAGATCTTCCAGCTCCGAGTCGTCGATTTCGCCGAGAAAGGTCACGCGATCGTCCAGACCGGCTTCGCCGCAAAGGCGGCGCAGGCGCTCGGTCCAGGCCGGCTCCCGCGCCAGGCTGCCGGCGCAGGTCAGCCGCCAGTCCAGGTGCTTGAGCTGTGCCAGTGCGCCGAGGAGCAGATCGTGGCCCTTGCGCGGCACCAGGTTGGCGACGCAGAGCAAGGCCAGGGTGTCATCGCGCGAGCCCGCGGCCAGGGGCGCCGGGTCGACCCCGGGCGTCACCGGGGTGATCCGCTCGGCAGGCACGCCGTAGGGCGCCAGGGCCTCGGCAGTGTGGCGGCTGGTGGTGATGACCTGGGAGACCAGCTTCAGCGCCGCGGTCTCGGATTCGAAGAGCGCCTTCTGGCGCTCGGGCGTGAGGCCGCTCTCGGCGGCCAGGGGATGATGGACCAGGCCGATCAGATCGAGGCGGCCGGCCTGGGGCCGCAGCTCCTCGGGCAGGACGCCGAGCGCCAGTCCGTCGATGATCACCCGAGCACCGTCGGGCAGGTCGTCAAAGAGCACCGCGGCCTGGTCCCGGATGGCGGTGGTGGGCGCGGGAAAACCATCGGGCAGGCTGTGCACGGCAACCTCCAGGCCGCCGTCGCGCAGACCCTCGATGATCCGGGCGTCGTAGATGAAACCGCCGGTCCGGGTCGCCGGATCGCCGGGCAGGACGAAATGGAGCGTCGCCACGCTGCCTTCCGGCTTCTCGCCCTAGAGCGCGCCTTCGTAGGCCGCCCAGGCCACGTGGGACTCGTTCAGGGTGACCTTGAGCGCTGTAAGCCCCGAGGCGTTAGGCCCCAGGTCGCCGCCGGCGATAGCGTCGGCCATGCGGTCGAAGATCACCCGGGCCATGAACTCGGTCGTGGTGTTCTGGCCGTCGAACTCCGCCAACTCGTCCAGGTTCTGGAAGTTGAGCGCGCCGAGGGTCTTGTGCAGCTGCTCGCTGGCCAGGCCGATGTCGACCACGATGCCGTCCGCGTCCAACTCCTTGCGGCGGAACTCGACGTCGACCACGTAGGTGGCTCCATGGAGCTTCTGGGCCGGGCCGAAAACCTCGCCCCGGAAGCTGTGCGCGATCATGAAATGGTCTCTGACGCAGACGCTGTACATTTCTCATTCCCCATAGGTGATCCGGTGACAAAGTACGCCGGCCGGGGCTTGGTATAGCGAGCGCAGGGTCTCTGGCAATGCCCCAAACGCGGACTCGCCGGTAATCAGCGCGTCGAGCCGCGGCTCGGTCAGCAGGTCCAGGGCCTTGGCCAGGCGCCGTCGATGGTCCCAGCGGGCGCGCCGGGCCGCGGCGACCTGGCCGACCTGGGACGACTTGAGCGTGAGGCGCCGGGCGTGGAAATCCTCGCCCAGTGGCAGGGCGACCGCGCGGTCGCCGAACCAGGACATCTCGATCACCGTGGCCTCGAAGCCGGCGATCTCGAGCGCCGTGACCAGCCCCTCCGGTGCGCCGCTGGCATGGAACACCAGGTCGCAGTCGGCCGCCGCGGCCGCCGGCGTGGCGAAGGGAACGCCGAGCCGCTCGGCGATCTCGGCCTTGTCCGGGTCGATATCGATGAGCTGGACCCGAAGGCCAGGCACTTGCGCCGCCAGGTGAGCGAGCAGGCAGCCCACCACGCCAGCACCGATGACCGCGACCCGGTCGCCCGGCCGCGGCGCGCCGTCCCAGAGACCGTTGAGCGCGGTTTCCATGTTGGCGCCGAGCACCGCCCGCCCGGCGGGCAGGCCTTCCGGCAGCGGCAGAGCCATGGCTTCCGGAACGAGGTAGCGGGTCTGGTGCGGGTAGAGGCAGAAGACCTCGCGGCCCTGCAGCGCCGCCGGGCCCTGCTCGATCAGCCCGACGCTGGCGTAGCCGTACTTGACCGGCCAGGGGAAGTCGCCCTCCTGGAAGGGCGCGCGCATGGCCTGGTACTGGCTCGGCGGGACGCCGCCGCCGAAGATCAGGCATTCGGTGCCGCGGCTGATGCCGCTGTAGAGCGTCCGGACCATGACCTCGCCCTCGCCGGGGGCCGGCAGCTCGGCCGCGCGGATCTCGCCGGTCAGGGCGCCGGTGATCCAGAAAGCCTCGGCGGCAGGTGCCACGGCGGCTCAGCCCCGGGCTTTGAGGCGGCAGTAGACGTCGCCCGAGAGGTCGTCGATGGCCAGGTTGTCGAGCCAGGCACCGAGGGCGCCGGCATCGCTCCACTGAGGCAGCTCGAAGCGCATCTGCTCACCCATGGAGACGTTGAACTCGTAGTCGCCCAGGGCCTGAAGGCGCTCGATGCAGGCGAAGGCACCGTCGAGCGCGGCCGGAATGAATTCGAAGGACAGGCTGGGCAGGGCGGCGCCGAGGCCTTTCAGGACCTCCGGCTCGAAGCCCTCGACGTCGATCTTGCAATAGGCCGGCCGGCCGTGCTGCGCGATCAAGGTGTCGAGCGTGGTCACCTCGACGGTCACCCGGCCGTCCCAGGAGACCTCGCTGAAGGAGGCGGCGCGCCCGACCGACTTGATCCAGTCGCGCGACAGGGTCGTCACCGTCGGATAGCGGCTGCTGACATAGAGCTCGGCTTCGCCGGGTGCCGCACCCAGCGCCTTGTCGACCAGGGTCACCTCGGGGTTGTCGCCGTAGAACCGATGCAGCAGCCACTGGAAGCGCGGCTGCGGCTCGACCGCGACCACCCGCGCGCCGAGCTTGAGCATGGTCCGGACGTGGTTGCCGACGTGGGCGCCGACATCGAAGCAGAGATCGCCAGGGTCGATGAACTGCCGGTAAAAGCTGCAATGGGCCCTGCTGCGCAGCGGGTTTCCGTAATAGATCGAGACCGAACGGGCGAGCCCGCGTAGCTCGCTGAGGGCGATCATGACGGCTCCTGTCCTCCCAGTCTTGGCGCCCGCGCTTCGAGGCGGCGGGCGCAGCGAAGTCCTAGTTCTGGCGGATCGCCTCGAACTCGATGATCAGCTCGACCTCGTCGCCGACCCAGCCGTTCTCCACGGCATAGGTCATGCCGAACTCGCTGCGCTTCACCGTGCCGCGCACCGAGACCCCGACCACGTAGGGCGGGCCGGCGCCGAAAGGGTAATCGCCGATCTTGTTCTTGATGACCTGCAGGGTGATCGGCCGGGTGACGCCGAGGATGGTCAGATCGCCGGTCACCTCGCCGCTGTTCTCGCCGGTCGGGCGAGCCTCGCGGCCGACGAAGCGGATCTCCGGGTGGTCGTCGACGTCGAGGAAGTCACTGCCCTTGACGTGCTTGTCGCGGCGGTCGTGGTTGGTGAAGACGCTGTCGGCCTGGATCGTCACCTCGATGTCGGTGACCGCCGGCGCGGCCTCGTCGAAGGTGAAGCTGCCGCCACCCTCGAGGAACATGCCCAGGGTGTCGGCGTAGCCGATGTGATGGACCAGGAAGCCGACGCTGAAATGGGCCGGATCGATCTCGTAGCGGGCCGGGTTCGCCTGGGCCGGTGGGGCGATCGCGCCGGTGAGGCCGCCGCCCAGGATGGCAATCAGGGCCAGCCAGCTCGCGCGCTGGCCGAAGGCCAGCCAACTCGAATTTCTCGACAAGGTCTCTCGTCTCCTCTCCCAGGCCTGGCGGATCAGCCCGGAGACATCGCGGAGAAAGGACGCGATGAGAGCGGTCAGGCCGATCGCGGCGAGCCAGGCACTCCATACGGCTGGCACGATCGGTGCCAAGCATATGACCAGCGCGCCGACTTGTAGAGCGCAGATTGCCTTGCGGCGCAAGCTGGGCGCCAGAGGCGCGCGCAGCGGCGCCCAGGCCAGGCTGGCGAGGACGAAGAGGTAGCGCAGCAGCCCCGACAGCAGGATCCAGGGACCTGCCTTCCCGGCGCTGAAGACCAGCAGCGACAGGACCAGGACGAAGAGGGCGTCGGTCTCCATGTCGAAGCGGGCGCCGAAATGGGTGCATTCCCGGCGTCGGCGGGCGACCCAGCCGTCGACGCCGTCGAGCAGGAATGCGACCAGGGCGAGGGCGAAGAACAGCCAGGCCAGCGGCGGATCGAGCGCCGCCAGGACCAGGGCCCCGGCCAGGGGGCAGATCAGGATCGCCCGCGCGAGGGTGACTCCGTTGGCACAACCGAAGCGTTTATCCGGCAGGAACTGGCTGGCCGCGACCAGGACGCCGAGGACGACCAGAGCGCCCAGGGACAAGGAGGTCAGGTAGTAGGGCAGGCCCAGGTCCATGCCCGCGGCGATGCCGGCGGTGACGCCCGCGAGCAGGGTCATGGCGCCCAGCAGGGTCAGGGCGACGCCGGGCGTCGGGGCGGTCGGCAGGGCGGTCAATCTCGGTCGCGGGATCATTTTGGTCCGCTTCGGTGTTAATCGGGGCGGTTGTTTGTCTAACGCCGTGCGGTCCCGGTCTATTCCGTCCGCCCGGGCCCGGTCACGGGCGTGAACAACCTTGGTCACGAAACCGTGGCCACCCCTAGCGTGGAGGACCAAAAGCCTCTATGTCCATTGGCGCGATGCGGGCCAAGGTCCGGCCGACCGGGGCCGCCGGCAAACCGGCGGGGATGAGGCCAGACCGAGGGCTCGTATCACTTGCCGCAGAGGAATTTCCTGCGGCGTCGCCAGGTTCGGCCCGTTGGGGGAGACGGATTAGTGATAAGCCGTGGGAGGATGCCTGCCGTGAAGACTTCGCTAAACATTGCCACAAAAGTGTTGCTTTTCGTTGCGCTGCACAACAGCCAGCATTTCTGTCGTGCAAATGCATGAAATTCCAATCGTCGTGCATTTGGACGCTACGGATCTGTTAACTGAGACTGGTTGAAGTGCTTTGCGTGCCATTCTAGCTCCCCGACCCGATGCGCTCGATCGTTCCTGGTCCCTGACCGTTCGGCGGCGCCGCTTCCTCTTCGCTCTGCTTGTTGGTCTGACCGTCGCCGCGGCGGTCTTCGTCATGGCCAGGATACTGCTGGGCGACGGCCTGAACCTCTTCGAAGCCGGCATCCTGGCCTGTTTCGTGATGACCATTCCCTGGATCGCGATCGGGTTCTGGAACTCGGTCATCGGCGTGACCTTGGCCCTGGGCGGGCGCGGGGTCGAAAAGACCAGCCCCTTCATGGCGCGGGTCGACGACAGGGCGCCGATCGATACCCGGACCGCCTTGATCATGCCGATCTACAACGAGGACCCGGGACGGGTCTTCGACCACATCGAGCGGATCCTGGCCTCGCTGGACGACACCGGCGCGGCCCGCCATTTCGAGTTCTTCCTGCTGAGCGACACCAACAAGCCGGAGATCGCCGCAGAGGAAGAGCAGCGCTTCGCCGAACTTTCCAAGCGGGACCCGCGGCCCGGGCGGCTGCACTACCGCCGCCGCCAGGACAATGTCGGCCAGAAAGCCGGCAACGTCCGGGACTTCTGCGAGCGCTGGGGCGAGGACTTCGACTTCATGGTGGTGCTCGACGCCGACAGCATCATGACCGGCGGGACCCTACTGCACATGGTCCGGGTCATGCAGGCCAACGAGCGGCTCGGCATCCTGCAGACCCTGATCGCCGGCCTGCCGGCGCGCAGTGCCTTCGCCCGCATCTTCCAGTTCGGGATGCGCCAGGGGATGCGGACCTACACCATGGGCAGCGCCTGGTGGCTGGGCGAGGACGGCCCCTATTGGGGGCACAACGCGATCATCCGGGTCGCGCCCTTCATCGCCCACTGCGAGTTGCCGATCCTGCCCGGGCGCGCGCCGCTTGGCGGCCGAATTCTGAGCCACGATCAGGTCGAGGCCGCGATGATCCGCCGCGGCGGCTACGAAGTTCGCGTCCTGCCCGCCGAGCTGGGCAGCTACGAGGAGAACCCGCCGACGATCCTCGATTTCATCAAGCGCGACCTGCGCTGGTGCCAGGGCAACATGCAGTACTTCCAGCTCCTGAGGATGCCGGGGCTGCTACCGATGGGCCGCCTGCAGCTCGTGCTGGCGATCCTGATGTATGCCTCCTCGCTGTTCTGGCTGGGTTTTTTGACCTTGAGCCTGGGTCAGGCCGTCATATTCGGCCTGGGCGCCGACCCGGGCGAGATCGCGCCCCTGCTCGGAACCTACTGGGGCAGCATCGATGCCGGCGCGGGCCTCGCCTTTTTCGTGGTCATGATGGGCATGACCTTCACGCCCAAGCTGCTCGGCATCGTCGAGATCATGGTCCAGAGGACCAAGCGACGGAGCTACGGCGGCAGCGGCCGGCTTATGATCAGCGCCCTGGTCGAGTTCGTCTTCTCGGTGCTGATCGCGCCGATCATGGCGGTGGTCCACAGCATCTTCATCATCGGCCTGATGTTCGGGCGCTGCGTGACCTGGGAGGCCCAGGACCGCGACGGCCATCAGATCGGGTGGCGTGAAGCCGCCTCTGCCTTCTGGCCCCAGACCCTGGCCGGCCTGGGCTGGACCGCCGCGCTGGCCGCGACCGCGCCCAGCGTGCTGCCCTTCGCCTCGCCGATCCTGGTTCCCTTGACCTTCGCGATACCTTTTGCCCTGATCACCTCGCGCATGGACTTCGGCCGCTTGCTGGCCCGCGTGCAGCTCTGTCCGATGCCCGAGGAACTGATGCAGAGCCAGCGGATCGTCTTCGGTCAGGCCCGCCCGAGCCTGACGGGTCCGGCCGTCGAGGGCGTGCCGATCGTCGCCGAGTCCAACCGGCAGGCCCAGGCCGCTGCCATCGCGCGGGCGCAGGAACGGACAGCGGACGGACGCTGGTTATGAGCAACACGCCAAGCCGTGAGAGGAGCGAGCGCGACGTCCGCCTGGACTTCTTCCGCGGCTTGGCGATGTTCATCATCTTCATCGCCCACGTCCCGGCCAATCCCTGGGGCCTCTATATCCCGGCCAAGTTCGGCCCTTCGGACGCGACCGAGATCTTCGTCTTCTGCTCCGGCTTCGCCTCGGCGCTGGCCTTCGGCAGCATCTTCGTCAAGAAGGGCTTCTTCCTGGGCACGGCGCGGATCGTCTACCGCGCTTGGCAGATCTACTGGGCTCACATCTGCCTCTTCCTGATGACCGCGAGCGTCGTCGTCCTGGGCACCGAGTTCATCGGGATCAAGGATTACGTCGGCCGGCTGAACCTACATCACTTTTTCGACGACCCGGCCAACGGCGTCGTACACCTCCTGACCCTGACCTACGTGCCGAACTACTTCGACATCCTGCCGATGTACTTCGGCGTGCTGATGATGATCCCGATCATGATGGGGCTGAGCCGGGTTCACGTCGGGCTGGCGATCGGCTTCAGCCTGACCCTCTGGGCGGTGAACATGACCTTCAGCTTCGGCCTCCCGGCCGAATGGTGGTCGGACCGGCCCTGGTTCTTCAATCCCTTCGGCTGGCAGCTGATCTTCTTCACCGGCTTCGCCTTCGCCGCGGGCTGGATCAAGCCGCCGGCGCCGAACAAGTGGCTGGTCGGCCTGGCGCTGGTCTTCGTTCTGGCCATGATCCCGATGAAGTACGCGCCGATCTGGAAGAACGTCGAGGTCATCAACACCATCAGCTACAACCTGCTCTGGGGCTTCCAGAAGACCGATTTCGGCGTGCTCCGCTGGGTCCACTTCCTGGCCCTGGCCTACCTGGTCCTCTGCCTGCTGTCCGGGCGGGAACGTCTGCTCAGGGCCGCCGTCTTCAAGCCGATCGTCAAGGTCGGCCAGCAGGCCCTGGCGGTCTTCGTCACCTCAATGGTGGCGGCGCAGGTCGCCGGTATGGCCTTGGACGTGATGGGCCGGGATGCGCTGGACTTCCTGGTGATCCACGTCGTCGGTTTCGCCCTGCTGGTCGCGGTTGCCTACACCGTCGGCTACTTCAAGTCGGCACCGTGGTACCGCAGCCGGCCGCAGCCGCCTCGCCTTCAGGTCGCTCCGACGCCGATCACCGCCTCCGAGCCGGGCGGTGACACGGTCCAGCCCGGGCCTGCGCCCAATCCGGTGGGCCCCCAGCCAACGCCCCTTGCGCCAGCGGCACGGCGCCGACAGCACCAGCGCCGCTGATCGCCTCCGGCTTCACTTCACCAGGGTGACCGGGATCTCGACCAGCGAGATGACCTTGCTCGTGACCGAGCCGAGCAGCAGGCCGGCGACCCGTCCGAGGCCACGGGTGCCCATCACGATGGCGTCGCAGGCCTGGGCGCGGGCGTAGTCCGCGATGGTCTCGGCGACCGGACCGACCTCGATCGCGACCCGATGGTCCAGCTTGGTCGAGGCCAGGAGCGCGCGGGCGCGGACCAGCGCCTTCTCGCCCTCCTCCCGGTGCAGGTCGTCGACCGACTCCGCGCTGACGAACTCGGTGATCGACGTCGGGATCGTCGGCTGAACGTTAAGCAGGTGCAGGGTCGTGCCGGGCGACCGCGCGGCCTTGTCGATCCCGACCTGAAGCGCGCGGATCGAGGCTTCGGAGCCGTCCACCGGCACGAGGATCGCATTCATCTCGAAGTCCTCCACGCATTGGTTGTCGATACGGCGCGCTGACCGGGCCGCTGGTCCCAAGCCGCCGGCGCGGCAACCGGCTGGCCGCGAGCAAGGGCACGCTGCCTTTGGTTGCCGCCGCGAGACCGACGACGTTTTCGAAGCTCATCACCGCATCGGCGATCACGACGATCTTGAGCAGGGCGATCCACCACCGGGCCTTGGGAAAGACGACCTCGGACACCGTCCGTCCCGCGGCCGGCAAAGGTCACCGGAGAATTCGTCGAGCTCACAGGGCGCATGGCCGGTTACCCGGAACGGCGGCGGAACCGATGGGTGTACGAACGCGTTGCCAGCCTATAGGCCTGCGCGGCTCATGCAAGCCGTGGAGCTGCCCGTCACCGCGGCACCCGCGCCAGGGCCAGGGCGATGCGGGCGGCCAGGCGGGCGTTGTCCTCGACCAGGGCGACGTTGGCCTCGAGGCTGCGGCCCCCGGTCGCCTCGAGCACCCGCGCGAGCAGGAAGGGCGTGACCTCCTTGCCCGCGATGCCCTCGGACTCGGCTTGGGCCACCGCGGCGTCGAGCACCGGCGCGATATCCGCGTAGGGGATCTCGGCGGCCTCGGGGATCGGGTTCGCCACCAGCTGGCCGCCGGCGATGCCGAGGCCGGCGCGCAGCCGGTGCGCCCGGGCGACCTGGTCCTCCCGCTCCATGCGCAGCGGACAGGCTAGGCCGCAGTCCCGGGACCAGAAGGCCGGGAAGGCGTCGGTCCGCCAGCCGATCACCGGGACGCCGCGGGTCTCCAGGGCCTCCAGGGTCTTGGGCAGGTCGAGTATGGCCTTGGCCCCGGCGCAGACCACGGTGACCGCGGTCCGGGCCAGCTCGTCGAGGTCGGCGGAGACGTCGAAGCTGCGCTCCGCGCCGCGGTGGACGCCGCCGATCCCGCCGGTGGCGAAGCACTCGATCCCGGCGAACCGGGCCGCGATCATGGTCGCCGCGACGGTGGTCGAGCCGTCGCCGCCCGATGCCATCTGCACGGCCAGGTCGGCGCGGGACAGCTTGGCCGTCTCCGGCGCCCGCGCCAGGGCCTCCAGTTGCGCAGTGTCGAGGCCGATCCGCAAGCGCCCTTCGAGCACGGCGATGGTGGCGGGGACCGCGCCCTCGGCCCGCACCGCCGCCTCCAGCGCGCGGGCGGTCTCCAGGTTGCGCGGCCAGGGCAGGCCGTGGGTCACGATGGTGCTCTCCAGCGCGACCACCGCGGCGCCCTCGGCCAGGGCGGCGGCGACCTCGGGGCTCTTGTCGATCAGGGTCATGCGGCCCGCCGGCGGGCGGCGGCGAGGCCCGCGGCCAAGGCCGCTTCGGGACGCTGGCCCTTCAAGGTCGCCGCTAGATGCGCGGCCAAGAGCGCGTCGCCGGCCCCGGTCACCGAGCGGAGCGCAGCGCCCGCGGGCCGCAGGGTCGCCACGCCGTGGCGCCCCGCATCGGCGGCGGCGTGTGGTCCGTCGGTCACGACCGCGCGGGCGACAGCCCGGGCCACGAGCGCCCGCGCCGCCGCCTCGGCGGTCTCAAAGCGGGCCGCACAGATCGCCTCCGCCTCGGCGCGGTTGCAGTAGAGCCCATCCAGCCCGTCCAGGACCGGGCGCAGCCTCGGCGCCTTGGCCGGCGATACCCCGTCGGCGACCAAGGATGGGCGCCCCTCCCACGTCGCCAGGGCCTGGATCACCGCCGCGGGCAGGTTGGCGTCGAGGAACCAGGCCTTGGCGTCGCACAGGCGATCGAGGGAAAGGTCCGCGGGCGTCAGAGCGTCGAGCGCGGCCGCTTCGGTGACCGCCGCCAGCAGCTCCCCGCCGGCATCTTCGATCGCCACGTAGCAACCGGTCCGCGCCTCGCTCCGAACGAGCAGGCCCTGGGTCTCGATGCCGTCCTCCGACAGTGCCGACCGCAGGCGTCGCCCATCCTCGTCGTTCCCAAGCGGTGCGACCAGGGCGACCCGGTAACCCGCTGTCGCGAGTGACCGGGCGACGTTGAGTGCGACGCCGCCCGCGCGGCGCTCGACCCGGCCGGGGTTGTCCGGACCGGGCGTCGGCGCCTGGGCCCGGGCGATCACGTCCCAATGGGCCGCCCCGAAGCAGACGACGTCTGGCTCATCGCGCGTCACGTGAAGGGGCGTCCCGACATGGCCACTCTGGTCTCGCTTTCGAAAGGTCTCACGATCCTAGACCAGGGCTTCCGACGGTGCGCTCGGAAATCCGCGCGCTGGCCGCGCGGAGGGCGGCGCGTTGACCCGGGGCGGCGCGCCGGACAGAGTCGGACTTTCACCTCGGCAGCGGATATCCCGAATGAAAGCGGTCTTCGACCCGGCGCAACTGGTCCATCACCCGAAACGCTTCCTGGTCAGCGGCGCCTGGCAGCCGAGCCCGGAGACGCCGGAGCGGGCCGAGATCCTCCTGCGTGCCCTGGCCGAACTCGGACTGGACGTCGAGGCGCCGCCGGACTCCGGCCTCGAAGCCATCGCCGCGGTGCACGACCAACGCTACCTGACCTTCCTGCAAGGAATCTATCCGCGCTGGTGCCGGATCGAAGGCGCCCCCGACGAGGTCGTGCCCAACGTCCATCCGGTCGCGCGCCGGGGCGAGGCGGCGGCCGGCTACCCCGCCTCGGCGGTCGGGCAGGTCGGCTACCACGTCATGGACGGCGCGGCGCCGATCAACGCCGAGACCTGGACCAGCGCCTACGCCGGTGCTCAAAGCGCGATCCGTGCCGCCGACTTGGTCCTGGGCGGCGATTCGCTGGCCTATGCGCTCTGCCGGCCGCCGGGCCACCACGCGACGGCGGACATGGCCGGCGGCTTCTGCTTCCTCAACAACGCCGCCATCGCCGCCGAGCGGCTGCGGACGCAGCACCCGAAGGTCGCGGTCCTCGACGTCGACGTCCATCACGGCAACGGCACGCAGCAGATCTTCTACGGCCGCGGCGACGTGCTGACCGTCTCGCTCCACGCCGACCCGGTGCGTTTCTATCCCTTCTTCTGGGGCTACGCGGCGGAGACTGGCGAGGGCGAAGGCGAAGGCTGCAACCTGAACCTCCCGCTGGAGCGCGGCACAGGGGACGACGCCTTTCTGAAATCGCTGGACCTCGCGCTCGAACGGGTCGCGGACTTCGGGCCGGGCGCCCTGGTCGTCGCGCTGGGCCTGGACGCCCACGAGAGCGATCCCTTCCAGGGCCTGGCGATCACCACCGAGGGCTTCGCGCGGATCACAGAAAGGATCGCGGCTCTGAAGCTGCCGAGCGTGATCGTCCAGGAAGGCGGCTACGTCAGCGAGGCGCTCGGCGCCAACCTGATCTCTGCGCTGCGGGGTTTCCTCGAAGCTCCGGCTTGAGGCCGTCACCCGGGGACGGGCACGGACGACAGGCGGCTTTTCCACAGAACCTGGGCTCGCACGCTGCACGGAAAACGTGTTCTATGTGCACGGCAAACCACCTGGGAGGAGGAGTCCATGAAGCCTGCCACAACGACGGCCGCCGCCTTGGCTATGGCGGCGGCCCTTGCGTTCCAGACCGCCGAGGCGAAGCCGCTGCGCTTCATCAAGAGCGAAGTGATCTGCACCCAGTACGACGGCGTCACCGACGATCTGCTGACCGGCGGCCTCGGGGCAACCCGCCTGGGGCTTGGCCCGGCACCGGAACTGTCGGATCCGCCGACGGCGGCGGAGCTGCGGACCCTGGCGATCTACAACAACTACCGGGCGCTGGTGCCGGTCGATCCCGGCGGCGGCTACGGCAACCTCTTCGGCCCCAACATCGATGCCCAGGGCAACGACACCGGGACCGAGGGCAAGATCGCCGGCCTGGAGTGCCTGGCCTATGCCGGCCGCTTCAAGGGCCGGGAGAACGTCACCCTCATGGTCCAGGTTCCCGACAGCTTCGATCCCGAGGACGCCTGCATCGTGACCGCGCCCTCCTCGGGCTCGCGCGGGGTCTACGGCGCGATCGGAACCGCCGGCGAATGGGGCCTCAGGAACGGTTGCGCGGTTGCCTACACCGACAAGGGGACCGGCAACGGCGCGCACAACCTGCAGCGCGACACGGTCAATCTGATCCAGGGCCAGCGCGAGGACGCCGACGCGGCGGGTCGCGATGCGGCCTTTCGCGCCCGGCTGAGCGACAGGGCGCTGGCCGCCTTCAACGCGAAGACGCCAGACCGGATCGCCTACAAGCACGCGCATTCCCAGCTCAATCCCGAGGCCGACTGGGGGCGGAACGTGCTGCAGTCGATCGAGTTCGCCTTCGCGGTGCTGAACGGGCTCTGCGACGACGACGATTTCAAAGGCGAGAGCCTCGCGCGCTTCCGCGGGGACGACGACGATGACGACGGCGACGAAGAGGGCTGCGGGATCACGCCGCAGAGCACCATCGTCATCGCCTCCAGCGTCTCCAACGGCGGTGGCTCCTCGGTCCTCGCCGCGGAGCATGACAAGAAGGGCCTGATCGACGGCATCGCGGTCTCGGAGCCCAACGTCAATCCCAAGCCGGGCGGCGCCTTCGGCATCCAGCAGGGCGACGGCGAGGTGCTCTTCGCGCACAGCCGCAGCCTCTACGACTACACGACGATCCTCAGCATTTACCAGGGCTGCGCGAACTTGGCGCCGAGCAATGCCGGAGCACCCTTCAACACCGGCGGCAGCGAGGCGCGCTGCACCTCGCTCTACGAGAAGGGCCTGGTGAGTGGCGCGACGACGGAGGAGTGGGCCGAGGACGCCCAGAGGATCATCAACGCCGCCGGCATCCTGCCGGAGCAGAACGTCACCCAGCCCTCCAACTACGGGCTCTTCGTGCCCCAGGCGATCGGTATCACCTATGCCAACGCCTACGGCCGCTTCTCCGTGTTCAGGAACCTCTGCGGCTACAGCTTCGGGGCGACCGATGCCGTCAGCTTCGACCCGGTGGCC